>Ga0123353_10002456_pt1 | contig 23052 bp, 17 predicted proteins | sample TergutLab28metaG_3_FD_92763 | JGI IMG/M metagenome (GOLD analysis project Ga0123353, IMG submission 92763) | Labiotermes labralis P3 segment gut microbial communities from Petit-Saut dam, French Guiana - Lab288 P3 | ecosystem: Host-associated > Arthropoda: Insects > Digestive system > Gut ... | reverse complement strand
TGTAGGAGCAGGGACATTCAGGCCGGTGCAGGTTGACGATCCGCGTAAACACGATATCCACGAGGAGCGTTTTGAGCTAAATGAGCAGACTGCGCAGGAGATCAATTCAACATGGAAAAACGGCGGACGGGTGATTGCGGTTGGTACTACTGTTGTGCGGACTTTAGAGTCATGCGCAGTATCAAAACACAAAATCATCCCCAAAAATGACAGAACAAAACTTATGATCCTGCCGCCTTACGAATTTAAAGCTGTTGACGGGCTTGTTACAAATTTTCATCTGCCAAAATCAACGCTTCTCATGCTCGTATCAGCATTTACAACAAGAGAGCGTATACTTGCCGCCTACAAAGAAGCTGTCGGACAAAAATACCGTTTTTTCAGCTACGGCGACGCGATGATTATGATTTAAGTGGATTCTGTCTCAACAGGAGCAGGAGCGTCTTCTTTGGAAACTGTGATTTCTTCAATCTTGCGGGACGCAGATGCGTTGATCTTTTGACAAATTGCCTTATATCCCCAATACACCCCCGCCCCCGCCGTACATCCAAAAACCGCGCCGCCAAGTATATCAATCGGATAATGCACGCCGATATAGACTCTTGAGTAAGCGATCATCGAAGCGAATCCGAAAAAGTAAACCGCGCGGCGGGGATAAAAATTAAAAAGCAGCATCGCGAGCGCAAACATATTGCCGCTGTGGGATGAGGGGAAAGAGACTATGGAACGGCGCATTCCCATTAGAAAACGCCCACCCTCTACAAGAAAATCGGGATGGCAGGGTCGGGGTCTCGCGAAAAACTTTTTAAGAAATTGAGTTGACGTTTGATCGGTGATAATTATTGTTAGTATGATGAGTCCAAGTACAATAAACGCTTTTTTCCTTTCACGTTTTATAAACCAAGCGGCCGCAATAAGTCCGGGGATTATCCAAAAGGTAAGATGGGTAATGCGCGTCATAATGAAATCAAGAATCGGATGCGTAAGGTATGCATTGAAAAAAAGAAATACCGATGTATCTAAATTTATTAGAAAATTATCCGTTCCCCAAAAATCCATTTTTTACTTACCTCTCGTTGCGTTGATATCTAAAATAACTTTATTATCTTTACAAATTGTATAAACATTGTTTATACAATGTTTAAGCATCGGTTAAGTTGATTTATTTGACTGTCTGAAAGTTTACCGCTTTGTATAGCCAAAGATAAAGCGGCTTTCCCAAGAATTTTATACAAATCAGAAAAATCTTTACCGTATTGACCGCATTGAGTTGATAACGCCTCTATCTCTTTGCCTACAGTCTCTATATCACCTCTAATGATGGGACCCGTAAGAGAAGAAGCCGCGCCGAATTGCAAAACATTATCCACCGCAGCCGGAGCAAGAGCTTTTGCTACCGCGTTTGACTGCTCATCATCAAGCCCGCTTTTTTTTAGAAGGATAAGCGACGAGTTCATAAGAGCCACAATATAATTATTTAAAAAGACCGCGGCGCTGTGATAGAGCGGCTTATTTTTAGCCTCTATCACAAAGACATCGCCGCCGATAGCGTTTAGCGACTGTGTCAAAAACCGAAGCACAGGCTCTCTGCCCTCAAGAGCGCATGGCGTTTTGTCAAAATTATCATAAGCTGATTTGGGATCACTGAAACTTTTTACAGGATGAATAGACGCGGTGATACACCCCCGCGCCTTAAGCGGTTCCAAAACGTCCGATGAACAAAATCCGCTGCAATGAAATACAACCGTACCGGGTGTTACACATTCGCAATCAGCAAGTTTTTGGGCGCATGAGTGAATCTCATCATCAGGCACGCTTATCATTATAACACTGCTGCCGCGCGCATCGGCAAAATCGATAGACGCTTTTCCGGCACCAATAAACTCTGCCGCTTCGCGTCCGCTCTCTATTGTTCTGTTGATGATTGACTCAATACAAAAAACACCGCGGCTGTAAAATAACGCCGCGAGTGTTTTTCCAACTTTTCCGCATCCGATTACAGATAATTTATGGTGAGGTTTTTTTTGTGTCATACTTTCAAAATATAATATTTGCAAGAGGCGCGATGAACGCGCCCCTTTATCTATCGTACACCCATAACCAAGGATATCTTCTCTCTCTTGCCATCTCTGCCTTTCACAGCTCCCTTTACAACATAACTGCCGTCAGAAACTGTGCGGCCTTTGGAATCTTTTAAATCCCAAGAACCAACAATGCGTTTTTCGGATTTACCGCTTGATTTGTCGGTGATGTTAATCTTCCTCACAAGATTTCCCGATGCGTCATAAATGTAAAGCGTACTATTCTCTATGTTCTTACCCTGCCAAAAGAGATTAACTATGCCGGAAGATTTCGCGGCAGGATTTGGGCCGGCAGTAAACTCGCTTGATATCACATTTACGTATGAATCGCTGTCAGGCAGTGTATTTGGTGCTGATGCGGGCGGCATTATGCGGTCATTAGTTAATACCGATACGTAGGCGTTGATACATTCGAAATCTTTCCACTCATAAGCGTCACTGTAATTGTCTATAAAGTCTTCCGGTATGTACAGGCAAGCGGTTGTTTTAGTTGAAGCGGAAAACGCGCTGGAAGTATTAACAGATATGACGAGATTGTCGGAGATTACGGGCGGAGTAGGGTTTAAAATAGTTATTGAGGTAAGGGCGGTACGGGAAAAGGCGCTAACCCCGACTGATGTTACGCTGCTGCCAATGGTGACGGAAGTTAGGCTGGTACAATCCAAAAACGCCATGTTATCAATTATAGTCACGTTATTGGGGATTATGATAGAAGTTAGAGCGGTACAACCCTGAAACGCTCTCGCTTCGATATAAGTCACGCTTTCAGGGATGGTGATGGCAGTCAAGCTGCTGCAACCCATAAACACCCCGTGTGCGATACGAGTCAAGTTGTTAGGGAGGGTAACTGAAGTTAGCCGGCTGCAAAAGGCAAACGCGCCTGATCCAACAAAAGTCACGCTGCTGGGAATTGTGACGGAAGTCAGACCGCTGCAGCCGTTGAACATATTGTACCCGATCTCTCTCACACCTTCAGGGATAGTAACGGAAGTTAGGCCGGTGCAGCCGGCAAACACTGCGAATCCGATTTTAGTCAGTTCGGTAGGGATAGTAACGGAAGTTAGGCCGCGGCAAAAAGCAAACGCATATTCTCCGATCTCAGTTACGCTGTTTGGAATGGTGACGGAAGTTAAGCTGCTGCAAGCGTAAAACGCTTCATCACCGATAGCAGTCACGCCATCAGGTATGATTAGAGATATTAGGCCGCTGCCCAAAAATGCCTCTTTTCCGATAGACGTTACACCATTGCCGATGGTTACTGCAGTAAGGTCTGTACAACCTTTAAATGTATAACTAAGGATAGAAGTTACACCGTTAGGAATGTTAATTGAAGTAATGCCGGAACCTTCAAACGCACCGCTTCCGATATACGTCACACTTTCAGGGATGTTGACGGAAGTTAGGCCGGTACAACCGTTAAACGCATAAAATCCGATATCAGTCACGCTGTTAGGGATGATAACGGAAGTAAGACCGGCAGAATGATAAAACGCATCCTGTCCAATAGAAGTTACACCGTTAGGGATGGTGTATGCGCCTTGTCTGCCTGACGGGTAGACGAGCAAAATATTTTTGTTTTTATTGAATAATACACCGTCATCAGAACTGTAATTGGCGTTATCCGGTTCAACATTTATGGAAGCAAGAGCGCTGCAATACCAAAACGTATACCATCCGATTTCAGTCACGCTTTTAGGGATGGTAATGGAAGTAAGGCCGGTACAACGCGTAAACGCTCCGTGTCCTATAGAAATCACGCTGTTAGGGATAGTGACAGAAGTAAGGCCGGTACAATCCACAAACGCATCATCACCGATAGAAGTTACACTGCTGCCGATAATGACGGAAGACAGGTTTTTACAATTTTGAAACGCCGAACGGCCGATAGAAGTCACACCATCCTCAATGACCACGTTGATAATTGAATCCCTGTAATCATTACCCCAGTGAATGAACTCCATCATATCTCCATCACCGCTTATCGTAAGCGTATTGTCACTCAACACAGCGGTTACACTCTCAATACCGCCGGGATTAGAATACGCCCCAATTTCCCACGTCTTATCTTCTGCTGACGCTTGCGCCCAAATCACCAGCACTATCGCCAGCAAAACCATACTTCTTTTCATACTGTACTCATTTCTCTTTTTGCACTCTGTATATTCTATTTTCTTGGCCGTAATGAGCGGCCGCAGCCGCTCGTTAATGCTGATATATTTTATTAATCGTCTGCCGAATGCTCATAATCAGACGACGGCTCTTCATCAGACATTTGCTCATCAGACGACGGCTCATCTGCCGGCTCTGTTTTTGACGGCTTCTCTGCCGGCGCATCCCCAAAATCGCTTGCGATTGTCGCCTGATCGGCTAAAATTTTATTGAGCCTTGCAAGCACTCTCCTTGCGTTCGGGTTTCCGGTATCATCAATGACACGCTGTATAAGGTCTGCCGCCGCCTGAATATCGCCGAACGATTCGTGGAGGATAGACGCGTTTTCCGCCGCCGCAAAGCTCTTATGCTTATCATAAATCGCAAGATAGGCTTCAAGCGCCGCTCTGTAATTTTTCGCCTTTACTAAAGAGAGAGCTCTCTTCATCTCATTCTTTACAGATTTATCTTTTTTAAAGGTACGTTTTTCAATAGCGGTAAAGGGTGCAAGATCACGGCTGATATGTCTAAGCTGATCGTTAACGATATTTTTCACCATTTGGGGAGCGTCAGGGAAATTTCTTTCGCTTGATGATTTAGCCTTTCCTCTTTTGGTAACCGGCCCGATAATATTTCCGTCTTTAGCCGATACAAGGTGATAGCTGAGCTCAACATCCATTTTAGTTGTATAAGTAGTAAAATTTACAGTTTTGCCATCCTTTTGGCGCGACCCTTTTTCGGTCTCTCTTTCCCAGTTAATATTCGCTATTTTACCAACAAGCAGAGCGTCTACATGCCCCTCAATACTTTCGTTATTGTTTTGCAGCTGCTGTACTACAGAGTAGTCTATCAATGTAAAATAGTTCATCTCCCGAACTCTGTTAGTTGCGGTTACAGTGGCATGCTGAGCGATATCACTGTATCTGTGGCCCTCAACATGCGCGACAGCGTGATTGACAACGGCGCCAAGCAAACTGCCGGCGCGCTCCGCCTGATATCTGTATCTGCCTTCGCCTTCAAAGGGCATAACGGCAATGCGCTTGATGCCTGCGGTATTTAATTGCGGCGGACGTTCGACCTCCAATTTAATCGCGGTAGCACAGCCTGTGGTGAGGATGAGGGCTGCCGAAAAAAACAAAGTAACGGCTTTACATAAGTTCCTGCGCATCGTATTACTCCTTTTGTTCTATTGTTTCAGTGAAATTTAGATCAATATTTTTACTGATAGATAATGTATAAATACCTGTTTTATTGATTAAATATTTGAGAGGTATACAAAATCCTCAAATAAAATAGTATTTTCTACGTAATAGCACAATGAAAATAATTTTAAGATAAACTAAAAAAGATGATCTTCTCAAGTATTGATATTTTCTGTAATTGTATCGATAACTTCGGCGACGCCGGGGTAGTGTATAGATTTGCCAAAGAATTCAATGTGAAACATCCGCAGTGCCGTATACGGGTATTTATTGATAGTAAAGAGACTCTGCAAACAATTGTGAAAGAGATTGATCCAAATCAATTGATTCAAGAACATGAATCAATAACTTACATAAGCACTCTGGCGCTTAGAGAAGAACTTAATAACGATTTGGGCGTAGCGGATATAATGGTAGAAGCGTTTGCCTGCCATATCCCTGAACCATTGCTCGAGCTTGCGTATGACAAAAGTAAATTAATCATAAATCTAGAATATCTTTCAGCGGAAAACTGGGTTGACGATTATCACCTCAAAGAGTCGCTTTTGGGACGCGGCTCCGTACGCAAATTCTTTTTTATGCCCGGATTCAGAAAAACCACCGGCGGTCTTATCCTGAATTCAAGGCTCAAGTCAATGCTTGCGGATAATAACTTCGACAGGTTTAAAGTCCTTAACGCTCTTTTGAGTCCTTTTTGTAATTTTCATAATGTTGTTGACTTACAAGAAGACGAACTGATCGGAACAGTATTTACATACAAGCGCGGATTTGATTCGCTTCTCGTTGATCTTGCCGCTCTAAATCATGAGACAACACTTTTAATCTTCGGTGAAAAAAGTAAAGAAAGCATATCAGCAAGTCTTAACAGGCTTCTTGGGGATCAGTATTGTGAGAGCGGCAAAAAGCAGTATCCTCAAGAATATCGTTATAAAAACATAAAGCTGATTTACATGCCGTTTATAGATCAGCACAGCTACGACACGCTTTTATGCTGTACAGATTTTAATATTGTCAGGGGAGAGGATTCATTAGCAAGAGCGGTACTTAGCGGAAAACCCTTTATATGGAACGCTTATATACAGGATGAAAAATATCAGCAAGTTAAAGTTAAAGCCCTCCTTGAGACAATGCGTCCCTTTTATAAAGACATAACTGATTTTACTGACTATAGTGATCTGATGATAAAATTTAATGACGCGGCTTCTGAATCCACAGATCAGACAACAACTGAGCGATATCATCTTTTTTTAAAAAATTTGAAAAAACATGAGCACGCGGCGGGGGAAATGAGTTATTTTATTCATCTGAATTGTGACCTGATTAATAATTTTACTAACTTTCTGAACAAATTTCAAAATTAATAAATATTTTCGTTTGACAAGGAGTCTCTCATGAAGGAAGCACAGGATCTCAGAGCTGGAAACTGCGTAAAAATCGGTAACGATCTGCACATCATCTTAAAATACACATACAACAAAGGAGCGCGCGGCGCTTCTACATGTAAAATGAAGATGAAGAATTTAACCACTCAGGGCACATCGGAAACCGTTTACAGAGCATCAGACAAATTTGAACAGGTTGTTCTTGAAAATAAGAAGATGCAGTATCTTTACGAAGACGGCGGCAGATACACATTCATGGAAACCGACGGCAACTACGAGCAGATGGAGCTTAACAAAGATGACTTGGGCGACGCGCTTAACTATCTTCAGGAACAGATGATTATTGACATAGTTGTATACGGTGAAAAAGCTGTAGGCATCAAGCTTCCCGTTCAGGTAGAGCTTGAGATCACCTACACGGAACCCGCTGTAAAGGGTGATACCGGCGGCAAGGTTCTAAAAGCCGCAACTGTCAACACCGGCATAGAGGTTCAGGTGCCGCTCTACTGCAATATCGGCGATAAAATTAAAGTGGATACTGAGACTAATGAATTTGTCTCCCGCGCTTAACCAAGAAAATGTCTGAATCAGGATTTACGGGATTTTTGGATTTTCAGGATTAAGAGAAAATAATCCTGTCTTGTTCTTAATCCTGTTAATCTTTTAATCCTGAGCATCCTGATTCAGACAGTATGTTCGATCACAGTTAAAAAAGCTCCGTCTCCGCCATCGAACAGAGAAGATGATAAAGTACGAGGTGATACTCCTGAATTATCGGGGTATTTGCGCTTGGGATTTTTATGATACAATCGCAGAGCGGCGCCATAGATCCGCCCGATTCCCCGGTAAAGCCTATTGTTTGCATGTCAAGTGATTTAGCTACGCGCAGGGCGTTAATTATGTTCGGCGAGTTACCGGAGGTGCTTAGAACCCAAAGCAGATCATTTTTGCGGCCGTAGCCGTAGATCTGCTGGGCAAAGACTAAATCGGGGCCTAAATCGTTAGCGATTGCCGTGACAAGCGCGGTTTGGCTGACAAGAGAGACCGCGCGGAAAGCCTGCTGGAGTTTTTCGCCGAGATAAACCCCGGTCTCATCATCACCAAATTTTTTACGTATTGAATCGGGGAGTGTGCGGGGCTTATGAAACCGGTTCATAAGCTCGCCTACGATATGTTCGGCGTCCGCAGCACTGCCGCCGTTTCCGCATACAAGGAGCATGTTATTATCTGTATGACAACGAATAAGCATGTCAAACGCGGATACAATTGACTCGCGGCAAGATTGCAAAACCGGGTGCCTGTCAATACACTCGGCTATTAAATTTAAAACTTCCTGTCTCATATCTTAATCTTACTCCTGACTCCTGCGGTAACATTCGTATCGCGGCGGGCTAAAACCCGCCGCTGCATTCTTCGCTCCCCTAAAGGGGCGCGGGAAAAGCAAAATCCCAATCTTTATTCTTGCGGTAACACTCTTACTGCGCCCTCATCTGCTGATGAGGCGAGAAGAGCGTACGCTTTGAGGGATGTGGATACTTCGCGCACACGTCCGACAGGCTTGAAAGCGTCTTTACCCTTGGCAGTTTCGGCGCTGCGTCTCGTTTCAAGCTCTTTCTCGTCAATACGCAGATTGATTGTACGCTCCGGGATATTGATGTCGATGATATCACCGCTCTTTATAAGCCCGATCTCACCGCCGCCCGCGGCTTCCGGTGAGATATGTCCTATTGACAAACCAGATGTTCCGCCTGAGAAACGTCCGTCTGTTATAAGAGCGCACTGCTTGCCAAGGTGCATTGATTTGATGTAGGATGTTGGGTAGAGCATCTCCTGCATGCCGGGCCCCCCCTTGGGGCCTTCGTAGCGGATAACCACCACGTCGCCCGCCTTGATATCACCGCCCAAAATTCCATCACACGCAGACTCCTGCGAATCATACACCTTTGCTGTTCCGCTGAACTTGAATATCGATTCGTCAACACCCGCGGTCTTAACGATACAGCCGCGCTTAGCGATGTTGCCGAAGAGAACGGCGAGGCCGCCGTCCTTAAAATAGCAGTTGTCAATGTTGCGGATGCAGCCGTTTGCTCTGTCTAAATCAAGCTCATTATACATTTTTTCCTGTGACCCAAAAACCAAATTACGCTCGGCACCGCCCGGAGCGCTTTTGTATAATGATAACGCTTCCGGCGTCGCTTTTGATCCGCAGACATCATAATCCTCAAGCGTTTTTGCTAAATTTGGGGACTCAATCCGCAGTACATTCGTATCTATTAATCCTGCCCTTGCAAGTTCAGCCATAATCCCCATGATACCGCCCGCGCGGTTTACATCCTCAATATGATATGTAAGGGCAGGGGAGACCGGACTCGGCGCTACTTTACAGAGTACAGGAATTTTGCGGGACAAACGGTCGATATCCTCCATTGTAAAATCAACCTTAGCCTCACGCGCAATCGCAAGCAGGTGTAAAACGGTGTTTGATGATCCGCCCATAGCGATATCAAGCGACATGGCATTCATAAACGCCTGCTTATTCGCGATTGACCGCGGGAGAACGCTGTCCTCACCTTTATTGTAATACCTTTCGGCCATGTCAACAATAAGTTTAGCCGCCTTGTCAACAAGCATATAACGGTTTTTATGCGTGGCGAGTACCGTACCGTTACCCGGCAGCGCCATCCCCAATGCTTCAGACAAGCAGTTCATAGAGTTAGCTGTGAACATACCGGAACAGGATCCGCAGGAAGGACAAGCCGCTCTCTCTACAGCCGCAACCTCTTCATCGGAGACATTTTTATCCGCGCCCATAATCATCGCGTCAATCAAGTCATATTTTTTATCACCCACAACTCCGGCCTCCATAGGTCCGCCGGTAACAACAATCGCCGGGATATTCAGGCGCATTGCGGCCATGAGCATTCCCGGTGTGATCTTGTCACAGTTGGAGATGCAGATCATAGCGTCTGCCCTGTGAGCGTTCACCATGTACTCCACGCTGTCGGCAATAAGCTCGCGCGAGGGGAGCGAATAAAGCATCCCGCTGTGTCCCATAGCGATACCGTCGTCAATAGCGATAGTATTGAACTCCGCGGCAAAGCAGCCTTGATCTTCAATTTTCTTTTTGACATACTGGCCGATGCTGTGCAGATGCACGTGTCCGGGGACAAACTGTGTGAACGAGTTGACAACTGCGATTATGGGTTTGCCCATCTGCGCTTCGGTCATCCCATTAGCCCGCCAAAGGCTGCGGGCGCCCGCCATTCTGCGTCCCTCAATTACTGTTGCACTGCGAAGTTTGTTAGCCATAAACCGATTTCCTTTTTTGATTCTGAAATTTCCGATTATAATTTAAATATACTTTACAAGATACGCCATCAGCACATTTCCGCGCCGGATATAAAGTACGCCGTCGTGTATTACAGGGTGCGCCCAATGCTGGCGTGTTCCCATTGTCACTTCAAAACCGCTCACAAGCTGAAACCTGTCGGGATCGGGTTTGACTAACGCCATCTCACCGCGTTCGCTGTAAACATACAGCATTCCGTCCGCCGCTATAACGGCGCTTGGCGCAAGCTCGTTTACCCGCCACTTTATATCTCCTGTTTGCCAATCGATACAGACAAACCCTTTGCTGCGGTGTCCCGAAGTAAAAATATAACCGTCCATCTTCACAACTCCGCCTATCTGATTATCTGCGTTATTATGCCAAAGCAATTCCGCGCCTCTTCCGTCGTCTGTAATGCGGTACTGCCACGCTCCGCCGCCGTATCCCGTAATTGATAAAATCCTGCCGCCATAGTACAGTGGAGTGTTGGGGTGGATGGTATTTCCGCTTGGCTGCGGGTGTATCCAAAGCACGTCGCCGTTATCCGCGTTAAACGCGACGATTTCATTTTCCGTATTTGTAACAATGATTGGTATGGAATACCCGGCTATAAACTGCGGCGAACAGTAGGCCGGCGGCGTACCGGCGCCCCGCGACGACCATATAAGCTCCCCGGTGTGTTTGTTAAGCGCAACCATGTTGTGAGTTTCGCCGCCCGGAGTGATAAATATTTTATCGTCAACAATGAGAGGCGATTCGGTAATGCCGAACATGATATTTTTACCGTCAAATTCAGCGATTAAATCTCTTTTCCAAATTTCACTGAGCGTCTCTTCGTCTAAGCAGTGCAGCGTGCCCATACCGCCGAATATATAAAGTTTGCCGTCGTTAACAGCGATTGTGGAACGTGTGCCCGGATAACTTTTTCTCCACTCTTTACCCACTACCCGTCTATTTAGAAACTTGCCGTTTAGATCGAATACAAAAAGAACAAGATCGCCGTCGGCGAGTCCCGCGATATATATCTTTCCGTTGGCGACAGCGGGAGAGGTATACCCGTCGCCCAACCCTTCGACATACCATAATAATTGCGGACCGCCGTCGGGCCACTCTTTGAGCAGTCCGGTTTCATGGTATATTCCATCCCGATTAACGCCCCGCCACTGCGACGTTGTGTTTTGTACATCACTGATTTCCCGGTCGCCCTCAAATACGGTAACGGTAACGGGAATATCCGCCGCTTTGAAGTCGTGCCGGCTTATACTGCGCCAATACAGTAAGCCCACTATCACTAAAACGCCGATAATTCCCCCTAATATTTTTAGTGATAAGAGGATTATTTTTTTCGCTTTTGCCATTTTTTACCTGTCCATTCTTATTTTGGGGAGCGCAGTTCATTTAGTTTCATCTCAAGAATATAAATAACCAACCTCATAAATATCAATCCAGCCTCAAACGCCTGTTTTTTTGCATTGCTCACTCCCACCATCTTGTAAACATTTGCGTTGTATCATTCAAAAAAATAACTTCGCCGATTTTGGGCGTTATAACTTGGCGCGGATCCTCTCGCTTTTCGTTATGTGTATCGTAACCGGTGTAGACGCGTGCTGTGTACCAAGTATAGAAAAAGCGTCCGCTTACAAAGAATATACTATATTACAGTATATGATTCTCCCATTTGACCCAACTGAATTCACCCTCGAAACCTCGCGGCCATCCGCCCCGCTTAAGCTTATGCGGCCTAAAGACCCCGATTCCGTACTCGAAACAATCACCGACGAAGAGTATGAGAAAGACAAATTTCTTCCGTATTGGGCTGAAATATGGCCGTCTTCACAATCACTTTATAAATATCTGCTTGAAGAGATGAATATTGGTGTTGATACGGGCGGACACGCTCTTGAAATGGGATGCGGCATTGGGAGTATATCAGCGCTTCTTGCCTCAAAAGGGATGTATTGTACCGCCGCTGATATATCGCCGCAGGCTTGTATGTACGCGCTTTACAATATGAAAAATAACGGAGGGATTGGCAGCGCGCTTTGCTGTGACTTCCGGTATCCGCCGTTAATCAACAACAAATTTGACCTGATAATCGCCTCAGACGTCCTTTACGAACGGAGATGGATTGAACCAGTCCTCACATTCATCCAAAATATGATCGCGATGAACGGACAAGCCCTTATTGCCGACCCGTGCAGAAGTCATTGGGAAGAGTTCAAAATCACCGCAGAGCATAGAGGTATGGATGTTGGTGTTGTCAAAAGTGAAATTATAAACGATGGTAAAACGAAAATAGAGATTTTGAGGATTATCCGCGGATAATAAAATAAGGCTTGCATTTACTATAGGTAAACCCTATATTATATACTGGTACACGGCATAAATCTGCACTGCACCGCACGCAACTGCACGCAGTGCCGGCTCTGTTGCTTAGCGGCACAATGTAGATTTATGCCGTTACGCAGTATAGTATAAAGATAAATTTTATAACATCAATATTTTTAATCATTTTTAATAGTATCATTGATTACATTCTGCAATATCAAACGCTCTTAAATAACTTCATCTGACGGAGTATTTATGAAAAAATCATTTCCCAAATTAGTTTTGGCCGGACTCTTCCTGTTCACGGCTAATGCAGCCGCTCAAAATTACAACGACTGGGATGCGCTGTTAAGAAATAACGATAACTGGTTCGCTACAAACTCACAGGCTGTAACTGTTGGCAATCAGATAATTCAATATCAGCTCGCAGACGGCGGTTGGCGCAAAGATCCCGCGACGACGTCCGGCGAGTGGGCAAAATCCACGATAGACAACGATGCAACCATATCGCAAATAATTTTTTTGGCGCGGCTCTACAGCGCAAGAAATACCGCCAGTTATCTAACATCTCTCCAAAGGGGTATTGATCTGCTCTTAAGCGGCCAATACGCAAACGGCGGCTGGCCTCAAATATTCGGCGCCGGATCAAATACATACCATGCCCACATCACTTTCAACGACGGCGCGATGACACAGGTAATGGATCTTCTGTTTGATGTTTCTCGAAAGAGCGCCCCCTTTACTTTCATAGACGATAACCGCGCGTCAAGAGCGAGAGCCGCTGTGGAGAGAGGGATAGACTGCATCCTCAGTGCGCAGATCGTCTTTGCAAACGGCGACACAACCGCGTGGTGCCAGCAGCACGACCGCAGCACTTTAGCGCCCAGAGGCGGCAGAGCGTATGAAGTACCCTCCGTTACCGCCGGCGAAAGCATAGGAATTGTCAATTTCCTCAAAAAATATCATAATTCATTAGGAGCCAATCCAAGACGTGATATTGTTCTATCGGTAAACGCTGCGATCAGGTGGCTTGACAAGGTGAAAATTGAGGGAATCAGGATGAATGATATCACAACTAATGGAACGGCCGACCGTGTGATAGTCACGGATCCATCCTCAACGCTTTGGGCGCGCTTTTATGAGATCAATACGGCAAGGCCGATCTTTGTAGGCCGGGACGGTATCGTTAGATACAATATGGCCGACATCGAACAGGAACGCAGAGCAGGGTACAGATGGTATGGAACATGGCCGCGCAATTTGATTCGTGACGGACTTCTCCCTGTACCGGATGATCGTCCGCCTGTAGGCACCTACATAGGCGCCGGTAATTTTTTTGACAGTCTTCTTGTTTTTGACAACGCGAACGCCTCTATTTGGTCGATACACCAAAACTTCGGCGCGGGCTCCAAGGTTTACGGCGACCGTGATTTCGTGGTCGGCGCTCCAATCCCCGCGGCTTTAACAGGTTTGGAGTGGATAAGCCCCTCCATAGTATCAAGGACGCGCACGTCGCCAAGCACAATCGTACAGTTTAAGATGAAGAGAGCGGGGGTTGTGAATATTTTACATGAGGATAGAGTGACCGCAAAACCGGCATGGATCGCCGCCGCGGGTTTCACCGTGTCAACTCCAAAAATATTTGTGAACGACGGCAGTGCAGACCGCACGTTTACCACATATTCAAAAAGTGTAAGTCAGGGCGAAACTGTGGCGTTAGGCCCGAACTCCAATGACGGTACGACCTCAACGTTGATGTATATAATCGCGTTCAGCCAATCGCAGCCTACATCAGCGATAAATAACAACGCGCCATCGTCAAGCAATTTTTTGAAAATATCGCATACAGGAAACGGCGGTATAATCAACGTAAATTATACGATAAGGGACAAGGGGGCTGTACGGATTGATCTATACAATATCAAGGGAAAAAAGGTAAGGCCGTTAGTCAACACGGTAAAAAGCGCCGGAGTACACAGCGAACGCATATCGACAAATGGATTATCAACAGGAACATATTTTGTGAAGATGCGGGCAGGATCACAAACATTGCAGGAACGGGTTTTCATAGCGAAATAAACGTAAAATTTACAAATACCAATGGGCGGATCACCATTCGCCAGCAGGAGGTTTAATGAAGAAGCCGTCATCAGTAATCGGTATGATGTTGTTGGCTTGCGCCATCCTCACACAGTCTCTTTTCGCGCAGGGGGCTGCCGGGCCTATGCAGGTGGAGAGACTTAACCGCGGACTCATCGCGGTTCGGCAGGGGCAAGGTTATTATTTGTCATGGCGGCTTTTGGCTAACGAACCGTATAATACCGGTTTTAATGTCTATCGCGGGGCAACGCGGCTTAATAGTACGCCCATTACCGGCGCTACGATTTACACAGATGCCAATACCCCGGTGCAAACCGGAACCAGTACTTACACCGTTCGCGCGGTTGTGGGCGGTACCGAACAGGCGGCGAGTGATCCTGCGATACTCATCGCAAACACTGAGGGTGCGAATGCGGGTTATATGCAGATCAACCTTCAAAGGCCGCCGACAGGCGCGCAGGGCGGAACATATTCGCCCGGTGACGGCAGCGTGGGTGATCTTACGGGTAACGGAGTCTATGATATCGTGATAAAGTGGGATCCGTCGAATCAACAAGACAACTCTAATAATGGTATCACCGATAACGTGATTATTGATGCGTATACTCTTACAGGCACTCGTTTGTGGCGTATTGATCTTGGCCCGAATATTCGTGCCGGCGCTCATTACACGCAATTTATGGTGTATGATTTCGATGGCTGCGGCAAGGCGGAGATGATTGTGAAAACCGCGCCGGGTACAAGGGACGGTACGGGGCAATTCTTAAGGACGGGGCCTGCGGCGGGTGCCAATCACAGCGCTATCCACAGAAATGCAAATGGCCACATTGTCACAGGTCCTGAGTATCTTACCGTTTTTGACGGTGAGACCGGGCGCGAACTTTCAACTGTCGAATACTGGCCTCTCGCCGGTACGGTAAGCAATTGGGGCGGAGCGGGCAGAGACAACGGCGGCAACCGCGTAAACCGTTTTAACGCGGTAGTTGCGTATCTTGACGGTCAGCGCCCGAGCGCTGTGTTTCAGCGCGGCTACTATGAACGCATGACTTTTGCGGCTTGGGACTGGCGCAATGGGCAGTTGACGCGGCGGTGGACGTTTGATACGGGCGTTTGCACAGACACGCGCAATCCTTATTGCGGGCAGGGTAATCACAGTTTGAGCGTGGCTGATGTTGACAACAGCGGACGGCACTCAATCATCACCGGCGCCGCTGTTATAAAATACGACGGTACTGGATTATGGACATCAGGACTAGGTCACGGTGATGCGCTGCACGTTGCGCACATGATAAAAGACAACCCGATTCCGCAGGTTTACACTCCGCAGGAGAGCGGCAGCGTGGGGGTATCTCTGAGGCATGCTAATAACGGCAATGCAATTTTCAGCGTTAACAATAGCTCTGATGTTGGCCGTGCGGTTGCCGCGCACTTGGACGCCAACTTTCCGGGATTTCAGTTTTGGGCATCGGGCGGCATGGGATTGTACGACATGACCGGAAGAGTTATAGGAAATTTACCAAACAACGGAAACAACAGCACCCCCGGCGGTAATTTATCTATCAACCATGTTGTTTGGTGGGCCGGAACTCTCTCCCGCCAAACTCTCGACGGCGACAAGATTGCCAGCTGGGATATACGGACTAACACCGGCTCCCGGCTTTTGACCGCAAACGGTGCAAGCTCAATCAATGGTTCAAAAGCCAACCCGGTACTTCAAGCCGACATATTCGGCGACTGGCGCGAAGAGGTGATATGGGCGGTCGGGAACAACGCAATAAGAATTTACACAACGACAATGCCAACGACTCACCGCCTTGTAACAATGATGCACGACCCAACCTACAGAGTCGCGGTCGCATGGCAAAACTCATCCTACAACCAGCCTCCTCACCCGGGATATTATATCGCCAGCGATATGAATTTCCCGCCTCCGGCGCTTAATGTCGCGGTAGTGGGCGGCAGCGGTACTACGCCAAATCCTAATCCTACAGTAGCTCTCAGCGCACCGGCTAACAATTCAAGATTTTGGCCGGGGCAGACAATAAACATCACGGCGACAGCTTCTGTTTCAAGCGGCAGCATTTCACGTGTTGAGTTTTTTAACGGTACGACGAGATTGGGTGAGAGAACCGCAGCTCCTTATACGTTTGCGTGGACAAATCCGCCCGCCGGAGTGCACACAATTACGGCGAGAGCGGCTACTGCAGCAGGCGCCAACGCGACGTCTGCCGCTAGAGAGGTAACGGTGGCTGCGCTCATCGGTTCGGGTACTTCTTTTATTGACAGCCTCGCCATACTTGATCCGGCTAACGCCGCCGGGTGGTCGGTGAACCAAAATTTCCGCACAGGTGTAAGAGTCTACGGAGATCGTGAATTCCTTACCGGCAGTACGATACCCGCGCAGCTTTTGGGCGCGGAGTGGGTATCCGCGTCTCAGGAGACACGCAGACTCTCATCACCCGACACTCTTGTCAGATTCAGGATGAGAAGAGCCGGTACGGTGTTTATCGCGCATGAAGACAGAATCAGCCCAAGACCGGCGTGGCTTGCGGCAAGAGGTTTCACGGCTACAAGCACAAGGCTCACGTTGAATGACAATACCGCCGACCGCACTTTCACGGTTTACAGCAGAACCGCGTTAGCAGGCGAACTCGTGGCGCTTGGGCCGAATTCCAATGACGGCACCACAACGTCTATGATGTACTTGATCGCGGCGAGAGAAACCGGCACAACGTCTGCGCTTGACAGAGTATTACCGGCAAGCTACGCCCTAAACGTGTCGCATGCCGGCAACAGCGGGGTGATCAATATCAACTACGCGATAAAGGATAAAGGCGCCGTGCAGCTTGATCTCTTTAATGTCAAGGGTAAAAAGGTGAGGACATTGGTCAGTACGACAAAAGACGCCGGCATATACAGTGAGCGCCTGTCGGCTGGCGGTCTTTCCGCCGGAACGTATTTTGTCAAATTAAGGGCAGGATCGCAAGTATTGCAGGAGAGGGTGTTGATAGCGAAATAAAATGTAATACATACCGTAGGGGCGCCCCTTGCGGGCGCCCTCTTCCCGTATCAGGCAAAAAAATTGTATGCAGTGCGGTTTGTAAAATATTAGTTTAATACTAAGGCGGCCTTTAACTGCCGAAGTGATACTGTTGCAGTTATACCGCTTTACGGCATAAATCCATACCGTGCCGCTAAGCAACCTCACGGCCCTACGTGCAGTTGCGTGCGGTGCGGTGTAGATTTATGCCGTTACTCAGTATAGGTGCGTATCCCTATCATAATTATACAGGAAGAAACTAATGTTAACGTATTGCGGCAAATTTTTAAAATTCGGGTTTGTATTGACAGCAGCGGCGCTTTTTATTTACGGATGCGGCTCTAACGAGAAAGTGTTTTTGGAAATTGACTATTCCGGCGCCTCGGAGTGGCAGTATCTTTTGGGGGCTGATATCTACGGAACCGCCGCGGAGCCGGGGGTTGATTCTGTACAGACCTTTTCGGGATCGCTCAGAGCGTATCTGCATGGTTTAGGTTCGGCGGATGAAGCCGATTCGTCAGCTAAATTAACAGATGATAATGGAGTTCGTTTTGGTTTAAAGGACGTCACCTTTATGGCGCCGTTTCTTCCTGAGGATGAGAGGGAGGATATTTATAACCGTTTGAGCGAGATGCAAATTTTTATCTGCGAAAATAATGGTATTTCACTAAGCGACACCGTCGGTATGCCGGGGGTTCTATCGGGGGGCTGGGACATAATGCGCAGTGTCGCAAGGGTAATGCCCGCGCTGCCAAACGCTCACATGGCTGTGAAATCATCCTGGGAACGGGAGCAGCGTTTTCCTCTGAATACCGAAAACGGCAAAGGCGATGTTCTGCTTTATCAATTCTTTACGCTTGACAGTGTGTACAGTAACCGGGGCGTTAAGGAAGCGGCTCTTAGCTGGGCGTTTAACTACAGAGTGGCTCTTGTCGGCGACGGCGCGTCGTCATCCCGCAAATATCCGCTGTCAGGTTCGGGGCGGGGGAATGCGGTCTTGGATGTCAAACAGAAAAAATTATTGAAATCGAAAGCCAATTTTCAAGTAACCCATTCGCAGAATGCCAATGTCGAGCTTAATGAGATTGTTCATCTTGAGGTGGTGGAATAAGCTTCCCCCGCCCTGAAAGGGCAAAATCATCACCCCCGGCATCGCCCGGGGCAGTAATTACCCTCTCAAGGCAAATTCTGCACCCATTATCTCTCTCTCTTATCCATCTACCCACTCATAATCCCTTAAAAATCAACTGATTACACAAAATAAAAAACTTGGCACACTTTGTGCATATATTTCTGTGCGTGACAGGAAATATCCGTAATTGAATAGGTATGGGTTGATAATTATCAGCCTCAACAAAAAGGGAAATTCATGATTCAGGGACTCTTTATAGCTTCACAGGGGATGACCGCGCTCATGCAGAAGCAGGATCAGATCGCTAACAATTTGGCTAACTTTAACACCACGGCTTTCAAGCAGAGCGGACTTTTCACCGCTGCGTATCAGAATCATCTTAAAAATGATAATGACCAAGTCTTCGCTAACCGTGAGTTTAAGGTTGATGAGGTTTATATTGATCACACGGAGGGCTCCATGCGCTCCACCGGTTCCGATCTTGATTTATCCATAAAGGGCAGCGGCTTTTTTAAGGTTATGACCGGCGACGGCGTGCGTTATACAAGAAACGGTAACTTCTCGCTTAATCCCGATGGGCTTATTATCACCGGCGACGGTTCAAAACTTATGGGTACCGAGGGGTATATCAGAGTAGAGCCCAATATGAAAGTTACAATAAGCGAATCAGGCGAAGTCATTCAAAACGGAGAAGGCAAAGGCATTATTAAAATTGTGGATTTCGAGAAGCCCTATCAGATGAAGCGCCACGGCAGCAGTTATTTCACACCTCTTGATATTGTTGAGGCGGTTGAGCTTCAGTCTCAGGGATTTATTTTGAAGCAAGGTTTTCTTGAGAGCTCAAATGTTGATCTGATTCGCAACATGGTGCAGATGATCGCTACATACCGTAACTATGAGGCGGATCAAAAAGCGCTTCAATCGCAGGATGAAACGCTTCAAAAAGCAGTCAATGAGGTTGGCAAAATATAACTTGTACTGATCATAGAAATAATAGTTTACAGTTAATATAGCGGGCGATCGGGGCGATCGCCCATACAAGAAAGGTAACTAAAGATGGTAAGAACTCTGACAACAGCGGCAACCGGGATGCAGGCGCAGCAGTTTTATATGGATAACATCTCCAACAACTTGTCGAACTTGCATACTGTTGGGTTCAAGCGCACGAAGGTTGAGTTTCAGGATCTTATGTATCAGGCGATAAGGGAGCCGGGGGTGCGTAATTTTGAGGGCGGTATGGCTCCCGCGGGAATAGAGGTTGGTCTTGGCGTGAGGTCTTCAAGCACAAATAGAATATTTGAGCAGGGTGCGCCGGAGCAGACCAGTAATCCCTACGACGTCGCGATTTTCGGTGAGGGGATGTTTCAGATAATGCTTCCCGACGGTTCGACCGCTTATACAAGAGACGGTACCTTTAAAGTTTCAAGCGACGGCAGTCTTGTTACGTCTTCCGGTTTTTTCGTGCTTCCTCAGGTTGCTATTCCTGAAGGTGTAAGCGGAGATAACGTTATGATAAGCGGAGACGGACGAATCTCGGTACTTATGCCCGGCGATATAAATACTACGGAGATCGGTCAGTTTGAACTTGCGCGTTTTATAAATCCATCGGGTCTGCGCGCTTTGGGCGGAAACCTTTTCGGCGCAACCGACGCAAGCGGCGCTCCTATTATATCTACCCCAACTGAAGACGGCGCCGGAGCTCTGCAGCAGAGATACATTGAGTCGTCGAATGTAAATCTTGTTGACGAAATGGTAAACATGATCGGCGCGCAGCGCGCTTATGAAATTGTAGCAAAGGCGATTCAGGCCGGGGAAGAGATGCTGCAGGTTGCTAATAACTTGAAGAGATAATCAGGATTGATCAGGATTAAAAATAACGTCTGAATTAGGATTAACAGGATTACAGGATTAAAAAAATGTCAAGCAAACGAAATGATAATACATTCAACACAAAAACGCGCAAATTTTTGTCTTTGGCGTCCTTTGTGCTCTTGTTTGCCTGCACAGCTCTTGCGCAAAGTAAAACAGTAACACTCCACTTTGTTGATTCAGTCATGATAAACGACGCTCAAATCCGTCTCGGCGACATCGCGAGAATCGTAACTTCCGATGCTGTTCTTGAAGCCCGTCTTTCAAAGACTAACATCGGCGAAGCCGCTCCCGCCGGATTTAACCGCTTTGTAAACAGCGCCGATCTCATAGAATTCAGACTCAGACCCGCCTTTAAGAACGTGAACTTTAACGCCGCGCCAAAGCGGGTAAAGGTTGTAAGCGATTTTCAGGAGAGACGCGTTGGGGAGTTTGAAGAGCAGATCCGCGCCTATGCGGCAAGCGTTCTTGGCTGGAAAGCGGGGGAGTGGACCCTTACCGTTAATAACGCCGCAAGCGCGTGGAAAAGCGGCAGAGGCCCTGTTGAGATCGAAGTGTCCGGGATCAATAACCCATTTGCCAAGGGTAATATGAATCTGCTTATCACAGCGCGTCAGGGTAATCGTGTAAATCGTATACCCGTATCATGCAATATAAGAGTCAACACGGCAGTATTGGTCGCAAAACGCGCAATTTCCCGTGATGAAGAGTTAACCGGCGAAAATACGATGCTTGCGGTAATGGATATTACAAATTTTGTCCATAACCCTATGAGGCAGATCCCCGAGTCCGGCACAATGATGACGATGAGAACGGTAAATTCAGGAGCTATTCTGCATGACAAGCTGATGAAAACAGTACCGGTGGTTTCACGCGGAGATCAGGTGCGTATAAGTTTTAACGGTGAGCGGGTAAGAATATCCGTTTTGGGTGTTGCCCGTGAGTCGGGTGTAAACGGGGATAAAATTTGGGTGGAAAATCTTCAAACGCGTAAATTAGTCCGTGCGTCGGTTTCGGGCAGAGGCTCTGTAATCGTGCATCAGGAGGGAGATAGAATATGAGTAAGTATGTAAGGATGTCTTTGTGTGCGCTCGGCGCCGCGATGTTTTTTTCAACGACTGTTTGGGCGATGCCGATGCACAGTCTTTTCTCCGACCACCGTGCTATGCGGGTCAACGATATTCTCACAATTCACATTGTGGAATCAGCTAAAGCGAACACAAAAAGCAATACAAATACCGCCAAATCCAACGACGCGGATGTAGGTTTTTCAGGCGGCAGCGGCAGGCTTCGTTTTTTGCCCAGCTTTGGAACAAGAAACAGCAACAGCACCAAGTTCGACGGTCAAGGCGCCACATCACGTCAGGGAACTTTTGAAGCCACTGTATCGGCACGCGTAATAGAGGTGCTTGAGGGCGGTAATCTCGTAATAGAGGGCAGCAAAGTAGTAGAGATCAATCAGGAAAAAGAGACATTAAAAATTACCGGAATAGTACGTCCGCAAGATATCCAAAAGAACAATATCGTCTTCTCGTCAAGCATAGCGGACGCGGAGATAACCTATTCAGGAAGCGGCGTAGCCAGCACCGCCTCCCGCAAAGGCATAATAACAAGAATGTTCGGCTGGGTATTTTAACAGCAGTTCACCGCACCCTAAAGGGGTGCAGCGCTTTGTAACCCCGGGTTTAAACCCGGGGATTGGACGATGGACAAACAACAAAAAGAGGTCTCAATGAAAAAGTCAGTAAAAATGATAACGGCGGCACTCCTGATGATGGCGGCGGCAATCTCCGCCCAGCAGATCCGTGTGAAAGACGTAGCATCAGTATCCGGGCTCGAAGATGTTCAGCTCTTAGGCTACGGTCTTGTAGTGGGTCTTGCCGGTACAGGCGACCGCAACCAAACTATATTCACAGAGCAAACGATTGTGAATATGTTAAAGAACATGGGGATTGAGCTTCCTGAGCGTCATATCAGAGTAAGAAACGTAGCCGCCGTTATGGTAACAGGCAACCTTACGCCTTTCAGACGCAAGGGCACCCGCATGGACGTAACGGTTTCATCAATGGGAGACGCTACGAGTCTTGAGGGCGGTACGCTTATCCTCACACCGATACAGGGACCGGACGGTAAAATTTACGCTTCCGCTCAGGGGCCGCTTGCCACAGGCGGCTATGATCTGCGCGACCGCGGACTCACTCACATCAAAAAGAACCACGTCGTTGTCGGCAGAATTCCTAACGGAGCTATCGTTCAAAATGAGTACAAATTTAATGTCCTCAACGCAAATAATTTGGCATTTTCGCTCCACGCGCCGGATTTTACCTCCGCAGTCTCTATGGCTCAGGCGATTAACATTCAGTACGGAGTGGCAAATCTTGCTAAAGCGCTTGACCCCGCAACTGTAGAGCTCAATATGGCGCTCGCAAGCGACGCTATTTC
>Ga0123353_10002455_pt1 | contig 23055 bp, 23 predicted proteins | sample TergutLab28metaG_3_FD_92763 | JGI IMG/M metagenome (GOLD analysis project Ga0123353, IMG submission 92763) | Labiotermes labralis P3 segment gut microbial communities from Petit-Saut dam, French Guiana - Lab288 P3 | ecosystem: Host-associated > Arthropoda: Insects > Digestive system > Gut ... | reverse complement strand
GCTCCACATAGCTCCACAGGCCGCTGCGCTCGGCCGGTTGGCGCATGAGCGCGCGCCGGGCGTCGGTGAGGTTCTGCCCGACGTCGAAGGCCGTGCCGGCATAGTGCTGGCTCTGGGGGGCGTGGCCCCCCTCGCCGATGCGCTTGAAGGCGTAGGGCACGTAGATCGGCGCGCCCCACAACCGCCGGAACGCCACCCAGGACTGCATGGTCTGCGAGGTGGTCCACAGCAGCCCGGAGAGTGAAGCGCCCCGGAACTCGCCCACCGTCAGGGTTTCGTCGGCGTAGGGCATGGGCTCGCGCGCCCCGCGCTCGTAGCGCTCCATGCGCTCGGTCTGGGTGTTGTGGATCAAAATGGTCATAAAGAAACATCCCCCTGCGCAAATGTATGCGCGGGGGGAGTGGAACATGTGGATGGGAAAATATGAGGGGCCTATGCCGCCTTTTTCAGCGCCCTCTCCAGCCAGATCGACGCGATGTCGATGGCGTTGTAGAGCCCACGGCGCTCGCAGCGCTGCTGGATGCACTCCATGGGGTTCAGGTCCGGGTCCGTGTTCATCAGCCACACGTTGACTTTGTCGGCCGCCTGCATGCCCTTGACGTCCTTGGTTGTGGCGATCTTCAGCATCACTACAAAGGGGTCGGCCAGGGAGCCGTAATAGATCGTGTCGCCGCAGCGCACCAGGGGATGCCCCTTGTAGATCCAGAAGGGGCTCTTCTCCTTCGCGGCAACCTCGGGCTTCGTTTGGGTTTCGGGCATGTTCTAGGCCTCGTCTTTCTTGTCGTTGGAATCCTCGGCATTGGCGAGGTACTCCCGCACCAACTCCTGCAGCAGCTCGTCGCGGTCGATGCGACGCACGAGGCTGCGGGCGTTGTTGTGCGTGGTGATGTACGTCGGGTCCTCCGAGAGGATGTACCCGACGATCTGGCTGATGGGGTTGTAGCCCTTCTCGTCCAGGGCCTGGTACACCTGACGCAGGATTAGGCGCATCTCGTTCTCCGGCTCCGGCCGTATAGAGAACTGGATCGTGGATTCGTTCAAGGATATTCCCTCCAATGGATTGTACTATATCTATTATAAACCATGCGCGGGAAAAATTCAAGGCCTTTTGCAGGTTTTTTCATTTTTATGATTTTTCCCATTCCATTTTCATTTTAGATGTGGTATGATAGGAGGCAAGCAAGCGGAAAAGGGGGAAGGACCCATGGCGCACGATGTCTTCATCAGCCATTCCAGCAAGGACAAGCTGACCGCCGACGCAATTTGCAACGCCCTGGAGAAAAACGGCGTGCGCTGCTGGATCGCCCCGCGGGACGTGCGGGCGGGGCGCAACTACCCGGAGGAGATCATCGACGGCATCGAGGCTTGCCGCGTCATGCTGCTGGTCTATTCCGACAACGCGAACAAGTCCGGCAATGTCATGCGGGAGGTGGAGCGCGCGGCCGCGAAGGAAAAGCTGATCGTGCCGTACCGCATCTCCACCGTCGACATGAACCGCAACCTGGAGTACCTCCTGGCGGGCGCGCACTGGATCGACGCCTACCCGAAGGACAAGGTCTTCGCCGTGCTCGTGCGGGAGATACAGGCGATCCTCGACCTGCCGGTTGAGGCCGAACTCCCGCCCAAGAAATCATTCCCGATTAAGCCCCTTGTCATCGGCGCAATGGCGCTTTTGGTTGCGCTGTGCGTGGGGCTTGGCATATACGCCTTCCGGGGCCGTGTGCCGGCGGAGCCGGTGGATGCCGGGACAGACACATCGGGGGAGACCACCACGGGGGAAGCTCTTACAGAGAATATAACCACTACAACAGATGTCACCACTACCGCCGCGCCCGCTGCGCCGCTTGCCAATGAAATCACCGAAAAACCGGCCATTACAGAAAAACCGGCCACAACAACTACCACCACAACGGCCAAGCCCACCACAGCTAAACCCCAGGGCGGCGACACGGAGCAATTCAATCGGGGCTTTCAGCAAATCAAGACACAGGATTACTATGGCGCGGTCAGTACTTACCAGGACTACTTATCCAAATATCCGAACGATGTCATGGCGCGCAACAACCTCGGTGTCGCACAGGCAGGGGCATATGACTACACGGGCGCGATTCAGAGCCTCAGCCAGTGTATAAACGACTATCCACACGATGACAAGATAAAAGCTTTATTTTATTTAAATAGAAACTCGGCGAATTGCCTGAAGTCGGATGATCCGAATTACAACTCAAACGATGCACTTTCAGCGGCGCTGCTAGGAAACAAAAAGGAACAGATCAACTATAACAAAATCGCAAATTATGATACCATCTTCATTTCTCGTGGCGCTGTTATGCTGAGGGGCTTCGGGCTATACACGGCACCTTACCCAGCTTGATGGAGGAAATAGATGAGCTATAAACCGGCCCTGCCCGGCATGTTCGCCGTACCCAACGCCCTTGTGGACGAGCACCTGAAGCTCGCCAAGGAGACGCATCTGAAGGTCCTGCTGTGGATTTTGCGCCACGGGGAGGCCGAAGGCCTTGAGGCCCTTGCGCACTGGCTAGGCCGCCCGGAGGGCGACCTGGTGGACGCGGCGCAGTTCTGGATCGACCGCGGGCTGATTACAGTTGACAATGCACAATTGACAATGCACAATGAAAATGCGGTTGAGATGAAAGCGCCCGCGCAGCCGGCTGCGCAGGTTACGCCTGTTGCCGATTTGCCGCCTGTGCGCCCGTCTGCCAGCCAGATCCTCACCCGTGTGGCGGAGAACCCGGATCTGCGCACGCTGTTCCAGGAGGCGGACAGAATCCTGCAGCGCACCATCGGCTATGAGGGGCAGTGCGCGCTGCTCATGCTCCACGACAACGACGGCCTGCCCGTGGAGGTCATCTACATGCTGCTGCAATACTGCGCCGAGGCCGGCAAGGCCAACAACGGCTACATAGAAGCCATGGGCCGCGACTGGGGCCGCCGCGAGATCGACACCATCGAAAAGGCGGGTGAGCAGATCGCCGCGCTGAAGGAGAACCTCGCGCTGTGGGGCGAGTTCCGCAGGCAGGCGGGATTACACGCGCCGAAGCCGACTGCAGCCCAGGGCGAGCACCTGCGCCGCTGGCGGGCGATGGGCTACGGCATGGACATGATCTTCGCGGCCTATGAGGAGATGGCCGAGCACACGGGCAAGCTGAGCTTCACCTACATGAACAAGGTGCTTGAGACCTGGCACGCCGCGGGCATCAAGACCCCGGCCGAGGCCGCCGCCGCGAAGGAGCAGTTCCGGGCCAGGCAGGGGAAGCCAGCCCCCTCCCAAAAGGCGGGGCGGAAGGGCGCTCCCGGCTACGGCCCCTCGTTTGACCTGGAGGCATTTGAGCGCAGCACGCTGCAGGTGCCGGAGTTTGAGAATTGAGAATTGAGAATTGATAATTGACAATGGAGGATTACCTATGACGCCACTGGAACTGTACCTGAACCAGATGTCCAAAGTGGAGCCCCTGCTGCGCCTGCACGAGGGCCAGCCCCTTGACAAATGGAAGGGCCTGGCCCGGCAAAAGCTCCGGGAGCTGCTGGGCATGGACCAGATCGTGCCCTGCGCGCTGGATTTCCAGGCGGAGGAGACCCTGGACAAGGGCGACTACACGCGTACGCGCTTCACCTTCCAGAGCGAGCCGGGCTTCCGCGTGCCGGGGTATTTCTGCCTGCCGAAGGACGGGGACGCGAGCCGCGTGATGGTCTGCCTGCAGGGGCACAGCACGGGCATGCACATCTCCCTGGGGGAGACGAAATTCCCGAAGGACGCCATCGACGGCGACCGCGATTTCGTCAAGCACGCGATCGAGCACGGCCATGCCGCGCTGGTGGTCGAGCAGCGCTGCTTCGGCGAGCAGGGCAGCCTGCCCGAGGGCAACCCCGACTGCGGCCAGGCCACCATGGTGGCGCTCCTGCTGGGCAGGACCACCCTGGCCGGGCGCGTGTGGGACGTCATGCGGGCCATCGACATGGCGGAGGAGCACTTCAGTTCCGGTGCGCAGTACGCCTGCATGGGCAACTCCGGCGGGGGCACGGCCACGTGGTACGCCGCCGCGCTGGAGCCCCGCATCGCGAAGGCCATGCCCTCCTGCGCCGTGTGCAATTACGACGGCTCCATCGCGCCCATCCGCCACTGCGTGTGCAACTATGTGCCGGGCATCCGCAGGTGGTTCGAAATGGGCGACCTGGCGGGGCTCATCGCACCGCGCCCTCTGGTGGTGGTGGCCGGGGCGCTCGACCGCATCTTCCCCATCGACGCCACGCGGGAGACCTTCGCCTTGATACAGGGCTACTATGCGGCCGCGGGCGCGCCGGAGGCGTGCAAGCTCCACGTGGGCGCGGAGGGGCACCGGTTCTATGCGGAGGCCTGGGAGGATCTGGTGGCGCTATGAAGACAACCGCGGAGAGAATGCGGCAGGCCGAGCGCGCGCTGGAACAACGGCGCGCCGCCGCCGAACGGACTGCGCAGCAGCACAGGGAGGCGGCCTACATGGCCGTGCCAGCGTTGGCTGCGCTGGAGCGCGAGATCGCCGAGAGCGGTGCGGCGGTGGTCAACGCCATCGGCGCGGGGCAGGACGCGGCGGAGTACCTCGCCCTGCTGGAGAAACAGAACACCGCCGCCCAGGCCGAGCAGGCGCGCCTGCTGCGCGCCCACGGCTTCGCGCCGGACTACCTGCAGCCGCAGTATATCTGCGCCGAATGCCGCGACACGGGTTTTATGCGCGGCTTACGCTGTGGCTGCTTCACGAAGCTGCTGCGGAGCCTGGCCTACCAGGAGCTGAGCATGGACACCCCCCTGGAGCGCTGCACCTTCGAGTCGTTCCGGTTGGACGTCTATTCGATGGAACCCGACCCCGCAACCGGGGTGATACCGCGCGACAATATGGAGCGCGTCCTGGACTACTGTATGAAGTATGCCGCGAATTTCGCGCCGCACGCCAAGAGCCTGCTGTTCACCGGGCCCACGGGTGTGGGCAAGACGCACCTCTCCCTGGCCATTGCCGGGGCGGTGCTGGGGCAGGGCTATACGGTGATCTACGGCTCGGCGCAGAACCTGCTGGGCCGCCTGCAGCGAGAGCGCTTCGCCGCCTTCGGCGAGCAGAGCGACGAGACCGAGCGCAGCCTGCTGGAGTGCGACCTGCTCATCCTGGACGACCTGGGCGCGGAGCACTCCACGGAGTTCACCCGGTCGTGCATCTACAACATCGTCAACACCCGCATGATGGCCTCCAAGCCGGTGATCGTCAGCACTAACTTCAGCACCGCCCAGCTCAACAGCGGGTACGGCGAGCGCGTGACCTCGCGGGTGCTGGGGAACTATACGGTCTTACGATTCTTCGGGAGCGATATAAGGCAGGCAAAAAGGGGCGGCCAGTAGGCCGCCCCTTTTTCCATATCTTGTGCCAGGATTCGGAATACACAAAAAATTTATCTATATTTTGTGCATTTCGCCTATTGCATTTCTTGTCCAAATGTGCTATAGTGGTACGCAGGACCATCTGGCATAACAGCCTAACGTCCGGTGTGCCGGGCGTAGCGATAGATTAGGATGATATGGAAGGAAGAGTGAACTGGCATGAAGGTCATCAAGCGCGACGGCGCTTCGGTGGATTTTGACCGGAGCAAAATCATCATCGCCATCCAGAAGGCCAACGAGGCCGTCGAAGAGGAGCACCGCGTCAGCCCCGCCCAGATCGAGGCGATCGTGCAGAGCATCGAGACCCGCAAGAAGGACCGCATCCTGGTGGAGGACATCCAGGACGTGGTGGAGCAGAAGCTCATGGAGCTGGGCAAGTATGTCCTCGCCAAGGCCTACATCATCTACCGCTACACCCGCGCCCTGGTGCGCAAGGCCAACACGACGGACGACAGCATCCTCAGCCTCATCCGCCGCCAGAACAAGGACATCATGGAGGAGAACTCCAACAAGAACGCCGTCACCGCGGCCACGCAGCGCGACCTCATCGCCGGCGAGGTTTCGCGCGATCTGACGCGCAGGATCCTGCTGCCCGAGAAGATCTCCAAGGCCCACGACGAGGGCGCCATCCATTTCCACGACAGCGACTACTTCATCCAGCCCATCTTCAACTGCTGCCTGATCAACATCGGTGACATGCTGGACAACGGCACGGTGATGAACGGCAAGCTGATCGAGTCCCCGAAGAGCTTCCAGGTGGCCTGCACGGTGATGACGCAGATCATCGCCTCGGTCGCCAGCAACCAGTACGGCGGCCAGAGCGTGGATATCAGCCACCTGGGCAAGTACCTGCGCCGCAGCTATGAGAAGTACGACAGGCAGGTCACGCAGGAGGCCGGGGACGGCATCACCGCAGAGGCCCGCGAGGCCGTGGTGAACTCCCTGCTGCGCGGCGAGCTGCGCTCCGGCGTGCAGACCATCCAGTACCAGATCAACACCCTGATGACTACCAACGGGCAGAGCCCCTTCGTCACCGTCTTCATGAACCTGCGCGAGGACGACCCCTACATCGAGGAGAACGCCCTGATCATCGAGGAGATCATCCGCCAGCGCCTCCAGGGCATCAAGAACGAGAAGGGCGTCTACGTCACCCCGGCCTTCCCGAAGCTCATCTACGTGCTGGACGAGCACAACTGCCTGAAGGGCGGGAAGTACGACTACCTGACGAAGCTGGCCGTGCAGTGCAGCGCGAAGCGCCTGTATCCGGACTACATCTCCGCCAAGAAGATGCGCGAGAACTACGAGGGCAACGTCTACAGCTGCATGGGCTGCCGCAGCTTCCTCAACCCCTGGCGGGACGTGGACGGGCAGTTCCGCTTCGAGGGCCGCTTCAACCAGGGCGTGGTGAGCCTCAACCTGCCGCAGATCGGCATCCTGTGCCGCGAGCAGGGCGAGGAGGCCTTCTGGAAGCTGCTCGACGAGCGCCTGGACCTGTGCTTCGAGGCCCTGATGTGCCGCCACAACGCCCTGAAGGGCACCAAGAGCGACGTCTCCCCCGTGCACTGGCAGTACGGCGCCATCGCCCGGCTGGACAAGGGCGAGGTCATCGACAAATATCTGCTCAACGGCTACAGCACGATTTCGCTGGGCTACATCGGGCTCTATGAGGTCACCAAGCTGATGAAGGGCGTCAGCCACACCGACCCGGAGGGCGAGAAATTCGCCGTGGAGATCATGAAGCGCATGCGCGCGGCCGCCGACAAGTGGAAGCAGCAGACCACCATCGCCTTCGGGCTCTATGGCACGCCGGCGGAGAGCCTGTGCTACCGCTTCGCGCGCGTGGACAAGGAGCGCTTTGGCACCATTGAGGACGTGACCGACAAGGGCTACTACACCAACTCCTACCACGTGGACGTGCGCGAGCACATCGACGCGTTCACGAAGTTCACCTTCGAGAGCCAGTTCCAGACCATCAGTTCCTCCGGCGCCATCAGCTACGTGGAGATCCCCAACATGCGCCACAACCTGGAGGCCCTGGAGGACGTGGTGCGCTTCATCTACGACAACATCCAGTACGCCGAGTTCAACACCAAGAGCGACTACTGCCACGTGTGCGGCTTCGACGGCGAGATCCAGGTCAATGAGGACTTCGAGTGGGAGTGCCCCCAGTGCCACAACAAGGACCACGCCAAGATGAACGTCACGCGCCGTACCTGCGGCTACCTGGGCGAGAACTTCTGGAATGTGGGGAAGACCAAGGAGATCAAGGCCAGGGTGCTGCATTTATAAGATTGTAGACATTAGATATTAGATTTTTAGATGTGAAGCAATCCGCCCCTCTGCCCCGTTATACTGTATAACAACAGCAGAGAAAGGGAGATGTTTTCATGAAATACAAGCGTTGGTTTGCCCTTGCCCTGGCACTGTGCCTGGCGTTGGCCCTGAGCGGCTGCGGCTTCGGCCTGGCCCCGTTCAGAGAGGTGGTAAGGGGCAGCGGCGTCGTCGCCACCCGCGAGGTCGCGCTGCCGGATGGCCCAATTTCACTGCGTCTGGATGAGGTTTCGTTTCAGTTCCCGTCCAGGAACGTCAATTCCATTGATTTGACGGTCGTCGTCGACGAAAGCCTGGACCGCGTTGCGGTGCTCGAAACCGACAACAACATCCTGTCCCGCATAGCGTTTGCATATGACAGCGCATCGGGGCAGATCACGCTGAACGCGCCGCGTACGATGCTCTTTTCCCCCACGAAGATGGCTCTCACCGTGGGCGCGCCCGTGCGGGAAATCACGATCGATGGCCTGTGGAACATTCACTACAACTGCCCAAGTGTGAAGGCCTTTCAACTGACAGACGACGGAACGGCCAACGGCGATTTCACCTTTGGGGAATTGGACAGCCTGGTTTTGCGCTTTGGCGGGCTGAGCACGATCGATCTGCGCAGCGGGGGTGTGAAGGAATGCAGGCTGACAGCCGACGGCACGCTCAACGGCGATTTTGCCTTCGGGGAGATGGGCAGCCTGGACATGCGCTTCGGCGGGCTGAGCACGATCCATCTGCGCAGCGCGGGCGTGAAGGATTGCAGGCTGGCGGTCGACGGCTCTCTCAACGGTGATTTCGTCTTCGGGGAGATGGATAGCCTGAACATGAACCTCAGCGGGCTGAGCAATATCGGCGTGCGCGGCGCGGCGCAGCGGGCCGTGTTCAAGCTCGATGGGGGAGGGGATATCTCCGCATTGGACCTGATCGCACAGGACGCCAGCGTGACCATCAGCGGGCTGGGCAGCTGCGACATCACTGCCGAGCAGAGCCTGAACGCCGTCATCGAGGGCGGCGGCAGAATCACCTATGCGGGCAGCCCCGCGGTGACCCAACGGGTCGACGGGCTGGGCAGCATAAGGGCAAAATAAAAAAGATCAGCCAATCTGTCGGGGCGGCCTGCGGGCCGCCCGCATTGCAAATAAGGAGGCATTTGTATGAACCCTGATACCCTCGCCTGGCTGACCGAAAAGGGCGTCGCCATCCTCAACGCGCTGGTGTGCTTCACCGCGGCCATCGTCAACCCGTTCATCGGCATCTTCTGGCAGCCGCTGCCGGAGTTCGAGCCGGCGCCCCCGCAGCCGCCCGCCGCGGTGGAGAAGAACTTCTCCGTCGAGGGGTTCAGCATCCTTTTCGCGCAGGCGGGGACCCCGGACGAGAGCGCCGCCAAGATCCTGGCGGACACCCTCAACGAGATCACCGGCGGGGGCTTTGCCCGCACCCAGGGTACGCCCGCCGGTGAGAGGGAGTTCCTTGTCGGGGCGGTCAGCGGGGCGGACGTCTCCGAGCTGGGCGCGGACGGGTATCTCATCGAGGCCGACGGAACCTCCATCACCATCGCCGGGGGGCAGCGCGGCGTGATCTACGGCGTGTACCGCTTCCTGGAGGAGTATTTCGGCTGCCGCTGGTACACCCACGACTTCGCGGTGATACCGCCGAACCCGCAGGCGAAGATCGCCGGGGTGAAGCAGGAGAGCTACGTCCCGCCGCTGGAGTACCGCGAGACGGACTGGATCAGCCCGCGCTACGAGGCATACAGTCTGGCCAACGGCCTCAACGGCAACAGCTACCGCTTCATACCGGCGGAAAAGGGCGGCACCTTCGGCTATTGCAACGCGGGGTTCCCCGCGCACAGCATGCTCAACGAGTTCCTCAAGCCCGGCGATTTCTTCGACGACCACCCGGACTGGTACGCCTACCGGGAGGATGTGAAGGCGAACGTGAAGAGGCAGCTGTGCCTGACCAATCCCGGGGTGCTCGCGCAGATGAAGCTGGAGGTGGGCGCCCAAATCGCCAGGGGCAACGGGCAGCCCATCATCACCGTGACGCAGGACGACAACCAGGACTACTGCCAGTGCGCAGAGTGCAAGCGGGTGGACGCGGAGGAGGGTTCCCACGCGGGGACAATGATCCGCTTCATCAACGAGATCGCGAAGGCCTTCCCGGATACGCTCATCGACACCTTCGCCTATCAGTATACCCGCACGCCGCCGAAGATCACGAAGCCACTTGACAACGTGGTCATCCGCCTGTGCTCCATCGAGTGCTGCTTCGCCCACCCCCTGGATGACCCTGGCTGCTCCTTCAACGCGGAGTTCGCCAAGGACATCGTGGGCTGGAAGGCGATCTGCAACCACCTCTACATCTGGGACTACACCACGGACTACGGCCACTACAACTGCGTGTTCCCGAACTTTGGGGTGCTGCAGAAAAATATGCAGTTTTTCGCGCGCAACAACGTGAAGGGCATCTATGAGGAGGGGAACTACGGCGCCGCCGAGTGCAACAGCGAGTTCGCCGAGCTGCGGGCCTACCTGCTCGCGCGCCTGATGTTCAACCCGGACATCGACTACGACGCGGAGATGGACGGCTTCCTCGAGGCCTATTACGGCGGCGGCTGGCAGTATATACGCGAGTTCATCGACCTGATGAGTGAAAACGCCGGCACCAAGTGGCCCCACCGCAAGCTGGGCATCTTCAACTCGCCCACCGACAAGGACCTGCTGAACCTGGGGATCAACAAGATCCGCTATGCCGATGCGCTGTGGGAGAAGGCCGTCGAGCTGGCCGGGGACGGCTACGCCGGGGCGGAGACCTGCAGGCAGCGCGTGCTGCGCTCCCAGCTGAGCTGGCGCTTCTGGAAGGGCGCCAACAAGGCGGCGGAGTTCTGGCGCCTGCAGCCGGTGGAGGCGTGGCAGGCGGCCAACGAGCAGCTTTACAACGACTTCGTGTCCTTCGGCATCACCCGCTATAAGGAGGGCGGAAGCGCGACCGAAAGATCTTGGGAATTCCAACGGCCCGGGAACTGGTGGGGCACGCCCATGGACTGGCACGGGTGAAAAACTTGAAGCAATCCTCCTTCCCGGTCCGTTATAATAGGTAAATACATCTTGGATGGGGGCTTATTCTATGAAATACAGGCGTTGGTTCTCCCTTGCATTGGTTCTGTGCATGGTCCTGCCGCTGGCGGCGTGCACGCTGAAGCCCGCGGCCCCCTGGCCGGCCCTGCGCGCGGGCGGGAGCCTGGTACACGGCAGTGGCCGCGTCGTGGAGACAAAGACCCCGCTTTCGGACAACGCGAACAGCTTTGTGCTGCGCATGATCGGCATCTCCCTGCGCGGGAGCATGGAGGTGGAGCTCGTCGTCGACGAGAGCCTGGCTCGCGAGGTCTCGCTCACCGCCGACGACAACATCGCCGAGTGCATCAGCGTCAAATACGACGCCGCGCTGGGCGAAATCGTGGTGGATACAAACCGTCACGTGGTGCTCTCGCCCACAAAGCTGCGCATCGCCGTGGGCGCGCCCGTGCAGAGGCTGGATATCAACGGCGGGTGGCGCTTCACCTACAGCTGCCCCAGCGTGACGGACTGCGAAATCTCCATCAACGGGGCGACCAACGGCACGCTCACCTTCGGCACGTTGAACGCCCTGTGGATGAACGTCAACGGGGCGGGCGACATCAGGCTGGCTGGCGCCGCCAAACGGGCCGATCTGACCATCAACGGCGCGGGGCATGTCAAGGCCTTCGACTTGGCCGCCGAGGCCGCCGGCGTGACCATCAACGGCGCTGGCGACTGCGAAATCACCGCCACGGGAACTCTCGACGCGGTGATCAACGGCGTGGGCAAGGTGGTCTACGGCGGAAATCCAGTGGTGAACAGACAGGTTCACGGGGTGGGCGAGGTACGGGCCAGATGACCCTGCCGAAGATGATCCTCTTTGACTACGGCGGCACGCTGATGGACGAGGAGTGGGATCCCCCGCGCGGCGACGAGGCAATCCTGCGCCACGCCGTGAAAAACCCCCTCGGTCTGACACCGAAAGACCTCGGCCATTTTGCGGAGGAACTGCGCGCGGAACTATGTGACTCCGTGATTGCGCTGCGCCGCGAGCTGCACGAGTGGCAGTTCACGCGGCTGCTGTATGAAACGCTGCAAATTGAGTTCTCAATACCCGTCGAGGAGCAGGAGAGAGTGTTCTTCCAGGCGGCGAGCGTGCGCCATACGCCCATGCCGCATGTCAAAGAGCTGCTGGCGTTCCTGGCCGGGCAAAACATCCGCACGGCCGTGGTGAGCAACATCATGTCCTCCGGCGCGGAGCTCAAGCGGCGCATCGAGAGGCATTTTTCGCTGGCGCAATTCGAGTTCATCATCGCCAGCAGCGACTACGGCGTCGGCAAGCCCGACCCGCTGATATTCCGGCTGGCGCTTGCAAAAGCGGACTTGCCGCCGGAGGACGTTTGGTTTTGCGGCGACAACATCCGCTGCGATATTGAAGGCTCAAACGCCGCGGGGATGCAGGCCGTGTGGTATGAGGACGATCCGTCGGAGAACCCGCCCGCGTGCCCGCATTTGCAAATCCGCGACTGGCGGGAACTCATCGAAATTCTGAAGGAACTCGTATGAACAACTTGCGCGCACCCCAAATGATCCTCTTTGACTACGGCCAGACGCTGGTGGGCGCGCTGGAGTGCAACTGGCTGCGGGGCCGCCGGGCGCTGATGCCCTATCTCACGCGCAACCCGCGCGGCCTTTCCGCGCAGCAGATCGACGAATTCACCTCCGAGCTGTTCAGAGAGCTCTGCCAGCCCGTGCGGGCTATGAGCCGGGAGCTGCACGAGTGGCAGTATATACGCGCGGTCAACGCACTGCTGCAGCTGGAGTACTCGATCCCCGAGGCGGAACAGGAGCGCATCCTCTACACGCACTGCTTGGCCCTGGCCCCCATGCCGCAGGTACAGGAGCTGCTGGCCCTGCTGCGCGAGGTGGGCATCCGCACGGGCGTGGTGAGCAACCTGCAGCCCTCCGGACGGGAGCTGCGCCGCCGCCTGACCGAACAGCTGCCGGGGCATGCCTTCGAGTTCGTCATCGCCAGCAGTGAGTACGGCGTGCGCAAGCCCGACCCGCTCATATTCGAATTGGCACTTGCAAAAGCGGCTCTGCCGTCGGAGGACGTCTGGTTCTGCGGCGACAACCCGCGCTGCGATGTGGAGGGCGCGCATGCCGTGGGGATGTTCCCGGTCTGGTATGAGGAATTGACCGTGGAGGACCCCTGGCGCGACACTGCGGATATGGAGCCGCCCGCGTGCCCGCACCTGCACATCCACGGCTGGCGGGAACTCATCGAAATTTTGAAGGAAAACACATGAACTACTCAAACTTGAAACCTTATGACGTCGCCAACGGGGTGGGCGTGCGGGTGTCGCTGTTTGTCAGCGGCTGCGAGCACGCCTGCCCGGGTTGTTTCAACCCCGAGGCTTGGCAGTTCAGCTTCGGCGAGCCCTATACAGAGGAGGTGGAGCGGCAGGTGCTCGAGGCCCTGCGGCCGGAGCACATCCGGGGGCTCACGCTGCTGGGCGGCGAGCCCATGCACCCCCGCAACCGCCCCGCGGTGCTTGCCCTGGTGGAAAAAGTGCGCGCGGAACGCCCCGAAAAGGACATCTGGTGCTACACGGGCTACCACTTTGACAAGGAATTGCTGCCAGGGAGCGAAAACGATCCGGTCCTGCGCCGCCTGCTGGAGGGGATCGACGTGCTGGTGGACGGCCGGTTCGCGCTGGCGCGCAAGAGCATGAACGTGCGCTTCCGCGGGAGCGACAACCAGCGGATTCTGCTGTGCAAGGAATCCCTCCGGGCGGGGAAGGCGGTTTTGGCAGATAAGTTCAACTAAAATGACAGGAGATTTTGACATGACACCACCCACCCTGCGCGTACAAGCCCTGCGCGAAAACGCCGCCCTGCCCGCCTACGGCTCGGCCTATGCCGCCGGAGCGGACCTGTGCGCCTGCATCGGGGAGGTCTGGTCCTTTCAGCCCGGCGAGACCCGGCTGGTGCCCACGGGCCTGGCCGTGGAGGTCCCCGCGGGCTATGCGGGGCTGATCTACGCCCGCAGCGGTCTTGCAGCCAAGCGCGGCCTGGCCCCGGCCAACAAGGTGGGCGTGGTGGACGCGGACTACCGCGGCGAGGTGATGGTGGCCCTGCACAACCACTCCAATGGAGTACAAGAGATCCAGCCGGGCGAACGCATCGCCCAGCTGGTCATCACGCCGTTTTTGCAGGTGAATTACGAGTGGTCCGGAGCCCTGGAGGATACCGCGCGGGGAGAGGGCGGCTTCGGTTCCACGGGGAGGTAGCTACAGCGTCCCGCTTTCCTTCCGCGCGAAATAGTCCGACCCCTCCGGGACGACATAGCACACGGCATTCTCCTTCAGCTCGAAGGTGACGTCAGTGGCGATGCGGGTCTCGCCGTCGATGTTCACGGCGGCGGGGGTGTCGGCGTGCACGCGGATCACCTTGCCGCGCTTGAACGTGGTGAAGCTCTGCCACCTGGGGTCGTCCAGGTGCTCGCCCTTCTGGAAGATGCTGATCAGGGTGATCATCTTCAGCTTGCCCAGTTCCTTCTCCACGGTGATGCAGTCCATCAGGCCGTCGTCGGGAATGGCCTTCGGGCAGGCCTTGAAGCCGCCGCCGTACCAGCGCGAATTGCCGCCGATGGCGAACGCGAACTCGTTGGTCTTGGGTGGCTCGTCGTCGATCTGTACGGTGAATTTGCTGAAGAATTTTTTCAGCAGGCAGACCAGCAGTGCGAGGTTGTAGCCGGCCGGTCCTCCCACCAGGGGGATTTTTTTCGTTTTGGCCTGCATGGCGTTGACCTCCGCATCGAAGCCCATGGAGACGATGTTGACCGAAACGTCCTCGCCGCACTCGATGGCGTCGATCCAGTGGGGCGTGCCGTTGATGTGCCTGCGGATGTCCCGCAGGGCCTCCTTCTCGCCGAACAGCTTGATGAAGTCGTTGCCCGAGCCATAGGGCACCGCGGCGATCTGCACGTTTTTGTGGCCGTAGGTGGCGTTGACCGCGCAGAAGATCGTGCCGTCGCCCCCGCAGGCGTAGATACGCACGGGCTCACCGGTCGCTGCGGCGTCGCGCATGAACTGCATCATGGCCTCCCGGTCCGGCTCCTTGTAGATCTCCGGCGCGATGCCCGCCTCGGCGGTGGCGGTCTCGATGTCGGCCAGCAGGCCGTCCATCCATTTGCCCTTGCCTGAATATGGGTTGATGACGAAGATGTGGCGCATGTGTGGGTCCTCCCTTTGTATGATATTGCGGGGGCTCGCGAATGCCCCTGCAGTTTAGTTCTTAAAATACATATACGCCTGGCATTTCATCATGCCGTTGTATAGTTTGCGTCTTGCGTCGGCCCTGCGGCCATAGAGCCGTTCGAAGTCCTCGGTGGGGGAGATCACCGTGTAGCTCCACCCCCGGCGCGGCGTGAACACGCGGCCCATCAGGGCGATGAGGGCCTCGGCCTGCTGCTGGTCGCCCAGGCGCTCGCCGTAGGGCGGGTTGGTGACGAGCGTGCCGTGATCCGTGGGGAAGGCGAAGTCCTTCACGTCCGCCCGGGTGAACTCGATGCAGTCGGCCACGCCGGCCCGCGCCGCGTTTTCCCGGGCAATCGAGAGAGCCTGACTGTCGGCATCAGAGCCGAAGGCTTTAAAATCCGGGGCGGGGGAGGCTAGGCCGCGGGCCAGCTCGCGCTCCGCCTGCCAGATTTCCCGCGGAACCTGCGCCCAGCGCTCGGCGGAAAAGTTGCGGTTCACGCCCGGGGCAAGGTTGCGTGCCAGCATCGCGCCCTCGATCAAAATCGTGCCCGAGCCGCACAGGGGGTCGTAGAGCGCGTGCCACGGGCGCAGGCGCGAGATCTGGCACAGCGCCGCGGCGAGGGTCTCCTTCAGCGGCGCGCCGCCCGCCTGGAGCCGGTAGCCCCGCTTGTGCAGCCCCGCGCCCGAGGTGTCGAGCACGAGCAGCACCTGGTCCTTCATGATGCTGAACTGGATCTGGTGGACCGCGCCGCTCTCCTCGAACCACTCCAGTTTATATTTTTGTTTCAGCCGTTCGACGACGGCCTTCTTGATGATCGCCTGGCAGTCGCTGACGCTGAACAGCGCGGAGTTCAGGCTGTAGCCCTTGACGGGGAAGGCGTCGCGCCGGTCGAGCCAGTCCTCCCAAGGGAGGGCCTTTGTGCCCTGGAAGAGCTCCTCGAAGGTCTTGGCCTCAAATTGGCCGATCACAATCTGCACGCGCTCGGCGAAGCGGCAGCGGATATTCGCCCGCGCCAGCAGTGTGAAATCGCCCTCGAAGAAGACGCGTCCATTTTCTGCGCGCACATTTTGAGCTTCCATTGCGCGCAACTCCTCGGCGATGAGGCCCTCCAGGCCCAGCAGGCAGGGGACGACGTAGGTCATGCCTTTGCCTCCTCCGCTTCCTTTTTCGCCTCCGGGCCAAGCTCCTTCGCGCTGCGCTTGATCTCCACGGAGTTGTACATCTTCTTGAAGGTCACCATGGCCTTGGCCCGCGCGCCGCAGTGGGGGCACGCAAACTCCGCCTGGAAGCCCCGGCTGGCAAAGCGCCATTCGGTCGTCTGGCGGGCGGGGCGGCCGCAGCCGCGGCAGATATAGTACAGCTGCCGCTGGTCCACCAGGGGGCTGTTGATGTCGCTGATGACGCGGGGCTTGTACTCCAGCTGGGCATAAAAGGAGGCGTCGCAGACGCGCACAAAGGCGGGGAAGTCCGACGGGTCGTAGATCGCCTGCAGGCACTGCGCGGCGAAGCGGCTGTCGTCCAGTGCGCGGTGGAGCGCATAATTCGAGCAGTCGAGGCCCAGCAGCTCGCCGGCGGCGGCCAGGCCGATCTGCTGCGAGCGCGAGGTGTGCATCCGGTGGCGGAAATAGTCCTGCAGGTCCACGTAGCTCTGGATGTAGCTCAAGGCCCGGGAGGACGTGTGGTAGCGCGTGTTGGAGAGCAGCACGCGGATGTCGCCGTCGCCCCACGAGAGCACCACGTGCTCCTTTGGGCCGATCCACTTGCGGAACATGGCGATGGCCTCGGCGAACGGGTAGCCGCTCTCGAGGTCCTTCTTGCTCAGGTTGGTCATTTCCTTCACGTGCGCCTGCAGCCGCTTGCCGATCTGGGACTTTACCAGCACCGAAAACGAGCCGACCTCATAGAAATTCTCGTCGAGCATCACCGCGCCGATCTCGATGATCTCGTTGAGGAAGCCGCGGATCTTCGTGCCGTAGACCGAGTTCCACTCCAGGTCAATGATGATGTAAACCATTCGATTGTTCCTTCAACAAAGCTTTAGGGCTTATTTAGTCTCTCATAACACAATCCCGAAATATTGCTTCAGCAGCAGTTTGAACTCGGCCTCGTCAGCAGCCTCCGTGACAGCCACCGTATCGCCGTCAAAGACCTTGAATGTCCATCCGTCCAGCGTCATGCGGCCTGTCGGGGTGCGCATCGACACCATGTTGGCGCGGCGGAAGACCGAGTCCGGGTGGCTCTCGCAGTACCAACTGGTGGTGAGGAAGTCCATCGCGCCGAACTGCTTTTCGAGGGTGAATGAAAACAGCGGCTGCCATTCGCCGTGCCGTTTCTCCTCGACGACGCAGCCCAGCATCTCGTCGGGGACGATGCGGTAGACGTCCCGCCGCTGTGGCTGCTCGGCATACATCTCGAAGCGCAGGGGGAAGGTCGGCACGAAGGCCCCGATTCCGACATCGCAGAGGTATGTCTCCCCCTCGGCCTCCACCAGCAGCACCCGGTGCCGCCGCATGGGCAGCGCCGGTTCGTCGCGCAGATAGCGGGCAAAATGCTCGGTGACGCTGTAACCGATCCGGCGCAGGAGCCACGAGAACAGGCCGTTGAGCTCAAAGCAATAGCCGCCCCGGCCCCGCGTGACCACCTTGTCGTAGATCGCCGGGACCTCCAGCGACAGCGGCACGCCGTTCATGATGTCCAGATTCTCATAGGGCACGCTCTCGTTGTGCAGGGACTGCAGCGCCTTGAGGGTCTGGGGCGTCGGCAGGGCAGGCCCCGCGTATCCGATGCGGGCCAGATAGGGTTCGATGGGCAGGTCGGCGTGCATCGGCTCCATATAGCCACCGGTCAATTGTTTGGTCGTCACGGGGGCCTCCTGAGATATCTTACTGAGCAACAACCCGGTTAAGTATAGCACAGCATTATACACATTGCAAGAAAATCTTAATCACCCTTGGAGATTTCTTCCAGCCGCTTGAGCCGGTGGTTCATCCCCGAACGCGTGACGGGCGCCCCCGCCAGCTCGCACAGCTCCTGCAGGGAGGCCTCGGGGTTCTGCTCGCGCAGGAGCGCCGCCTCGCGCAGGGGCTCGGGCAGGGTGCCGAGCCCGGGGTGCGCGCGCAATTTCGCGATGGCCAGCAGCTGCGCCGCCGCCGCGTCCGAGCTGCGGTTCATGTTGGCCAGCTCGAAGTTCACCACGCGGTTGACATTGTTGCGCATGTCCTTCTCGATCTTTGCGTTCACCAGGTCTAACATCGCCAGCCGCGCGCCTAAAAACGCCAAAACGTCCTCGATCTGCGTGCTGTCCTTATAATACGCCAGCCAGATGCCCTTGCGCTGGCAGAGCTTGGGCGGCAGCTCGCACTCGGCCAGCAGCGCACAGAGCTCCCGCGCGAGGTTTTTGAAGGCCACATAGAACTCCAGGTGGTACTGCCGCTGGGGCGCGCTCACCGCCGCGCAGGAGAGGAACGCCCCGCGCAGGAAGGCAGCCGGGCACTCCTCGCAGGTAAAGTTTTCGCGCACGATGCGCAGCGTCAGTTCGTTCTCCCCGTGGCCGAAGCGCTCCAGCAGGCGCAGGCGCTCCTCCGCCCGGGGAATGCTGACCTCCCACTTGCGCCCGTGTGGCTCCAAATGCGCCGCCGCCAGGGCGACCTCGCGCAGCTGCCCGCAGACGTACTCCGCCAGAGCCCGGTTTTCCGTGCGCAGGCACATGCCCCGGGCAGAGAACTCCCGCCCGAACAGCAGCATGCCGTAGAGCTGCGCCTCAGCGCAGCAGGCCCCGTGCTCTTCGGAGGCGTGGAGGAGCTCCTGTTTGACTTCGGTTGCGAAACTCATGATATGGTCCTGTCTGTGGATGATGTGTTTGGGTTGTCTCGCACGAGGATACGTCGCTCCGCGATACTCCCTCACCGCCTGCGGGCGGAGCTCCCTCACGAGGGAGCCGGGGGATTTTCTGTGCAAGTTTCATCGGATTTTCGGCTTCAAGCCCCCGGCTCCCTCGTGAGGGAGCTGTCGCCTCGGGCGACTGAGGGAGTATCGCGGAGTGACGTATCCTCGTGCGGCTCTTCCGCTGTTGCATGTATACTAGCTATTATAGCGCCATACAAAATACGCAACGCAAGTAATGGAAAAAAGAACCATAAAAATCCCGATTTCCCGCACTGTCCAAACAGCTGCATGGTCCTGTCTGCCTTTAAATCTTTTCTCCAAAAACCAGGGAAGAAAATTCTTTTCAAGCAATTTGTGGGGAAGCACAATATTCAGGATGCCCACCATAAAGATGAGCAAGAGCGCTGAAAACCTGACCCAGCCGTGTGCAGTGTCATATCCCATCCATCCCATGTAGTACTACACCCCCTCATATATCCCTGTGCCCCACATTCACCGCGAACCCCGCCTCCCGCAGCGCCCGCCCGGTCTCCTCCGCGAACAGCACCGAGCGGTGCCGCCCGCCCGTGCACCCGAAGGCGATGGTCAGGGCGCTCTTGCCCTCCTTTCGATACAGCGGCAGCAGGAACAGCAGCAGGTCCGTCAGCTTGCCCAGCAGCGCGCGTGAATCCTCATACCCAAGCACCCAGTCCCGGATGCAGGCCTCCCGCCCGGTGTGCTCCTTGAGCTCGGGCACATAGAAGGGGTTGGGCAGGCAGCGCACGTCGAACAGCAGGTCGCAGTCGCGCGGGGTGCCCGCCTTGAAGCCGAAAGAGGTCACACGCACGTGCATGGCCGCCTGCGGCCGGTCGGCGTAGAGCTCCACGATGCGGTTCTTGCAGTCGGTGGGGCTCATCTGCGAGGTGTCGAGCGTGACGTCGGCCCGCTGGCGCAGGCCGTCCAGCAGTTCCCGCTCCGCCGCGATGGCCTCGCTCAGGCCCAGGGCGGGGTCGTTCGTGCAGAGGGGGTGCTGCCGCCGGGTCTCCTTATAGCGCCGCTCGAGCGCCTCGTCCGCGGCGTCCAGGAACAGCAGCTCGCAGGCGAAGCCCTCGTCCCGCAGGGTGTCCAGGGCCCAGGCGACGTCCGCGAAGGAGCCGCCCGCCCGGGCGTCCATCACGACCGCCGCGCAGGGGTACTCCGCGGCGCTCTGCAGCAGCGCGGCGAAGGTGGGGGCCAGGCGCGGGGGCAAGTTGTCCACGCAGAACCAGCCGATGTCCTCCAGGGCGTTGACCACCTTGGTTTTGCCCGCGCCGGAGAGGCCAGTGACGACTAAAAGGCGCATGCTCAGTTCACCTCCGCAATCGCTACCAGATTGTCTTTCCCAAACCCCGCGGCCCAGGGCTGGCTGTCGTACTCATAGCAGAAATCCAAAAATTCGCGTTTCAGCGCCTCGTCGCGCATATATGCCCGCAGCAGCTCGCCGGGGATGGACCGCCCCAGCGCGCCGGGGCCGGAGAGCCGCACCTTCCGCGCCCCGTATTGCTCCAGCAGGGATTGCAACTCCTCCGGCGTGAAGGCGTAACTCACCGGCCAAGGGGTTTCGCCGCGCTCGAAGGCCGCCACGATAGCCTGCGGATCATCAAGGCCGGCGCGCAGCAGTTTACGCGCGCCCTCAAAGTCGGGCTGGAAGCCCTTGCGCTGCTTACTATAATCGCACAGTTCTTTATTGCTCAAATTGAGGGTGTATTTCTCTTTTTGCGATGGGTCGAAGTGGTAGGCCACATTGGCTGCGCGGCTGTAGGCGCTCACGCACACGCACTTCGCGGCGATGCGCACGAGCTCCCCGATGACGCGCTCGTGGTTCGGCCAGGTGTAGCTGATAGGCGCGTCGAAGCTCATCACCAGGTCGAACTGCCTGTCCGTGTAGGCGCCGAGGTTCTCCAGCGCGCCTTGCACGAAGGTGATGTTCTGCGTCAGGCCGCGCTGCTCCGCGAGCTGGCGGGCCTTGTCGATCATGGGCTGCGAGATGTCGAAGTGTGTCACGTGCACGCCCCGCGCGGCCAACAGCAGCGAAAAGCGCCCCGCGCCCCCGCCGCCGTCGAAGGCCGTGCGCACGCCGCCGAGGTTGTCCAGCAGCAGGCGCTCGATGTGCGCCTTGGAGATGATGTCGTCGATGAAAGTTTGCTCGCGGGCGGCCTCTTCCTCGCCCTTTTGGGGCAGGTTCCAGAAGCGCCCGGAGATGTCGCTGGATTGGGGCATGGGTCCTCCTCACACAAACCTGATCTCCGGTTCCAGAAACACGCCGGTTTCGTTCTCCACCGCGGTCTGCACCAGGGCGATCAGCGCGCGCACGTCGGCGGCCCTCGCCCCGCCAGCGTTGACGATGAATCCCGCGTGCTTCTCGCTCACCTGCGCGCCGCCCACGCTCTGGCCCTTCAGGCCGCACTGCTCGATGAGCGCCCCGGCGAAGTGCCCCTCCGGCCGTTTGAACACGCTGCCCGCGCTGGGGAACTCCAGGGGCTGCTTGTCCCTGCGTTTTTGCAGGATTTCGTCCATTTTTGCGCGGATCTCCGCCGGGTCGCCGGGGGCCAGCCGCACGGTGAGGCCCGCGATCACCCCGCCGTTGCGCATGAACACGCTGCGCCGGTAGCCCAGTTCGAGCGCCCCGGCGGGCAGTTCGCAAATCTCGCCGTCGGGGTCAATATACCGCACAAAATGCAGGACATCCTTCATTTCGCCGCCGTAGGCTCCGGCGTTCATGTATGCCGCGCCGCCCGCCGAGCCGGGGATGCCGTAGGCGAACTCGAGCCCCGCGAGGCCCTGCTTCTGCGCGAACACGCACAGCTCGCTGAGCTTCACACCCGCACCGCAGGAGATCAGGCCATCGTCCCCGAACGCGATGCCCAGCAGCTTCTCCGTCGAGATCACGACACCGTCCAGGCCGCTGTCTTTCACCAGCAGGTTGCTGCCGCAGCCCAATATGAAGGGCTTCTCGCCCTGCGCCGCGCAAAGCTTGATGCAGGCCTGCAGCTCCTCAGCCGAGGCCGGGTAAAGCATCAGCTCCGCCGCCCCGCCGATTTTGAACGAGGTCTTGGCGGACATGGGGACGCCTTCCTCATAGGCGATGCCGAGGGATATCAATTCATTCTGCATTCTCAGTTCACCAGCGCCGCCGCGCCCACAATCCCCGCGTCGTTGCCCAACTGTGCCGAGACCAGCTCCGTCTGCTTTTCGGCGTAGCGGGTGTAACGCTCGGCCTTGATGAGCTCGCGCAGGGGGGCCAGGAGGTTCTCGCGCTCGTGGCCGATGCCGCCGCCAACGCAGATCATGTCGGGCTGCAGGGCGTTGATGAGGTTGCCCAGGCCCACGGCGAGGTAGTGCATATAGCCCTCCACCAGCTGCGTGCCCACGGGGTCGCCCGCGCGCCACGCGTCGAAGGAGACCTTGCCGTTGACGGCTTCGATGTCGCCGCCGGCGAGCTCCCAGCACTTGCTCTCGGGGTGCAGGAGCATGGCCTGCTTCGTCTGGGCGATGAGGGCCGTCGCGCTGGCGTAGGCCTCCCAGCAGCCGCGGCGACCGCAGTTGCAGGGCACGCCGTCGATGTCGATGACCATGTGGCCGCACTCGCCCGCGGCGTCGTTGACCCCGTTGACAATCTTACCGCCGATGACGATCCCGCTGCCCACGCCCGTGCCCAGGGTGATGGCCACGAAGGAGTCCACGCCCTTGCCGCAGCCTGCCAGGGCCTCGCCCAGGGCGGCGCAGTTGGCGTCGTTGTCCAGGTACACCGGGCAGCGCAGGCGGTCCACCAGCATGGCCCGCGCGGGCACGTGGTGGAAGCCCAGGTTGTTGGCGAACTCGATGGAGCCCTTCTCCTTGTCCACCGAGCCTGGCGTGCCGATGCCCACGCTCACGATGTCCGCCATGGTGAGCCCCGCGTTGGACACGGCCTCGCGCACGGCGGCGGCCAGGTCGTCGAAGAGTTCGTCTGCCGCGCGGGGGGCCAGGGTGGGCCGCATGCCCCGCCCGACGATGTTCCAGTTCTCGTCCGTGACGCCCACGGAGATGTTGGTGCCGCCAAGGTCCACGCCGACTTTGTACATAGTATTTCTCCCAACTGTATGTATT
>Ga0123353_10002454_pt1 | contig 23065 bp, 24 predicted proteins | sample TergutLab28metaG_3_FD_92763 | JGI IMG/M metagenome (GOLD analysis project Ga0123353, IMG submission 92763) | Labiotermes labralis P3 segment gut microbial communities from Petit-Saut dam, French Guiana - Lab288 P3 | ecosystem: Host-associated > Arthropoda: Insects > Digestive system > Gut ... | reverse complement strand
TTTTTCCGTCGCACTGCGTTAAAATTTTTCGAAATACGGGCGTATTCCTGCAAAATTTCGCCTTGTGCGGCGAAAAAATCACTCAAAAATCCACACACGGGGATTTTTCAAACACGCCCTAGTTCCTAACGCCTAATTCCCGGTTTCATCGCTCTACCGCGATGGAAAAAAATCCGCCGTCAGTCTCGGGCGCCACCATGATCGTTTCAACGAAGTAGCGTATGTCGTCCATGGCGTGGTCATGCTCCTTGCGCGGGGTATCTTTGACGGCGCGGTCGTCCCAGCGGTACAGGCCGAACTCGCGTATCGCGTCCTTGCACGAGGGACTGATGAAAATTTTACGTTCCTTGAGCGCCGACGAGACCTTGCGTATTCCGTCCGTCACGTTGTTCTTCGCGGGAATCACCCGGAATTTGCCGTGACGCCGTATGCACTCGAGGAAGCTTGCCGCCGACGGGTCGGCAGTTGCAGCTTCGATCGGAAGATCCCCGGCTAGGGCTTCAAGCGCGCGGTAATGCTCCTCGTCGGTGCGCTGCTCACGCTCTTTGCGCGAGTCGAAATAATATTCGCGTATACGGTACCATTTGTCGTCCACGCGTCCCCACAGCCCGAAGGACGACGGGTTGACTGTGCCGTAGTCGCAGGAGAGGTAATATTCGCGGGGCGTTCCCCGCACGTCCGCAATGTGGACGGCCGGCTCGAACATCGGGTAAACCAGCCCGTACACAGCCACCCACTTTCCCTCAACGAACCGCTCGTAAAACGCGCCGCTGTACAGGCTCTTATACCGCTTTATGACAGCGGCTCCCAGCGACGGGTTATCGTCCATGACGAAATGGAGGTAAAGGCAGTTTTTTTCTTCCGCCCTTTTGATCCATTCCTCATAAAACCAGTGGAGCGGGTTTTCGGGGTTGCAGTTAAACCAGAGCCTTGCTCCCTCTAAAGAGCACCTGGCAAGAGCCTGCTCGACGAAAGAACGCGGCATGAGCGCGACCTCGTCCAGCAGTACGCCGCCAAGGGTCATGCCCTGGATCAGCGCGGCGGAGCTTTCGTCCTTACCGCCGAAGAAGTAGAACCTGTTTGTCACGCCGTCGCGGCTCACGTCGATGTAATTGCGTGAGACCTTTTCGGCGTAGACAAAGCCGAGTTCGCGTAACAAGGGCAATATTGGCGTGACGATGTTCCGCCGCAGGGAGGTGATTGTTTTGCCGCAAATGGCGAACGAGGTGCCGCGAAAACAGTAGAATGCCCAGGAGACAAAGGAGAGCGACATACACACGGTCTTGCCGCTTCGCACAGCGCCGTCGCATATGATCGCGTCACAGCGGTGATGGGGGCTGGTTTTGCACCACCAGTTCAAAACGGTCAGCTGCTTTTCGGAAAAGACCTTGAAATCGCTGATTTCTATTCAGGAATCGCTCCTTTCATTGCTGCTGTACTTCTTAACGAAAGAGTTAAGAAGTATTTGTTCACGCTTCACTGTCCTTTTGTGATTTTTTCGGCGCTCTTTTCAAGCGCTTCGTAGAATGGCAGTGCGTTGTCTCCGGGCGAAAGCGCGCCGCCGGCGGACTCCAGGTGCTGAAGCGCCTTGAGCCTGTCGAAGAATTTGATCTCCAGCGTGCTTTCCTTCTCGCTTTTCTTGCGCTTGATCTCCGACACGTTGAACATGTCGAAGCGTTCGAGCGCCTCGTCGCCGGGGCTGTCGGCGGTGAAGAGCAGCTTGAGCGCGTCCGCCGTCGAACCGAAGGCCAATCTGCGGTATCCCGCGCAAACCTCGCTCATGTCAACCGTTTTCGCCTCTGAGATTTTCGCGATCTCTTTTTTGATATACGCCTTTTCCAGAAGCTTCACGGCGGCTCTCTGGGGCATCGAGTAGCCGGCCCGCGCGGCCGCCTCGCGGCCGTTGCGGCTTTCGGCGTACATGACGCAGAAGAGCGTTTCCTTTGCGCTGCATTTTTTCATGTTTCAGATTCCTTTCGGCTGTGCGGATTTTGAACGCGCGAAACTGCGTCCTCACCTTTGGACGCAAAAAGCCCCGAAGTTGCATTAAAAACAGCAACTTCGGGGCAGGGGATGGAATGTTTACAAATTATTCACAAATAAAACAACTTATTTCAGACATTGAGAGCAGGACGAATTAGTCCTGCGACGAAATTATAAATTTCCAATGCTTGCCATAAGGCTATTCCTGCTTTAGCCTCATCTATTTCTATTCGGAGTGGATACCTTGTGTCGGTTGCGTAAACTTGCAGCTCCGCGCAAGGTGCAAGATAATCCGAAAAATCATTGTTGATATCCGCACATTGCGCGCAAAGCACTCTTGTCGCGTGAGTTTTCGGAACTTTAATATCATTAAAACAGAGAAAGGCTTTTAAAGATTTATCCACCGACTGCTGGCAATGAAAGCAGATAATTTCAAGCGGATTTGGCCGTTTATTGTCAAAAAGAAATTTCGCCGAATCATAATCATCATAAGCTATCTCAAGCCATTCGGCAACAAGATCATGCTCGCTCATATAAAACCACCCCGTCTCTCGCAATTTTACGTTCTAACGAATTAAGATGTTTACGGCCCTCGAATCTGCTTTTATAATCGGCCAATATGTCTACGGGAGTTTTTCGGTTGACCGGAATCAGAGCCTTGTGGGCTTTCTGCATCGCGTCCAGCGGCTTGATTCCGCCGTCCGGTATAACCACGAAAAAGTCATAATCACTGTCCTCGTTCGGCGTGCCATAAGCATAAGAACCGAACAAATAGATGATTTCAGCGGGAATTGCCTGCTTGATCGCTTCCGTGATATTTAATATTTCTTGATTGACCGCCATGGCTATAACACCTCCACTCATCATTACTATATCACGGAAACGGCAAAAAAGCAATAAATTTTAATCAGATGGACTTTATAACTTCTTTTATCAACGCCCGAAACACCGGCGCCGTCTTATCGGCGGTATCCTGAACCTCCTGATGCGTCAGCGGGTTTGGGCTGATCCCCGCCGCGAGATTCGAAATGCAGCTGATCCCGCACACCCGCATCCCCATATGATTGGCCGCGATCGCCTCGCAGGCGGTGCTCATGCCGACGGCGTCCGCGCCCAAAAGCCCGAGCATCCGTATTTCTTCGGGCGACTCATAGTTCGGGCCGCTCGTCTGGACGTAAACGCCCTCCCTGAGCGGGACGCCAAGCCTTTGAGCCGCGCTTTTGACGGATTCGCGCAGTTCGTTGCCGTAGATTTCGCTCATGTCGGGAAAGCGAACGCCAAGCTTGCCGGGATTCAAGCCGATGAGCGGGGAGGGGACGAAGCTGCTGATCTGTCCCGTGATCAGCATGAGGTCGCCGGCGGAAAAGCTTCTGTTAATCCCCCCGGCGGCGTTTGTGAGCAGCAGGGTTTTTGCGCCGAGCAGTCCCATCAGGCGCACGGGCAGCACCACGTCGCTCATGGAGTAGCCCTCGTAGTAGTGGACGCGCCCCTGCATGACGGCCACGGGTACGCCCTCCAGCGTGCCGAAGATGAAACGCCCGGCGTGACCCGCCACGGTGGAGACGGGGAAGCCCTCGATGTCGCTGTAATTGACGATGGTCTCGGCGTCGAGCATGTCGGCGAAGCCGCCAAGCCCGGAGCCCAAGATCAGTGCGACGCGGGGGACGAAATCCGTCTTTTGCCGGACCTGTTCATGGCATTTTTGCAGTTTTTCAGATATGGGATTCATATTTTTTCTCCTTTATTTCAGTATTTGATCGAAAAGTTTGTAAATAAAAACAAAATAAAGATAAAATCACTTGAAAAAAAATCACTTACTATATATAATATAACAGTTGGACTTTTGTTTCAAGTAAAATTTGGTTTGGAGGTCACTTGTTTGAAAATTTTAGTCATAAACGCGGGAAGCTCGTCGATGAAGTATCAGCTGATCAACATGGATACGGAGGAGTGGATCGCGAAAGGCATCTGCGAAAGGATCGGCATAGACGGCGCGGTCAGCGCCTCGGCGGCCGGCGGGCGCGAGCTTGAGTACGAGGTAAAGCTTGACAGTCACACGCAGGCGTTTCAGGAGATCAAGAAAATCCTGACGTGCGGCGAGTGCAAGGTCATAGACTCTCTCGGCGAGGTTGCCGCCGTCGGCCACAGGGTCGTGCAGGGCGGATCGACGTTTAATAAGAGCGTTTTGATCACCGACGAGGTCATCAAGGTCGTCGAGGAGTTAAGCGATCTGGCGCCGCTTCACAATCCCGCCAATGTCCAGGGGATACGGGCGTGCCGGGATGTCTTTGGACCTGATGTGCCGCAGGTTGCTGTTTTTGACACGACGTTCCACTCGACCATGCCCGAGGAAGCCTATATGTTCGCGATTCCCTATGAATATTACGAGAAGTATCATATCCGCCGCTACGGCTTCCACGGCACGTCCCACCGCTTTGTCAGTCAGCGGTGCGCCGAGATCATGGGCAGGAGCGTCGAGGATTTGAAGATCGTGACGTGCCATATCGGCAACGGCGCGTCGATCACTGCCGTGAAAAACGGCAGGGTCATTGATACGAGCATGGGCCTGACGCCCCTTGACGGCTTTATCATGGGGACGCGCTGCGGCGGGATAGACCCGTCGATCCTCCTGTATTTGCAGGAGAAAGAGGGCTGGACGGCGAAAGAGACCGACGCCGTGCTGAACAAAAAATCAGGTAAGCTGGGAATTTCCGGCCTGTCCAGTGACGACCGTGACCTGGTTGCCGCGATGAACGCCGGAGACAGCCGCGCGCTGCTTGCTCTGCGTATGCAACGGTATCAGGTGCGCAAGTTCATCGGGAGCTACGCGGCCGCCATGGACGGCGTTGACGCCATCGTTTTTACGGGCGGCGTCGGCGAAAATTCCATCAATATGCGCGAAAGCGTCTGCAAGCACCTTTCGTTTTTGGGAATAACGTTCGACCCAAAACGCAATGAAGAGCTTGTCTTGGGCGCGGAGGGCGAGTTGTCAACGCCGCAGTCAAAGGTGCGTGTGTTTGTGCTGCCGACGAATGAGGAGCTTTTGATTGCGCGGGACACGAAGCAGGTTGCCACTCAAATTATTACCCAACTGTAAACTTTTTCATCAATCCAAAAAAAATTTTGCAAAACCTCTTGATTTTTTCTGAAAATCCGCTAAAATATATTTTAGCACTCAGGGATAATGAGTGCTAAAATCTTGCCATATTATAAAATGGAGGTATGGATATGACACTTAAACCATTGGCTGACCGCGTCGTCGTGAAGCTTGTCGAGGCCGAGGAAACAACGGCGAGCGGCATCATCTTAGCGGCGTCCGCGCAGGAAAAGCCGCAGATCGCCGAGGTCGTGGCGGTCGGTCCGGGCGGACTCGTTGACGGCAAAGAGGTTCAGATGTACGTCAGTGTCGGCGACAGGGTGATCACGGGAAAATATTCCGGCACCGAGGTCAAGCTGGACAAGGAAGATTACACCATCGTCCGTCAGAGCGACATCCTTGCGATCGTTGAATCGTAAGAGTAAGAAGGAGGAGATTTGAACATGGCAAAACAAATCATTTACGGGGAAGAGGCCCGCAAGGCGCTTCAGACCGGCATCGACAAGCTGGCCAACACAGTCAAGATCACATTGGGCCCCAAGGGCAGGAACGTAGTTCTCGATAAGAAATACGGCTCTCCGCTGATCACGAACGACGGCGTCACCATCGCCAAGGATATAGAGCTTGAGGACGCCTTTGAAAACATGGGCGCCCAGCTCGTGAAAGAGGTCGCGACAAAGACGAACGATGTCGCCGGCGACGGCACGACGACCGCGACACTGCTTGCCCAGGCCATGGTGCGCGAGGGCATGAAGAACGTGGCGGCCGGCGCGAACCCCATGGTCGTCAAAAAGGGCATACAGAAAGCCGTTGACGCGGCGGTCGAGTCCCTGAAAGCGAACTCGAAGCCGGTTACAAGCTCCGCTGATATCGCGAGAGTCGCGACGATTTCGTCAAGCGATGAGGAGCTTGGCGCGATCATTGCCGACGCCATGGACAAAGTGACCGCCGACGGCGTGATCACTGTCGAGGAGTCGAAAATCGCCGTTACGGATTCCGACGTCGTCGAGGGAATGCAGTTTGACCGCGGTTATATTTCGCCGTATATGGTGACAGATACCGATAAGATGGAAGCCGTTATCGACGACGCGCTTCTGCTGATCACCGATAAAAAGATCGGGAACATTCAGGAGATTCTGCCGCTTTTGGAGCAGATACTCAAGTCTGGCAAGAAGCTTGTCATCGTCGCGGAGGACGTTGAGGGCGAGGCGCTTTCGACCATCCTGCTGAACAAGCTGCGCGGCACGTTTACCTGTGTTGCCGTCAAGGCTCCCGGCTTCGGAGACAGGCGCAAGGAGATGCTCCAGGATATCGCTATCCTTACGGGCGGCGAGGTCATTTCCGCCGATTTGGGACTTGAGCTTGCCGACACACAGCTTTCACAGCTGGGAGAAGCGCGTCAAGTCAAGATTTCCAAGGAAAATACCATCATCGTGGACGGCGCCGGCAGCAAGGACGAGATCCAGGGCAGGATCGCGCAGATCAAGGTTCAGATAGAGAACACGACCTCCGACTTTGACCGTGAGAAGCTCCAGGAGAGGCTCGCGAAGCTGTCAGGCGGCGTGGCGGTTATCAGAGTCGGCGCGGCGACCGAAACCGAGATGAAAGAGAAGAAGCTCCGCATAGAGGACGCCCTCGCGGCGACCAAGGCGGCCGTGGAGGAAGGCTACGTGGCCGGCGGCGGCGTAGCGCTCATCAACGCCGTCAAGGATGTTGAGAAGCTGCTTGATACCGATGATGCGGACGAGAAAACCGGCGTCAATATCGTCGTGAAAGCGCTCGAGGAGCCGGTTCGCCAGATCGCGGCCAACGCGGGACTTGAAGGCTCCGTCATCCTGAACAACATTGTAAGCGCCGACAAGAACGACTACGGCTACGACTTTGCCAAGGACGCGTATGTGGACATGGCGGAGGTCGGCATCATTGACCCGACGAAAGTCGCGCGCTTCGCTTTACAGAACGCGGCGTCCGTGGCGGGGATGGTTCTGACGACTGAGAGCCTTGTGGCAGACAAGCCGGACCCGGCGGCTGACGCGGCGGCGAACGCGGCTATGGCGGCGCAGGGCGGCGGGATGTACTAATCCAGATGCTAGAACGGTAGATTGTAGATGGTAGACGCGGTTAGGGTAAGAACTGCGTGAAAATAAAAGGGACGGTGTGAAAGCCGTCCCTTTTGCGTTTGTTATATTTATATGATTTGACTGTAATAGTCCTTCAACAGGGTTTTTTCATCGATCCCCAGAATTTCACAAAAACACACAAGCTCATAATCGGTGACGATTCTCATGTTGTTTTCGATTTTACTGATCATCTGCTGGTCAATGTTAATGTTCAGGACCTGCATTTTTGCCGCGAGCTGGCTTTGCGTCAACCCGGCGTTGATTCGCGCTAATTTTAGCTGTTTGGAGATTATATTTTTGTTATCATTGAAATTTATCTTTTTCATAAAAGTGTCCTTACATCAATAAAACGTATTTTATTTGACAATAGCATATTTATGATGTTTTAGTACGTTACATAGACGTATTTTCAAATATCCTTTTATGAAGAAACATGCAAATCGCAATCGCAGGTATGCACAGCAGAAACCATGCTCCCGAAAACAGCGGGCAAATCTGCCCCAGCACATTCAGCGGCATGTGCGAATAATCCCACACGCCCATATGCAGCCAGCGGTTCACGACGCAGCCGACGGTAAACTCCATCGACGTGATGACGGCGCATCCGGCCGCGCAGCGCAACAGCAGGCTTTTGCGGCTCATCAACATGTTCATGCGATATATCGCGACCAAAGCCGTGCCGCCCGTCAGCGTCATGGACCAGTGGGTGTAGCCGCGGAACGCGACCTCTATCGCGCTGTAGATGAACGCCCCGTACAGGAAAATGTACGCGTATTTCAGTGATACCGACAACGTCTTTCTCATTCAACCAACTCCTTTCTCATGATTTGTACAACTTTTATTCTTTGCGCCGATCCGCTGTTTATAGGAGCGGCGGCGTTTTATTTTTTGACAATGAAAAATTTGTATGAGAAAGCGCCGGGACGGATGATGTCCCGGCGCGGGTTGTTTTGTGCTTATCAGCCGACTTTAATGGCAATGTCGCGGAACCATGACGCGATACTGTCCCAGACGCCTAAACGAATGATACTGATTGAAGAGAAAAATTCGGCAATATTTATCAGGCCGATGAAGAAAGTTTGAGCCATAGTAGGCTTTACCACGGTGATTTCAAATGTCGCTATTCGTGCGAGATAGTCCACATACACAGTGTTTTTGCCGATTGTACAAAGTCCTGTACTTATTTCTACATATATCTGGTGTTCGTTATGGATGATATCCCAGTCGCCTTGAATATCATCAAACTTAACGATTTCGCTTGTACCGTCAATGTAGTTTATTTTGATTTCCATGCCCGTGGTGTCAGGGTAGATATATAAGATTCCATTGCCATATGAATAGCCGTCCAACCCATACGTGTATTCAATTTTGTCCGGCAGCTTCACGACCTCAATACTCTCAACAGGATTTTCGACGATTTCAATGCCCCATATAAATATGGTATCATTCCCGATTTTGAAGCAAATTTCGTTTATTCCAATGACAGGTTTATCGTAACATACTTCAAATAAATAATAGACATCCCAATCTTTCAAACTAAAGACTTTGCCGCTTTCAAACGTAAGCTTGACCTCAAAGCCGTTAAAATCGAGGGAAATATAATACTTATCCTCATCGTAAATACCACATTCATAATCCATTATATACTCGTTCTTGTCCGGGTACGAGATGACTTCAGTTTCCACTGCGCCCAAAAAATCAATTTTCACGTCAAATGTAACCGTTTTTGACTCGTATGTATGCAGCTGAAAATAGTAGGTTTCACCCGCTGTAAAATAGTGAATCAGGTCGAAATTGTAATTAGTCACATCGCCTGAATGAGTATCGTCTGAGTAGGCAAGCCATTCTTCCTCGCCATCGAAAAGCGCAATTGCCGGGTCATAATTACAATCAGAATAGATTTCGTACCAGCCGGTTTCCGCCGGAACAAACTTGTAATAAGCATAGGTTCTTTTGAAGAAGCTATGCTTGACCGTAGCGGAAAAATCACCGGTCACCGTAATAGCCTCGCTAAAGCTATCCCCCGGCGCGGCAGCCACCGTTACCGTAAACACCGAAACCGCCATAATTCCCGCCAGCAAAATCGACACCGCTCTTTTTAGTACAGATTTTTTCATCATTTTTCGCTATCCTTTCAGCGCTTTATTAATGAACCGAAGAGGTTCATTTCTCCCCTCAAGCGATATTATAAGCGATTCAACCTGAAAAGTCAATTACAAAACGGTTACAATTCAGATACAATTTTGTAACAGGTCCTCAATCAAAAAATCTCGCCGCGTGTCCATAATCTGACAAAATCTTGGCCGCCGCCGGATTATAATAAGAGTGTTCAGAACTGAGAGCGGAGTGGATTATTTTTGGCCCAGGTCATTTACATAGACGAGCTGGTTTTCATCAACATCGTCGTCAACTACTTTCTGATCCTGTCCGGCGCGCTGATCGCCGGGGCGGAATTCAGCCGCCCGCGGATACTTTTGGGCGCGGCGCTTGGCGGGGCAGGGTCGCTTATCATTTTTGTGCCCGGGATGCGGGTCTGGCTGTCCGTATTCGTCAAGGTCGCGCTGTCGGCGATTATCGTGCTGTGCTCGTTCAAGATCAGGCTCATCCTCCAGTTTTTGCGGCTGTACGGCGCGTTTTTTCTTGTCAACTTCATCTTTGCGGGACTCATGCTGGCGCTCTCTTTTCTGATGCCGAACAGCATGGTCTACAATAACGGCGCGGTGTATTTCAATATACGCGTCGGGACGCTGATCGCGCTGACCGTGATCTGCTATCTGGTGATTTCAGGCGTGTCGGCGCTGATCAGGCGCAGGGCGCCCGCGACGCATTTCGGTAAAGCGGAGATAACAGTCGGGGACTTGCGCGTATCCGGCCCGGCCATGTTCGACACGGGCAACCACCTGACGGACAGCTTTACCGGCAGGCCTGTCATCATCACCGAATACGCGCTGGTGAAGCCGCTGATTCCGCCTCAGCTGCATGGGTTCTTCAGGGAAAACCGCCTGACGGAGGATGAAATCGCGTCGGGCTGGGACGGGCGCATACGGGTGATCCCTTTCAGCGCGGTCAATCACAGGGGACTGCTGCCGGCGTTTCGGTGCGACAAACTTAAAGTGGAGTGCGGCGGCCAATACTGCGAAAGAGCCGATATATTTGTGGGCGTTACGGATGAACGCCTGTCGAACGGGGAATACAGCCTGCTGCTGAACGGCAGCCTTTTTGATGAATTGGAATCAGGAGGAAAGATACATGAGTCTGCGCTCAAAGGTTCAGTCGCTCGTCGTGAAAATAAAGCTTAAGCTGGGTATTATTGAATCCGTCTTTTACATAAACGGGCCGCAGACCCTGCCGCCGCCGCTGGGTAAATCGGAGGAGGCGGAGATCATGCTCCGCATCCAAAACGGCGACGAGAGCGCCCGGGAGCCGCTTATCGTGCATAACCTGCGGCTGGTCGTGTATATCGCGCGGAAGTTTGAGAGCTCCGGCGTGGATGTGGAGGATCTCGTGTCCATCGGGACGATCGGGCTGATCAAGGCCGTCAACACGTTCTGCCCCGACCGCAACATAAAGCTGGCAACCTACGCGTCGCGGTGTATCGAAAACGAAATACTCATGCACCTGCGCAAGACGAGCGTTTCCCGTACGGAGATGTCCATAGACGAGCCGCTCAACATCGACTGGGACGGGAACGAGCTGCTGCTGTCCGACATTTTGGGCAGCGACCCCGATGTGGTCAACCGCGCCATCGAGGACGAGGACGAAAAGAACTGCCTCATTAAAACCATTAACACCCTTGACGACCGCGAGAAGCTCATTATGCACATGCGCTTCGGCGTCGGCGGGGGGAAAGAGCACACGCAAAAGGAGATCGCGTCGCTGCTGGGAATCTCGCAGAGCTATATTTCACGGCTGGAGAAACGGATCATTTCGCGGTTGAAGAGCGATATGAAAGTTTAGGATACTATAGGCTGTTTTCTTCCGTGCCGTTACTCTTCTTGCGGCTGCGCTCGTTTGGTTATAGCAACCTATAATATTGTCAGAACCGGCTGTAATTCCTCCTGCATAAAGCATCGTAACTACCAGTAAGCAGACACAGATGATTTTCCTTGTTTTAACGGGCATCAGCAGGATATCGCTCTTGTAAAGGATCGCCGTTGCGATATAGATTAACGGAAGCTCCCGGGGGATTCATAAGCTAAACTAAGGCATACTCCTAGAGCCTGTTGACACGAGAATAAATGTTCAGATTTTGAGCGGATTTCGTCTCAGACAAGAAAAATTTTTGATAGAATCCTGTCGGATTGTGAGAAAATTTTACGCAGTATGACGCGAAATTTGCCAAAAGATGGGCGTTTACATCTCGTGTCAACAGGCTCTAAAGCTCCCGGCTGAAAAAACCAGAAATCTACCGCATAACATATTGACACTTCATCGTACGCATAGTACAATATTTTTATATAACTATGAACCGAGGGATGTCTTATGAATTTTCAACAGGAGGCGTCGAAATACGACGAAAACCCGACGCGTGACACATTGGCCGACGTGACGGGCCGGTTGCTGCTTTCGGGGCACGCGATGGAGGTTGCGGAGGAAATACACATATGAAGAAAAACGTTGACTTCGCCCCGAACGACTACCTCTCATCCCTGCGCCAATACAGTTATGCCTCGCCCTTTGCCTATGCGCATACCGCCGAAGACGCCCTGAAAGCCGGCGCGGGTGTGCGGCAAGCCCTGCGTGAGCTGCTCGCCGTGGACACCTTATACGGGCGATGCGAGGAGTTGTGCCCGGTCGCGCTTAACACCGCTCATCGCCAAGGCTACACCGAAACGCGCCTTTCCGTGGAGATTTGCCGCGGCTGGCACATGCTCGTGTATTTGCTCACGCCCGAAACGCCCAGCGGCTACGGCGTGGCGGCGCTGTGCGGGCACGGCTACGGCGCGCGGCAGATACTGCGGCTTGATAAGCGCGGACGGTATAGGCCCGTCAATTTTCTTGACAACTATCAAAAGAACTTCGCCGTGGAACTGGCGCAGCGCGGCTGCACCGTCGCCGTGCCTGAGCTTATCGCTTTCGGGGAGGCGCGCTTTCGGGGGGATCAGCGCAAGCCGTTTTACGCAAGCTCCTGCTACGCCGTCACGTCCGCGCTGCACCTGTGCGGCACGTCCACGGCGGCGCTGCGGGTTTTTCAGGCTGTGCGCTGCCTTGATCTTCTTGAATCGCAAAGCGGCGTCGATCCCGCCCGCCTGGGGTGCATGGGGATTTCCGGCGGCGGGCTTGTTTCGCTGTTTACGGCGTGCGCGGACGAGCGTGTCAGCCGCGCTGTGGTAAGCGGCTATGTGAACACCTTGCAAGACAGTGTTCTCGCCATGTGGCACTGCGCCGACAACTACATTCACGGGTTGCTGTCCGTGGGCGAGCCGTATGACCTTGCCGCCGCTATCGCGCCCAGACGGCTTTGCATTGAGTCCGGGCGGCGCGATAAGCTGTTCCCGATAGCGGGCGCGGAGAAAGCTCACGCGGAGATTTGGCGCGTCTATTCCCTTGCGGGTGTCAGCGGGAATCTCGTCATCGACGTATTCGACGGCAAGCACAAAATCAGCGGAAGGAAGTCGCTGGATTTCTTTTCATAATTGGTGAGTTTAACATGAAAGACACATTTTCATGTCCTATTTGTACCGCTGAGTGTTTCACGCTGATTATAATACACCGCACGATGCGGCGGAATGGAAGTTAATATGAAAAAAGAAGCAACCCAAAAGCGCATATCCACAAAAGCAAAGCTGCTCTGCGTTTGTTTCACGGTGATTGCGGTCGCGGCAAGCTCCATATGGCATATCCCGAGAATGCTCATGGACACGGCGGCGGTTGGGCTTGACTACCTGACGCTCTCCCACGACCTGCGTAAAATCCCGAAACGCCAGCTGCGAGCCGACCTTGACGCCGCTTTTGAGAACGCGGAGCATCCCTTTGTCCTGGCAACAAAATCGCAGTTTGACCGTGTCCGCGCGGAAATCGCGAAGCCTCAAGGGGATCAGTACATACGTGACGCCTTTGCCTACGCCTTGGAGCAGGCTGATTGCCTGCTTTCAGCGCCGCCCTGCGAGTACATCCTCCCGGACGGAGAGCGGCTGCTTGAGGTGTCACGCGAGGTCCTCAACAGGATCGTCACGCTGGGCTTTGTGTGGCAAGTCACCGGGGACGAACGCTACGCTGAACGCGGGTGGGCGGAGCTTTCGCGGGTGTGCTCTTTCGGGGACTGGCATCCCGCGCACTTTCTCGACACGGCTGAGATGACCTTAGCCGTGTCAATAGGCTGCGACTGGTTCTTCGACGCGCTACCGGATGATCAAAAGGATCTTCTGGCGCAAACCGTCCGCGATTACGCGCTGACGCCCGGAGACCCCGCAAACCCTCTCAGGTTTTTCAAAAACTGGTGGAGCTGGTCGAAGATCAACTGGAACAGCGTCTGCTACGGGGCGCTCGGCACGGCCTGCATGGTTTTTTATGACCGTTACCCTGACTATGCCGCCAAATTCCTGCGAAAGGCGTATTATTCCATGCCCGCCGCCATGACCTCTTTCAGGCCCGACGGCGTTTATGCCGAGGGCAACAGCTACTGGGAATACGGCACGTCATATCTTGTCTATTTCATCGCCACGTCGCGGAATTTTTTGGGCACGGATTATGGGCTGTCCGAACTGCCGGGATTTGACGGGCTTGGGCATTTCCCGCTGTACATCAGCACGCCGACGGGCGCTTTCAACACCGGGGACAACCGCAGCTTCCCGCCGTTTTCGCCGGTGATCTTCTGGTTCGCGTCAGAGGCGGACGAGCCGATGCTCGCGGCATATCAGCGGCTGTCCTACAGCGAAAGTCTGCCGCGTCCCAAGGATACGCCTGTTGCGGGGATTCAGACAGGCGCGTCTGAGCAGGCGCGTGAGTTCGCTTTAAGCGCGCTCTGGTGCGATCCCGATCTGAACGGCGATCCCGGTGAGCTTACGCTTGACACCTCCGTTCACCTGTGCTCCGATTCGGGTCAGGAATTCGTCCTGATGCGAACCGCCTACTGCGATCCGTTGGCCACATACGCGGGTATCAAGGGCGGCTACAATTACACGAACCACGGCGACCTTGACATCGGCACGTTTGTCTATGAAAGCCGGGGCGTGCGCTGGTTCGAGGATCTTGGCAAGTGCGACTATAACAGCCCCGGCTACTTCAACGGGCTGATCGGCGGCGGCCGCTGGAAAAACTACCGCAAAAGGGCCGAGGGGCACAACACCCTCGTCATCAACCCCGCGATGAAGCTGGTCTGGGAGGATCAGTATCCGTTCGCGAGGGCGCGGTTCTCTTCTTTCGAGGACAACACCGCCGTGCTTGACATGACGCAGGCTTATCTTCGCCACGGCGTCAAGTCCGTCACGCGGGAGTTCAGCCTGCTGCCTGATGACGCGGGAATCAGTGTGACAGACCGGGTTTCGTGCAAACGGCCCAGCGAGATTTACTGGTTCGCCCATACCACGGCGGAGATTGAGATTTCCGAAAGCGGCAAGACCGCTGCCCTGCGCAAGGACGGCAAGACGGTCACCGCCCGGATGGACGTGCGGGGCGACGGGGACGGCGGCGCCGTGTTTACTGTCATGGACGCCGCGCCGCTGCCCGGCTCTCCCGCGCGGCATGATCCAGAGGGGAACATCGAATATAAAAAGCTGACCATACATATTGAAAACGCGGCGAGCGCCACGATTACTGTTGAGGTCACGGCTTGGTAAGTTAGGAGAAACAAACATGAAAATAGCCCTTCTCGGCAACAGCAAACACCGCTTCAATTCCGTTTTCGGCGCGGAGGCTATGAGCCGCCTTTCCGCTCTCGGGGACTGCTCTCCCTTGCTCTCAAAGGGCGATTTTCCGGCGCACGGGGAATTCCTGCGGGAGTGCGAGGTTGCCGTCGCCACATGGGGGATTCCGCCGCTTTCGGCGGACGAGCTGTCGCAGTGGCTGCCGAACCTCCGCGCCTGCTTCTACGCGGCCGGGACGGTTCAGGGCTTCGCCCGCCCGCTCCTTGAGCGTGGAGTGCGCCTGTCGTGCGCCGCCGCCGCCAACGCCGTTCCCGTGGCGGAATTCACCTTCGCGCAGATTTGCCTTGCCGCGAAGGGCGCTTTTCCGGCGCAGAAATACTACCGCCTCGCCCTGCCGCTTGCGTTTCAGAAAAGCCGCGGCGCGCCAGGGAATTACGGGCTGAAAATCGGATTGCTGGGCGTGGGCGCGGTGGGCGCGCTTGTGGCCGAAAGGCTCAAAACCATCGACGCGCGGGTGCTCGCCTACGATCCGTTTCTGCCAGCCGAGCGGGCGGCGGAGCTTGGCCTGTCGCTTGTCTCGCTAAAAGAGCTTTTCGCGGAATGCGACGTCATCAGCAATCATCTCGCGAACAAACCTGAGCTGTGCGACGTCCTGGACGGCAGGCTGTTTACGCTCATGAAGCCTTGGGCGGCTTTCATCAACACGGGGCGCGGCGCTCAGGTGAAAGAGGGCGCGCTGGCGCTGGCGCTTTGGCGGCGTCCAGGCAGGACGGCGCTTCTGGATGTGCTGAAAAATGAAGTCACGCCGTTTTTGAGTCCCCTGTGGTGGTGCCCAAACGCGTATTTCACGCCGCACATCGCGGGCAGCATGGGGCGCGAGTGCGGCCGCATGGCGCGTGACATGCTTGATGAACTGGAGCGTTATATCGCGGGCGAACCTCTTATCTATGAGGTTACGATGGAAAAGCTGGAAAGAATGGCGTGACGCCGTTGGCGAGGAATTAGGCGTTGGGAATCAGGGATTAGGAGTTATGCTATGATTATAGGGTTTACAAGTACAACTTTTCGGCATCTGCCGGCGGAAGAAATTTGTGAGCTGGGCGCGGCGGCTCATGCTGACTGGATCGAGTGGAGCGACCTACATGTTCCGTCCCCCGGGATCGCGGCGGATATTGCCGGGCGATGTGACGCTTTGGGAATCGCCGGACGCTCTTTGGGAAGCTATTACCGCGTGGGGACACAGGACGGCGCGCACTGGGAGAACCTCTGCGAAACCGCTTCGGCGCTCGGCGCGGGGCTTATCCGCGTGTGGCTTGGCGAGCGGGGCAGCGCGCGTACCGGCGAGGGAGAGTACGAAAAACTTCTCGAGGACGCCGGCGGCATGATCCAAACAGCCGCAAACTACGGGCTGACAGTGGCGGCGGAGGCGCACCCCAACACGTATAACGACTCGCTGCCAACGTCGCTGCGATTCTTGCGTGATATTGATTCACCTATATTTTGCACATATTTTCAGTCGCTGTATCTCGACATGACCGCCGACCTTGAGCGGCTGGAGCAGACATATCCGTACGTGCGCGCGGCCCACGTTTCCTTTTCGGAGGTCAGGCGAAACCAACGCTTCCGTAAAAAAGAGGACGGCTGCGTGGAGCGTATTGTCCATGCCCTGCGTGAAAAGGACTTCGGCGGGCCGGTTCTGCTGGAGTTTTGCGAGCGCGGCAGTGCGGAGGCGTTTGCGTGTGATATGGCGCGCTTGCGAGAGATTGGGAATTGGGGATTAGGAGGACTGCTGTGAATAAAATCAACGAACCTCTTCAATTGGGCGGATGGCAGCTGCCTAACCGCGTGGTGTTTCAGCCTATGGAGGGCTGCGACGGCACTTTTGACGGCGGCGTTGGTGAGCTGACCTTTCGCCGCTATATGCGCTTTGCCGGTGCCGGTGCGGCCATACTTTGGTTTGAGGCCGTCGCCGTGCGGGCTGAGGGCAGGGCAAATCCCCGCCAGCTTTTTCTGAGTCCCGGCACGGCTGACAGCTTCAAGCGTCTGCTGGAAGCCGGCCGCGAACAGGCGCTGAAAGAAACGGGCGCCGTGCCGAAAATCATTATACAGCTGACCCACGCCGGGCGGTTCTCAAAGCCGCGCGGCACGCCCGCGCCATTAGTCGCCTACCGCAACGCGCATTGGGAGCAAGGCCGCGAGGATCAGCCATACCAAATCGTGACAGACGATTACTGCGCGGAATTAACGTACGCTTATGCCGACGCGGCGAAGCTGTCGGCGGAGGTCGGCTTCGACGGCGCGGACGTGAAATGCTGCCACGGCTATCTGCTCAACGAGTTCCTTTCGGCGTATGACCGCCCGGGACGGTACGGCGGATGCTTCGAAAACCGCGCGCGGCTGTTCCTCGATTGCATGGAGGCGGCGCGGCAATCGCTCCCGGCGCACACGCTGCTCACGACGCGGCTCAACGCCTGCGACGGATTCCCTTTCCCCCACGGGTACGGCGTGTCCGAACAAAATGAAATCGACTTGACTGAATGTAAAGAGGTTCTACGTATATTAAGAGATCGTTTCAACTGCGAAATGGTGAACATCACGCTGGGCAACCCTTATCTGATCCCGCACATCAACCGCCCCGCGCGAATCGGGCCGGAGCCGGGTGACATCGGCATGGAGCGCATCCGCGCCGTCACCGGCGAACTGCAGTCGGATTTCCCGGAGCTGGCGATCGCGGCTTCCGGGTTGAGCTTTCCCGGCGAAAACTGCGTGGAGTATGCCGACGCTCTTTTGGAAGAGGACGCGGCAAAGCTTGCCGGATTCGGACGCATGACTTTCGCTTACCCGGATTTTTTCCGGGACTTCACGGAGCGGGGACGACTGGACAGGCACAAGACCTGCCTCGCTTGCGGCAAATGCACGCAACTGATGCGGGCGGGAACCATCGCGGGATGCCCTGTACGTGACACGGAGGTTTATATGCCTTATTATAAAAAATACGTAAAGGATTGATCATAATCATGACAGCAATCGTAACGGGCGGCAGCCGCGGGATCGGTCTGGCTATCGCCGAAGCGCTGCTCGCGGACGGCTTTAAGGTGCTCGCCGCGGCGCGGAGCGAAAATGAAAGTACGGCGCGGCTGCAAAAAATCCACGGCGGGGATTTTCTGTTCTGCCCTTGCGACATTGCCCTGGCGCAGGACCGGGAGTGCCTGCTGGAAATGGCGGCGGGCGTGTTCGGCGGGGTCGATCTGCTTGTAAACAACGCGGGCGTCGCTCCGAAAAACCGCCGTGACATGCTGGACATCAGCCTCGAAGAATATCATCATTGCATGGACATAAACCTGGAGGGCGCTTTTTTCCTGACGCAGGCCGCCGCCAAAATGATGCTGGCGCAGGGCGGCGGGCGCGTCGTGAACATCAGCTCGGTGTCGTCATACGCGGCCTCGGTCAACCGTGCCGAATATTGCCTGTCGAAAGCGGGAATCTCCATGATGACGAAGCTCTTCGCGGCGCGGCTGGCGGGAGACGGCATTTCCGTGTTCGAGGTCAGCCCCGGCATCATCGAAACGGACATGACCGCCGCCGTGCGCGAGCAATATGCCGCCCGGATCGCCGACGGGTTGACGCCTGTCAAACGCCTTGGAACCCCGGAGGACGTGGCGGCCTGCGTGCTTTCATTGGCGCGCGGGCAACTGGATTTCTGTACGGGCACGGTGATACACGCGGACGGCGGGTTTTCAGTACAACGGCTGTAAGGAGGATCAAATGCACATCTACGACGCGCTGATCATCGGCACGGGAGCGGCGGGCTACGCGGCGGCGGACGCCCTGCACCGCTTTGGCGTGACCGATATCGCTATACTGACAAATGGCCGCGAACGCGGCACGTCGCGCAACACGGGGAGCGACAAGCAAACATATTACAAGCCCTCGCTGGACGGGCAAACGCCCGACTGCGCCGCCGCCCTGGCGGAGGATTTCATGCGCGGGGGCTGTTGTGATGGCGTCCTGGCCTATACCGAGGCCGCGAACGCCCTGCGCTGCTTTTACCGCCTGCTGGAGCTGGGCGTGCCGTTCCCGCAAGATCCATGGGGCTGCTTTCCATCCTATGTCACCGACCATGACCGGGGCGGCAGGGCGACGTCTGTCGGGCCGCTGACGTCAAAACGCATGGTGGAGAGCCTTGAGGATCAAGTTCTATATAAGAACAAAACTCCGCTGCTGGACCGTATGCAGGTCATCAAGATCCTCCTGCGTGACGGTCGGGCGGCGGGTGTCTTGGCGCTCAACGGCAATGATGAAGCCGTGCGCGTGCTTGCCCGCAGCGTCGTGTTCGCGACAGGAGCGCCCGCGCGAATCTATGCCCAAAGCGTTTATCCGCAGTCTCAGCGCGGCGCGACCGGCGTGATGCTGGCGGCGGGCGTACGGCTTGTGAATTTCTGCGAATGGCAGTACGGCCTTGCCTCCGTGGGCTTTCGCTGGAATCTTTCGGGCAGCTACCTCCAGGCTATGCCGCGCGTATATTCCAAAGACGCAAACGGCCGGGAGCGCGACTTTCTTTGGGGCGCGCTGGGCGATTCGGCGGCAGCCATGCTGTTTTGCAAAGGCGCCCAGTGGCCGTTTGATGCCCGGAAAATTGACGGCACATCAAAAATCGACCTGCTCGTGCGTGACGAAACGGCGGCGGGGCGTCAGGTGTACCTCGATTACCGGCAAAATCCAAAGGGCTATTCTTTCGGCGCGTTGCCAAAGGATGTGCGAGGGTACCTCACGGAGCGCGGCGCGGCGGCGGAAACGCCAATCGCCCGGCTTGGCAGGCTCAATCCGGCGGCGATTGAGCTGTATCGCGGCCACAACATTGATCTTGCGCGGGAGCCGCTGGAGGCCGCGGTTTGCGCCCAGCACAACAACGGCGGCGTTCTTGTGGACGAACACGGCCAAAGCGGCGTCCCGGGACTGTACGCCGTCGGCGAGGCGGCGGGTGTGTTCGGCCTGACGCGCCCCGGCGGCAGCGCGCTGAACAGCACACAGGTCGGCGGACTGCGTGCCGCGGCGCATATTGCAGTGAGAGAAAAAACAGAAATCCCCGCCCATACAGGCGAGGATGAACTGCGCGCGCTGGAAAAACAAATTGCCGCGATTATGGTTGACCAAAGCACCCCCGAAAGCGCCGTGCCTGCCGAAATGAGCCGCTGCGCGGGTTTTCTGCGGGAGCGCGAAGGCATGGCGGCGCTGCTGGAGCAGATAGAATCCCGGCTGCGCAGCCCGGACCGCCGCGCCCGGAGCGTTTCGGAATATTTCTATGAATCGGACATGCTCGAAAGCGCCCGGGCGATGCTGGTCTCTGCCCTGGGGACAATGGAGCGCACAGGCAGCCGGGGCGGCGCACTGTACACGGAGGGCGGCGCGGCATTCCCGGAAAACACAGAGTACCGCGATTTCCGCGCCGTGACGTCGGGCGGCGGCGTGACGTTTATCCCTGTGCGCCCGGTCCCGCGTGAGCGCATGGTGTTTGAGTCGCTGCTGTGATAATAACGCCGCGCCCTTAGGTCGTGTTTGCGTACGGCGGCAGCCATTCTTCCTGCGCAATCAGCAGTTTATCCGCCATTTGAACGATTTAAAGCGTCGTGCATACGGCTGAGGTGAGCGGATCCAGCATCATCGCCTGACGCAGCAGCTTAACGTCACCGAACGCGGCGGGCTCGACCGCCGGCGCCGCACCCACACACTTTGAGAGCAGATCGCCGCGCAGCCTGACGGCAAATCATCGGCTTGTGAGATGTTAATCCTATTTTCGTTAATATATCCCGATGTTTCCACAATGCAGTCGTCCGGAAAATTTGTGATGCAGCCGTTGTTTACGACGTTGCCCCAGGGGATCTTCACAATTTCCTTACGTATTCGGCAGATTATAGTCAGACCACTTGAAAAGTGACGCAGATTACGAAAGGACAGTTTTACAAAGACTCGAAACGACCATTTACTGTCGCTTCGAGTCTTAAATTTTTAGTCTGAGTCTTGGAGTGGCACCACTGTATCATGAACATTTAATCTCATGTCAACAGGCTCTAAAGAGTCGCACGAAACTGTTTTAGGTATGATCGTGGCAAATATAGCGCTTTGGAAAAATATAGCTGCCAGAAGTTATTTTTTCACGCCGTACTTGTCCGCGCCAACTTTTTTTGATATACTACGTTTAATAGGCGAGATAGGTGGTGAGGCCCTTGGAGGTAAACGAACGCAAATTGCTCCGCGCGGCGCAGGGCGGCGACAAAGAGGCGTTTCAGCAACTGATCCTGGCATATTACCCGTATGTGAAAAAATTCCTGCTGAAGCTTTCCGGGAGCGAGCAGGACGCCGAAGACCTCACACAGGAAACCTTTCTCAAACTCATCCGCAGCATACGGCAGTATGAACCAAACGGCCAGGCCGCGTTCGCCACCTGGCTTATGACCATCGCCAAGCACTGCTATTTGGATTTTTTGCGGCGCAACCGGCAGATCACTGTTGACTTTGACGCGCAGGAACTGCCTTCGGGCGATTTTTTCGAGAGCGAGATTGAGCGCCGGGAGGATGCCGAGGCTTTGCGGCGGGCGATTGAAACCCTGCCGCCGGAACAGGCTCTGGCCGTGCGCCTGCGGCATTTCGAGCAGCAAAGCCTGGAGGAAATCGCGGCACAAATGGGTTGTGAGCCCAAAACAGCGAAAAGCCGGATACATCTTGGCGTGGTAAAGCTGCGCAAAACGTTAGGAGGAATAAAAAATGGAGAATCATGAAGAAAAGCTGCTGGCCGCGCTGGATGCGGAACTGACGCAGACCTGTTTTGAATTGCGGCAGGAGCGCCTTGCCCGCCGCCTGCGCCACTGTTTTGCCGCGTTGCTGGCCCTGTTCATTATAGTGCCGGTGGGCTGTGTGCTGCTGGACATTTCGCTAACGGCTTTCGCCGTACCCGTGCTGATCTTCTTGGGACTGGGAACGCTGCTGGCCTCCCCGGTCATCTTAATTCGCAAAGGAGCTGTACCGTCATGAAAAAACTTGCCAAGCTGAATTTCAAGAAAGCAATCACGATCTATCTCATTGCCGCTTTTGTTTGCGGCATCGCCTCGGCAACGGCGCTGGGTTACCTGTTCCGCTCGAAGATTTCCCTCGCGCTTGATTACGAGAAAATCAGTGAGACGGATCGGAGGAAAGCCCCGGCTGCCTACGAGGACATCGCCGCTTTCGCGGAAAAGCACCCGGAAATTGCCGAGGCTCTTGTGCTGAGTGTGGATCGCACAATCGTTTTCCGCGCCAAGGACGGCGGGATCGTCAAGGGCAACGTTTGGGCGTTCGAGAAAGCCGAGGAAAAGCGCGGCCGCGGCAGGCTGACCGACCCGTCGCAGCCCGGAATTGCTTTGCAATGGCTGGACGATGATCTGACCGATCCCCTGCGGGCTGTCATTGACGAAAGAGAGGGACACAACAGGCTCGACAGCGAAAAAGACGTGTTGCTCGAACCCATCAATCAGAAAGTATATCCCATACAATCCTGGCATATCCGCCAGAATGGCGAAACCGTGGTGCTGCTGTTCGATTTCCGCCCGGTGCCCCGCGCGGCGCTCGCGCTGAGAATCGTTGCCGCCGCCGTGATGCTGTTCTTCATGCTGTATTGGGCCCTTGTGGCGCTTTGGGTATATGCCGACGCGCAGAAATCCAAACTGCGCGGTGAAACCTGGGGCCTGCTCGCGTTATTCACAAATATCGCGGGACTTCTGGTTTATCTGATTTACAAGGGCATCAACCAGGTGTGCTACCAGTGCCGCGCTGTGATGGGGCGCGAGAACACCTATTGCACCAACTGCGGGGCGAAGCTCGGCGAAACCTGCGCGGGCTGCGGCGGCGCTGTTGGGAAGCACAGTGGCTTTTGCGGTCGCTGCGGGCAGGCGCAGGAAGAAAAATAGGTATTAGACCTCCTCGGAAACTACTCACGGCGGCGTAAACGGTCTTTTTTCCGTCCTGCCGCGCAAAAAATGCTCGCAATAAACAAATTATTCCTGCGCTTTTTTACTTGCGGGACGAAA
>Ga0123353_10002453_pt1 | contig 23066 bp, 22 predicted proteins | sample TergutLab28metaG_3_FD_92763 | JGI IMG/M metagenome (GOLD analysis project Ga0123353, IMG submission 92763) | Labiotermes labralis P3 segment gut microbial communities from Petit-Saut dam, French Guiana - Lab288 P3 | ecosystem: Host-associated > Arthropoda: Insects > Digestive system > Gut ... | reverse complement strand
CCCTTCCTTGTGTTCGATACGGTCTCGCAGACCTCACAACCGTTCGGGCTATCCGTTCGCCACGAACCACCAAGGCCGGCCCGACCCGCGCTCCCCTTCGGCATGGCCTTTTCAGGAACTACCCCGGGTATATCGGTCTGGACCGGCCTGACCCTACTTTGCTACATACAAGGGGCGGGGAGGTGGGTCAAGCCGAGGGCGGCATCCTCTACGACACTTGCATTCATGCGATTGCCCTGCCACTTAATATGCCACGCTAAAAATGAACCTGATTTATAGTATTTGCGATTTACGACCACGCACGCCCCTTGTATGACTACTGCCGAGACGACTTCTGAAGTCACCCTGGTCATCGACGATGACCCAAGTTTCAACAGCATTCTGGTGCGCACCCTGGAACGGCGCGGCCTGCCCGCGCATGGTTCCCTGACGCCGGAAGCGGCGCTCGATCTGGCCCGCCGGGAGGCGCCCGGGCGCGTTATTCTCGACCTCAATCTGGCCGGCAGTTCCGGGCTGGCGCTGATTCCCGAATTGCTGGCCATCAACCCGGATTGCCGCATCGTCGTCCTCACCGGCTATGCCAGCATTACCACCGCTGTCGATGCGATCAAGCTGGGGGCTGTGCAGTATCTCGCCAAGCCGGTGGAGATCGAGGCCATCATTGCCGCCTTCGCCGACGACGGCCCCGACTTCGATCTGCCGGCGCCCGACGCGCCGCTGTCGGTGAACCGCCTGGAATGGGAGCATATTCAGCGCGTGCTGCGCGAAAACGATGGCAATATCTCGGCCACCGCCCGCGCCCTGAAAATGCACCGCCGCACCTTGCAGCGCAAACTGGCCAAGCGGCCGACACGCGACTGATTCCGTTTCCATCTCCACAGGGCAATCGCATGAATGTCGTTGTCGTGACCGGCAACCCCTCTCCTGCTGAACCGCTTTTACCCCTCCCCGCCCCTCCCCTTCGCCTGCGGCGAAAGGGAGGGAGAAAACCAGCGCATGCTTTGGGTTTTATCCCCTCCCTTTCGGGCAAAGCCCGAAGGGGAGGATTGGGGAGGGGTGGGGTTTGTCAAACCAAGGGCGGCATCCTCTACGACGCTTGCATTCATGCGATTGCCCTGCATCTCCACCGATTACTTTGTCGGCTTCGCTTGCCGTACTACAGTACTGTCTGCGCTTCGCCTTCGCGTACTCGATTGATCTGTAAACGGAATAAAAATCACCCTAAGAACCGCCATGCTCTCCCATCTGAAAACTTTTCTGCCGCCGTGGATGCACGATTGGCTCGACATCATCGCGCCGGGCTTGCAAATCCTGCTCATCATCGCGGCGGCCTTGCTGCTGCAACGCCTGATTTTGCGCGTCATCATGCGCGCCAGCGACCACTATCAGTTCCCGCATGAGCTCCTTTCGCCCGTGCGCGGCGTGGTGCATTGGCTCATCATCGGCGGCACGGGCCTGCTCGTGCTCGAGCGTCTGGGGGTTTCCGCCACCGTGTTGTGGACGGCCTTCACCAGCTTCGCCGCGGTCGCCGCGGTGGCTTTCTTTGCCGCCTGGAGCGTGCTTTCCAACCTGTTTTGCGCCCTGCTCATTTTCACCGTCGGGCCGTTTCGCGTCGGCGACCATATCGAATTGCTCGACACCGCCGAAAAACCCGGCGCGCTGGGCCGCGTGATCGACATCAACCTGCTTTACACGACGCTGGAGGACTGCACCGCCAGCGAAGCCGGCACGCTGCTACAAATACCCAATGCCCTGATTTTCCAGCGCGTCATCCGCCGCTGGGCCGCCGGCACGCCGGTACCCGAATCCCGGCTGCGCCAGGGCGCGGGCGCCGCGGCCGGATCGCCGGAACCAGCGCCAACGTCCAAGGCGGCGTAGGAGAAGCCAAGGGCGGCCTCCCCTGCGGCGTTGATAAGGAAAAGCGGCAGGGCAATCGCATGAATGCCGTTGTCGTGGCCGACAACCCCTCCCCGCCCCTTCCCTGCTTCGCAAGGAGGCTGTCGCGAAAGCCCGATACTCCCCTCCCCCCTCGCGGGGGAGGGGCCGGGGGAGAGGGGGAGGCGGCAAGAGGTTCAAACCCCTCCCTACAGAGGACTACGGGTTTACGGGCCTTGCCAAACCCGCCACTCGCTCCCATCTGCACCTCCCCCTCTCCCCAACCCCTCCCCCGCGAGGGGGGAGGGGCTTCAAGAGCGCGGATTGAGCCTTTTGCGACAGCCTCCAAGGGAGAAAGAAAACCGGCGCGCGCTGCAAGCTTGGCTCCCTCCCTTGCGGGCGCAGCCCGAAGGGTCGGGGAGGGGTGGTTTTTATGGCGGCAGCATTCGCACGATTGCCCTGGCGAAACAGGACAAGCGCATGAAAAACGGCGGCCGCAGCCGCCGTTCGCATTCGCGCCGGACGCTCAGTGCTTGCTGTGATCCACCGGCGCCGGCCGCACCACCTTGGCGTCGACCTGCTTCGTGCTGCCGTCGTCGAAAGTCAGCGTAATCGGTACCACGTCGCCCTCTTTCATCGCTTCCTTGAGGTCGATCATCATGATGTGCAGGCTGCCCGGCTTGAGCACCGCCTCGCCGCCGGCCTTGATGGCGATGTCGGGCACCGGACGCATTTTCATCACGCCGCCTTCATTGATGTGGTTGTGCAATTCGGTAACCCTGGAGGCGGGATTGTCGGCCTTGACGACCTTGACATCGGCGCTGCCGCCATTGCGGATGACCATGAAGGCGCCGGTTGCCGGGGCGCTGGGCGGGGCCAGGCGGACATAGGGATCCTGCACGCTGATCTGGTCAGCCGAACCGGCAAGGACGCCAGCCGACAGCAAGAGACCGGCAACAAGCAGGGGCAGTTTGTTCATCATCATTCTCTCCTTCAAGGGATCGTGGGCAAAATCTTGCGGATCGCGGCCGCCACCTGCTCCGGCGCCGCGCCGTGCGGCAGGGTGCCGGCGAGGCGGCCGTCGCGGCCGATTACATAGGTTTCCGAACTGTGGTCTACGACATAGCCGCCAGCGGCTGTTTCCACTTTTTGTTCGCTATAGAAAACGCCGTAGCGGCGGGCCACTTCGGCGATTTCTTCCGCGCTGCCGGTCATGCCGACGATGGCCGGATGGAAGAAGGCGGCGTATTCCTTGAGATGGGCCGGCGCGTCGCGCTTGGGGTCGACCGAGATGAAGAGCACCGCGACATCAGCCACTTCCTCGGCGCGCAATTGATGCAGGCCGGCCGCCACGGCCGCCAGGGCCGTCGGACAAACATCCGGGCAGGCGGTATAGCCAAAATACAACAGCACCGCCTTGCCCCGGTAATCGGCCAGATGCACCGGGCCGTCGGCCGAGTGCAGCGTGAAATCGCCGCCGGGCGGCAGGCTGGCGCGCGGCAGCGGCGATTCCGGCAGTTCCGGCTTCCAGAACAAAGCCAGCCCGGTAATCAAGGCAACGAGCAGGACAACGATGGCAAGCAGCAGGCGTTCGGACATCAGGCAGCCCCCCCGGTGGCAAAACGCCAGGGGATGGCGATGCGCTGGCCGCCGGCCTCGATCAGCACCGTCGCCTGCCATTCCATCATGCCGGTGATGCATACCGGCAGCGTCACGTCGGCGGCGTACAGGCCATTGCCGCGCTCGGCGAAGCGCGTGCGGTTGTAGCCCATGTTCATGTCGACGCCAGCAAAATCGACTTCAACCCTGGCCGGCGCCAAGCCCTCGATCACGAGCCGAACCTCGAACGGCCGCGCCAGCGGGATCGGCAGGCTGCCCATCGTCAGTTCGACGCTGCCGCCAGCCGGCAGGGCCACGCGGCAAGAACCGCGTTGCAGGCTGCACGTCGGGTCGGGCTGAATCACGACATCGGATCTGGGCAACAACAGCGGCGACAGCTTGTAGCCGACGACGACGACCAGAGCGATCAACAGCACGCCGATCAGGTCGATCAGGATTTTCTTATTCAACAGTGGCCTTCGAGGAAATGGGGCGGAAAAAGTCTGCATTCTCCGTATGAGTAGCCGGACAGATTTAACAAACATCAAGTCTTTCACAGTCTGGGCGGAATACAGTGTGTGACAAATTGTCGCAGGCTGTCACATTCGCTTGCGCCAATGGGGAGCTGAACACTTTTGGGTGGTTCATATTTTTTCGGGAGAAAATAAAATGAGTAAATTTGTACTCAAATCTACCGTGCTGCTTGTCGCGGCCGGCATCGGATTGGGCGCCAGCTCTGTCTGGTCGGCCGAATCCCTGCAGGACGTGCTAAAGCGCCGCGGCTTGAGTCAGCAGGACGTTCTGGCCGCGGCCAAGACCTATGTACCAACCGGCAAGCGCGACGAGTTCGTGGCCTTCAGTTCCGGCGGTCAGTCGGGTCAGGTCATCGTTTACGGCATTCCGTCGATGCGTATCCTGAAGTACTTGGCCGTGTTTACGCCGGAACCGTGGCAGGGCTACGGCTACGACGAAAGCTCGAAAGACGTGCTCAAGCAAGGCTGGATCGACGGCAAGGAAATCACCTGGGGCGACACGCACCACCCGGCCATTTCCGAAACCAACGGCCAGTATGATGGTCAGTATCTGTTCATCAACGACAAGGCCAACCCGCGTCTGGCTGTCATCGACCTGCGCGACTTCGAAACCAAGCAGATCGTCGTCAACCCGATCTACAAGTCCGAACACGGCGGCGCCTTCGTCACCACCAATACGGAATATGTGTTCGAAGCGGCGCAATATCCGGCCCCGCTGGAAAACAGGAAGTTCTTCCCGCTTGAGGAAATGAACGAGAAGTACCGCGGCGGCATGACCTACTGGAAGTTCGACCGCAAGGAAGGCCGCATCAATACGAAGGAATCCTTCTCCGTCGAACTGCCGCCGTACTGGCAGGATCTGTCGGATGCCGGCAAGGGTCCGTCGGAAGGCTGGTCGTTCACCAACTCCTTCTGCTCCGAGCGCTATGTCGGTGGTATCGAAAAGGGCCGTCCGCCGTATGAGGCTGGCTGCTCGGCCAAGGATACCGACTACCTGCATGTGATCAACTGGAAGAAAGCCGCCGAATTGGTCAAGCAGGGCAAGGCCAAGAAGGTCAACGGTCATGACGTGCTCATGATCGAAACCGCCGTCAAGGAAGGCATCCTCTACCTGATCCCCGAGCCGAAGTCGCCGCACGGCGTCGACGTGACACCGGATGGCAAGTTCATCATCGTCTCCGGCAAGCTCGACACCCACACCTCGGTGTACTCCTTCGAGAAGATCCAGGCCGCCATCAAGGCCGGCAAGTTCGAATCCAAAGATCCGTATGGCATTCCGGTTATCAGCCTGAAAGATGCGGTAGAGCGGCAAGTGCAACTCGGCCTCGGCCCCCTGCACACCCAGTACGACTCCAAGCCCTGCATCGCCTACACCTCGCTGTACGTCGATTCACAAGTCGCCAAGTGGAACTACTGTGAAGGCAAGGTGCTGGACAAGCTCTCCGTCCATTACAACATCGGCCACCTGATGTCCATGGAAGGCGATTCCGCCGCCCCGAAGGGCCGCTACCTGGTCGCCCTGAACAAACTGGCGATTGATCGCTTCGTCCCGGTCGGCCCGCTGCATCCGCAGAACCACCAGCTCATCGACATTTCGAACGACAAGATGCAACTGTTGTACGACATGCCGCTGCCGCTGGGCGAGCCGCACTACGCCGTGGCCATCGAAGCCACCAAGCTGAAGCCGGGCGTCCGCTACAAGGTTGGCACCGACTCGCGCACCGACAAGCCGCATCCGGGCGCCGTCCGCGCTGGCGAAGAAGTCACGACCAAGACGGGCAACAAGATCGAGGTCAAGGGCACGCTGATCCGCTCGCACATCACGCCGGAAACCATCGAGGCTGAAGTGGGCGACGAAGTCACCATCCACCTGACCAACCTCGAGCGCGCTCAGGACGAGACCCACGGCTTTACCGTCTCGACCTACAACGTCCATGCTTCCGCTGAACCGGGCAAGACGGTCACCGTCAAGTTCAAGGCCGACAAGGAAGGCGTCTATCCGTACTACTGCACGGAATTCTGCTCCGCCCTGCACCTTGAAATGATGGGCTACCTGCTGGTCAAGCCGAAGGGTTGGAAGCCGACCAAGACCGCTGCCTCGGCCAAGGCTGCCTACACCGAGGATGACTACAAGGCGACGGTGAAGAAGGTTGCCGATACTCAGGCCGTCATCGACTCCGTGGTCGGTTACATCACCAGCGTCAACTTCAAGGACTTCCCGGATGTAGTCGCCATGGTTGAAGACGCCACCGACCAGTTGGGCAAGATCCCCGAGGCCAAGAAGAAGGCTGATGAAGCCGCCGCCAAGAAGGATTGGGATCAGGCCAACCTGTGGTCCGAGCAGATCTGGCAATACCAGGTCAAGGCCGCCGACCTCGGCCTGCGCGCCAAGACCTATCTGGAGCAAAACGGCGCCAAGCCGGTGAAGTAAAACTTAAGTCGCGCGTCTTGATGTGACTTAAGGCATTTAGCGAGGGGCAGAGCGATTCTGCCCCTCTTTCATTTAAGTGAGGAATACCCATGAAACTCGTAGTGACTTTGCTCGCCGCAGCGCTCATCGCAGCCCCTGTCATGGCCGCGCCGGATGGCGCCAAGCTGTATGTCGACAAGACCTGTGTAGCCTGCCACGGCCCCAAGGGCGACAAGCCGCTAATGCCGAGCTACCCGAAGATCAGCGGCCAGAACGCGGCCTATGCCGAACAACAGATGAAGGACATCAAGAGCGGCGCCCGCAACAACGGTCAGACCGCCGCCATGAAAGGCGTCATGCACTTGGTCAATGACGAGGAAATCAAGATTCTGGCCGAATATGTGGCAAAGCTGAAATAAGCCCGACAGCAAATTCATAAACGATTGACGCAAGCGTCATCGCTCCTGCGGTAATTTGTCGCAGACTGTGCCCAGGAATTACATTAAAGTAAGCTGATATGCATCGGTGGATAACGACCCCCGCATATCGACCCCCAACCCTCTGGAAGGACACCGAATATGAAAGTGAAAGCATCTCTCCTGATGATCGGCCTGCTCAGCGCCAGCGTTGCCCTCGCCGCCCCGCCGGCGCCCCGTCAGGAAGGCATCGAAGGCAAGGGCTACAAGTGGAATGCCCAGGAAGGCGAAAAGATCGAGGCCCTCAAGCTGAAGGGCGACAAGGTTCGCGGCGAGGAAGCCTACGAGATTTGTGGCGCCTGCCACCTGCCCTCCGGCGCTGGCCGTCCCGATGGCACCTTCCCGCAATTGGCCGGCCAGCACACCACCGTGCTGATCAAGCAGATGGCCGACATCCGCGCCGGCCTGCGCGACAACCCGACCATGTACCCCTTCGCCGCGACGCTGACCGATCCGCAGGAGCTGGCCGACGTTTCCGTCTACATCGAAGCTCTGTGCATTCCGACCGACCACGGCAAGTACGAAGGCGCCGACTACGCCCTGCAGGTCAACAAGGGCAAGGAACTGTACGAGAAGCAGTGCCTGGAATGTCACGGCAAGAACGGCGAGGGCGACAAGGCCAAGTTCTATCCGGTGATCGCCGGCCAGCACTATAAGTACCTGCTGCGGCAAATGACCGAAATCCGCGATGGCCATCGCCGCAACGCCAACCCGGATATGGTGAAGGTCATCAAGCCCTACACCAATGATCAACTGGTGGCCATCTCCGCCTACCAGGCCAGCCTGACCATGCCCGGCTCAATGTGCAAGCCGAAGGCCGCCGGCAAGAAGAAGTAAGAGAAGCAACGCCTCACCCCCGGACTCCGAACGGAGTCCGGGTTTGCATGGATTCCCGCCACGGCGGGAATGGCTTTGTAGAGAACACGCTCCATGAACAAACAGAACAAGATCGTCGCCGGCCTGACCCTGATTTCGCTGATTTGTCTGGCTATCGCTTATTTCGCCCCGATCTGGTGGGTTTCGCTGACCGCCCCCAACTATCCCACGGATGCCTTCCCCGACGGCATCCGCATCCACTTCCATTTCGACGGCGTGAACAACGGCTGCAGGGCTGCTGCCAAAGGCTCGCGGATGGCCGACGAAATCATCCAGAAGGATCTGGGGCACGACGACGAACGCTACAACCCGATCCTCGACGCCAACAAGAACGTCAACAAAGGCGCCGAAGGTCTCGATTGCGTTCATGAGATGAACACCATCAACCATTATGTCGGGATGTTCCCGATCGCCACCGGCGCCCCGGTCGAAAAGCCGCTGGCCAAGTTCTTCTTTGGCTTCTTCGCCGTGATGATGCTGGCCTTCGCCCTGCCCAAAAAGAAGCCCCGCCTCGCGGTACTCGCCGTCGGTTTCACCGCCGTCGCCGCCTGGATGCTGGTGGATCAGTTCGTCATGGGCAATCTGGCCAGCCATGTCGCCGATTACATGAACGAGACGGGCCGCTTTTTCCGCGAGCCGGAGCGGATCAAAGCCTGGGGTGACAACGTCGACCTGATTACGCGCATCGTCATCTTCGGCCTGATCGCCGTGATGGCCGTGGTCATCGTCGGCGTCGCCATGATCCGCGGTTTCCAACTGCTGCTGGCTCTGGTGCCGGCCCTGCTGCCGCTATTTTTCCTCGTCACCTACGCCGCTTGGCTGTGGTTCTTCGGCCACAATCTGCACCCGTGGGGCGCCTTCACCGTCAAGCCCTTCATGCCAACGGTGTTCGGCGAAGGCAAGGTCGCCCAGTTCTCGACCTATTCCTATCCCTACTGGGGTTACGGCCTCTTGCTGGCGCTCTTCGTCTGCATGATGCTGGCCCTGCTGATCCGCCGCAAGCAATTGCGCGAAGGCGGCGCCGAGTAAGCGCCATGTTCCACCGACTGCGCCGCTCACTGACCTGGATCGGCATCATCGCCGGTCTCGGTATCGGCGGCCTGGCTGGTTCGCAATCGCTGGAAGGCATGGGCAAACCCAAGCTCGCCGGCAATTGGGGATCCTCGGCGGATAAGGCGCTTCGCCCGCTTTTTCCCCATCGCACCGACATCCCCTGGTTTCAGGTACTGGTCGATGAGGCCGCACCGGGGTCGGTGCTGAAGCCGCCGCCCGGCGTCTACGCCGGCCCGGTTCTGGTCAACAAACCGCTGACCATCGACGGCGGCGGCAAGGTGACCATCGACGGCGGCGGCAAGGGCACCGTTTTTGTCGTCGATAGCGAGGGCGTCACCCTGCGCGGTCTCAAGCTGCAAGGTTCGGGCGAATCCCACGACAGCGACGACGCCTGCCTCAACGTTCGCGGCAAACACCATCTGATCGAGGAAAACCGCATCGCCGACTGCCTCTTCGGCATCGACCTGAAGCAGGCCGACCACAACACCATCCGCGCCAACCACATCACCTCCAAGCCCTTCGATCTCGGTCTGCGCGGCGACGGCCTGCGTCTGTGGTACAGCCACCACAACCTGATCGAAAAAAACGAGGTCGTCGATTCGCGCGACATGGTGGCCTGGTACTCCGACCATAACCTGTGGCGCGGCAATATCGGCAAGCGCAGCCGCTATTCGATCCATTTCATGTTCGCCAAGGACAACGTGGTCGAGGACAACGCCTTCTACGACAACGCGGTTGGCGTCTATCTGATGTACACCGAACGCGTCCACCTCTACCGCAATCTCATCTCGCACGCCACCGGCGCCGCCGGCATGGCCTTGGGATTCAAGGAGTCGAGCGACTCCCAGATCATCGACAACGAGATCATCTACTGCGCGATCGGCATCGGCTCCGATCTCTCCCCCTTCGAGCCGGACACAACGCTCTATTTCGCGCGCAACCGCTTTGCCTACAACGGCATCGCCGTGCGCTTCACCAGCGAATTGGGCGGCAACATCCTGGTCGACAACAGCTTCGAGGGCAATCTCACCGATGTCGTGCAGATGGGCCGCGATGTCGCCAGCAAGAACGAGTGGCGCAACAACTTTTTCTCCGACTACCAAGGCTTCGACCGCGACGGCGACGGCTTCGGCGACACGCCGCACGAGTCGTATGCCTACGCCGACCAGATCTGGATCGAGACGCCGCCGGCGCAGTTCTTCAAGACCTCGCCGGTACTCGAACTGCTCGATTTCCTTGAGCGCCTGGCGCCCTTCTCCTTGCCTGAACTACAAATGAAGGATGATGCCCCGCGCTTCACCAAGCCGGAAAGGGCAAGTCGCACATGAGTAATGCCAAGGCCAAGCCGGCCATGTCCCTCGAAAAGGCACAGAAGGCGCGGCGCAAATTTCTCCACTCGGTCGGCCTGACCGTGACCTTCGCCAGCATCCCCTTGCTCGGCTTCGTGCCGCTCGCCGATAGCGCCCGGCCACTGCGCCTGCGCCCGCCCGGCGCGCTGAATGAGGCCGATCTCCTGGCTTCCTGCATCAAATGCGGCCAATGCGTGCAGGTCTGCCCGGTGCAGGCCATCGTCCTGGGCGACATCGACGACGGTTTCGGCATCGGCGTTCCCCATATCGATGCCCGCGCCCAGGCCTGCGACTTCTCCTGCGATGCCGTGCAGTGCATTCTCGCCTGCCCGACCGGCGCACTGGTTTACGACAAGCCGGATTTCCTCAATATCCGCGACGGCGCCCTGCTCGCCGCCGCGCCCATCCTCAAGGCCAAGGAAAACGACGCGGAACCGACGCTCAATTTGAAGGAGCGCATCGGCGTCGCCCGCCTGGCCCGGCCGGAATCCTGCCTAGCCGTGCTCGGCCAGGGCTTCAAGGGGCAAACCCGCGGCCCCGGCTTCCCGGGCAAGATGCGTTACATGGCGGTGGATCGCTGGACGCCGATTCCCGTCCGCGACCATCCCTATGACCTCGAACTGTGCGACCTCTGCGTGCGCGAATGCCCGGTCAAGGCCGCCATCGAACTGCGCCCGGTCAAAGACGCCGAGGGCGTCGAGCGCATGACGCCGACCGTCCTCGAACCCTGTATCGGCTGCGGGGTCTGCGAAATGGTCTGCCCGACCGAACCGGCGGCCATCGTCATCGACCCGCAAGCTGTCTGGAAAGCCTGAGATGAACGCCCCCACACTCGTTCGCTGCCCCCCGAGGCAGGGCAATCGCATGAATGCTGACGCCATAAAAACCACCCCTCCCCGACCCTCCCCTCCGGGCTGCGCCCGCAAGGGAGGGAGCCAAGCTTGCAGCGCGCGCCGGTTTTCTCCCTCCCTTGCGAAGCAGGGGAGGGCCGGGGAGGGGTTGTCGGCCACGACAACGGCACTCATGCGACTGCCCTGCCCCCAAAGGGGGCGCTTCAGCCTCCTTCGGGCGGCCGCGCGGAGGCTGATATGAGCCGCTTCACCGATCAGTTCATGGAGATGCTCGGCGCCGCGCCGAAGAAACCGGAGAAGGTTTCCGAAAAGGTGCAGAGAATCATGTTCCTCAAATACGAGGACAAGGAAAGTTTTCTCAAGGCAAAGGAAAATGCCCACGCCGGGCGCGCGGCCAGCCACAAATGGCGCAACATCCGCTGGGCGACGCTGATCGCCACCAACCTGCTGTTCGTCGTCTCTTTCTATTTCGACATCCAGGTTCTCGAAGGGGCGCTGACCGCCTCGCGCTTCGTCGGCTTCCACCTGATCGACCTGAACTCGGCCCTGCAAGTGCTGCTGGCCCACAAACACGTGATCGTGAACCTGTTTATCGGCACCGCCACCGTCTTCGTGCTCTGGCTGCTGCTGGGCGGACGCACTTTCTGCTCCTGGGTCTGTCCCTACCATCTGGTCGCCGAATGGGCCGAGGCGCTGCACCTCAAGCTGGTCGAAAAAAAGATCGTCACCGACCACCAATTCCTGCGCGGCGCGCGCACCGTGTTCTGGATCCTGTTCGCGCTGATGGCGCTCGTCACCGGCTATACCGTGTTCGAAACCATGTCGCCAACCGGCATCCTGTCGCGGGCGCTGATCTACGGCCCTAGCCTGGCGCTCGGCTGGGTCATCCTGCTACTGCTGTTCGAGATTTTCTGGTCGCGCCGCGCCTGGTGCCGCTATGTCTGCCCCATCGGTCTGACCTATGGCGTTGTCGGTTCCATCTCGCCGCTGCGCATCGTCTACGATGTCGAAAAGTGCTTCCACGAAGGCGATTGCCGCAAGGTCTGCCTGGTGCCGCATATCCTCGAGGTAACCATCAAGGGCCGCGCCGCCGAGGACAAACTGGCCCTCGGCCCCGATTGCACGCGCTGCGGGTTGTGCGTAGACACCTGCCCGACCGGCGCCCTGCGTTACGAAGTCAAGGGGCTGGCGAAACTGCTCTGATCTCCGCGGGTAGTCGGACGGCTCGCCCGGCTGGCACAATGCAAGTTTTGATCCAGATTTAATGCCAGCCGCCGGCCTCTTTTCTATAATCCGCCCATGATCCATCTCACCAAGCTCGCCAAGACCTTCCGCCGCGTTCGGGTACTCGACGGCATCGACCTCGACATTGCCCTGGGCGAGCGCATCGCCCTAATCGGCTCCAACGGCGCCGGCAAGACCACCTTGATCCGCTGCCTTCTGGGCGAATACACCCACGACGGCGAGGTCAGCATCGCTGGCCTCAATCCGCGCCGCAACCGCACCGCCGTGCTCGGCAACATCGGCTTCGTGCCGCAATTGCCGCCGCCGCTGAAAATGCCGGTCGGCCAGTTGATCGACTTCTCGGCCTCGCTGTGCGGCACCGATCCGCAGCGCATCCACACCATCGCCCGGCGTCTCGGGCTGGATGTCAATGCCGTCAACACCCGCCAGTTTGTCCGCCTCTCCGGCGGCATGAAACAGAAACTGCTGATCGCCATCGCCCTCGGCCGCGACGCCAAGGTGCTGGTGATGGACGAGCCGGCAGCCAATCTCGACCCGGAAGCGCGCAAGATTTTCTTCGACCTCCTGGCCGAACGCCTCGACGACGCCACGATGATCATTTCCAGCCACCGCCTCGACGAAGTGTCGGCGCTGGTCAATCGCGTCATCGAGATGGACATGGGCAAGATCGTGCTCGACGACAAGGTGGCCGACAACACGCCGCTGACCGCGCGGCTTTTCTGCCGCATCATTCTCAAGCGTTTCGAACCGGCCTTCGCCAAGGCGCTGGATGGCTGGAATTTCAAAAGCCGCGACGACGACAGCGTGTGGGAAGGCGAAATCGCCGGCCCCGACCGGCTGCGCTTCCTCGGCATCGTCTCCCGCTACACGGCGCTGGTCAGCGACCTGTCGCTGTCCGAAAGCGCGGCTTGAGTATGTGCCGCGCCGAGCGCCGCCACTTCCTCGGTCGTCTGGCCGCCAGCGGCCTGGCGCTGACGCCACTCGCCGCCCTGCTCGGCTGCCAGAAGGGCGACTGGCCGGAAGGCATGGCCGAGATCAAGTGGGATCGCGATACCTGCACGCGCTGCAACATGGTCATCTCCGATCGCCGCTTCGCCGCCGAGATGCGCGGCGGGCCGCAAAATGCCGCCCTCAAGTTCGACGATATCGGCTGCCTGCTCTTCTGGATTCGCGACAAACAGGCCGAAATGCCGTGGCTGACCGATCCGGCGACCAAGATGTGGGTCGCCGACATGCACAACAAGGGCGAGAACATCAAATGGCTGGAGCCGCGCCATGTCCATTACGTCGGCCGCCGTTCGCCGATGGGCTACAATTTCGCCGCCACCGCCCAGCCACAGGCCGGCAGCCAGGATTTCGCCAGCATGCGCGAGCACCTGCTGGCGCTTGGTAAATGACCCCGCCGACTCCATCATCGAGGCCCGACACGCAATGAATCAACTCTGGCTGACCGCCAAACTGGACATCGTCGAATCGCTGCGCGCCCGCTGGTTCCAGATCTACACCCTGGTTTTCGGCGGCATCGTCGCCCTGCTCTTCGTCTTTGGCCTGACCGAATCGCGGGTGCTCGGCTTCATCGGCCTCTCCCGCCTGCTGGTCACCTACATCCAGTTGACCATGGCTATCCTGCCCATTTTCGTGCTCATCACCACCGTGCGCTCGGTGGCCGGCGACCGCGAGGCCGGCGTCTTTGAATACCTGCTGTCGCTGCCGGTATCGCTGTCGGCGTGGTTCTGGGGCAAGATCGTCGGCCGCTATCTGGTCATCTTCACGCCGGTTTTCCTGGCCATGCTCGGCGCCACCATCTGGGCCGCGATCCAGGACATCGAGGTGCCGTGGGACATGTTCGGCTACTACACGGCCTTGCTGGCGGTCATGGCCCTGTGTTTCCTCGGCATCGGCATGCTCATCTCGGCCATCGCCCGCAGCACCGACATGGCCCAGGGCGCCGCCTTCATGGTCTGGCTGACGCTGCTGCTCTTCCTCGACCTCATCCTGCTCGGCGTCATGATTCAGGGCAAGGTGGCGCCGGAAGTCGCCATCTCGCTGGCCCTCATCAACCCGCTGCAAGTTTTCCGCACCGCCGCGCTGGCCCTGTTCGACCCGCAACTGATCGTCCTCGGCCCTTCGGCCTTCGTTATCCTCGACCTGTTCGGCGCCACCGGCTACAAGATTTTCGCCCTCATCTACCCGGCCGTCCTTGGCCTCATCAGCGCCACCGTCGGCTATCTCCTGTTCCGCCGCGGCGACCTGCCATGAAACACTGGCTCGCCGCCCTGGCGCTCGGCTTTTGCACGCAACTCACCCTGGCCGCCGAGCCGCTCTCGTCGGCGCCGCTGTTCGCCGCCACGCTGGCCAATCTCGACGACCAGCCGACCGCCCTCTCCCGCTATCAAGGCAAGCCGCTGGTGGTCAATTTCTGGGCACGCTGGTGCGGCCCCTGCAAGACCGAGATTCCCGAACTCATCAAGTTCCGCCAAACGCACAAGGGGAAGATCGAGGTACTTGGCATTGGCATCGAGGAGCGCGCCGAATCAGTCAAGGACTTCGCCAAAGCCTACGAGATGGATTACCCGGTATTCGTCGCCAAGGCGCAGGGCATTCCGCTCATGAAGGCGCTCGGCAACAGCAAGGCCGGCCTGCCCTATACCCTGTTCATCGACCGCCAGGGCAAGATCGTGCAGCAGAAAATGGGCCTCCTGAAAGCCAGCGACCTCGACGCCGCAACCCCGGCGCTGCTGGCCGAGTAAACCGCGCGGCGGCATTCACGGGCAGGACTTGTAGATCACAGTCCGATGCAAAGCATCGCCAGATGAATTGGCGACGCTTCGCGTCAGAAGCTTGCGTTCGCCGGGTAGCGGCCTTCGGTCTCGCCCAGTCTACGGAGCTATCCCTAACCCGGTCGCCTCGGTTGTCATGCCCAGCCGGTTTTCCCTGGCGGGTTTTTCCGCCATTGCTGTCGCGTCGTTGCGGCGCAGGATGTCGTAATAGCTGCGGATGTTCTCGACCAGGATCACCGCTTCGCCGCCGCGCGCCCGGCCGGCCTTGAGACGCTGGTAGTACTGCGGTTTGGCCAGCAGCGGCAGGACGCGCTTCATGTCGTACCAAGCGTTGGGGTCGGCGTTGAGCTGTCTGGCGATGGTGCGTGCGCCGTTCATGTGGCCGGGGCCGATGTTATAGGCGGCCAGCGCCAGCCAGGTGCGGTCCGGTTCGGCAATATCGTCGCCCAGTTGGTCGCGCAGGATGTTGATGTAACGGGCGCCGGCGAGAATGCTCTGGCGCGCGTCGAGGCGATTGCCGACGCCGAGACGGTCGGCGGTTTCCTCGGTCAGCATCATGATGCCGCGGACATTGGTGTAACTGGTGGCGAACGGGTCCCAATGCGATTCCTGATAGGCGACGGCGGCGATGAGCCGCCAGTCGAGACCGCTGATCGCCGCCGCTTCATCGAAATGCTCGCGCAACCTGGGCAGCGTCGTTTCGATTTCGGCCAGGAACTTGGTCACGTCGCCCTGCTTGAGGCGGCGAACATGGCCGAAATAACGCTCTTCCAGCCGGGACAGCGTGCCGTCGCCACGGATGCGCTCGCCGAAAGCACTGGCGCGGGCCGCCAGTTCGCTGTCGGGATGCGGGCCGAGCAGCCAGACGATGGGCTGCTCCTCGCTCAGGCGCAACGAGGTGCGCAGGCTCGGCACATGCTGGCTGGCCAGATCCTCCAGCCGATCATCCATGACCACATACTCGACCTCGCGCTTGCCGAGGCGTTCGAGCAGATCGAGGATGGTGCCCTCGCCGACTTCGACGACGGCGAGGCCGGGAACGCCGGCCAGCAGTTGCCGCAGGGTGGCCGCCTGGCGGGAACCGGCCATGACGTGCACGGTCTTGTCGGCCAGTTGCGCGATCTCGCGCAACGGCAGCGAGGCCTCGTGCTGGGCCAGCGCGTCGCGCGTCATGAACAGCGGTGGCGTTGCCGCGATGCCGGGCAGCGGCGACAGCCAGGCGGCGGCAAGGTGGTAGCGGCCCTTGGCGATGGCGGCATCCAGCCCGGCCGGCTCGACGATCTCGTAGCGCACGCCGACGCCCAATTCCTGGGCGAAGGCTTCGGCCAGATCGCGCTCCAGCCGACCGACGATCGAGCCTTCCTCGCCGTCGTGGGTCAGCGGTCCGGGCCGGGTGAGTACGACCAGGTCGTGCTCACCCGGCCTTGGAAAGGGCAGGGGCAGCGCAGCCTGCTCGCCGCAGCCGGCAAGCAGGGCCATCACGCCCAGCAGGAAGAGTCGGGTTGTCAGAAACATCGATTGTGCTATTATCGCGCCCTCTGCGGAGAGGTGGCAGAGTGGTCGAATGTACCTGATTCGAAATCAGGCGTACTGCAAGGTACCGTGGGTTCGAATCCCACCCTCTCCGCCAGTAGCGCAACAAGGCCCTCCGGGGCCTTTGTTTTTGCTGGATTCTTTGTAATTCAAGCCCTTCCAGAGCGCTATTTTTGGGCGAAGCTGGGGACATTTCAGCGGCAATTCCGGGATTGCCGCATCGCCACGATGGTTGCCCAGGCGCTGATTGCCAAGACGATCCGGGGCTTACGCCAGGCAACGCGGCGCGCGCGCTTTCAGCTTGCCCCCGTACTCGGTTGAGGCATGGCGTGTTCAATTGTTCGCATTGGATGCGCATGGTGCGTCAATTTATGTACTATAAATAAGTAAATTGAATACAAGCTTTTTCGGCAGGCTGGCAACTGCCTGGGCATAAGGGCCGTCACCTGGACGAACGCTACGCAGTCTGTTGCCGCCTGACTCCGCGCAAAAAGGATCGCTGCGTGATCCCGTTTCCCTGTTCGCCGACTAGCGGCGTCGCCGCGCTGAGCGCCGGGGGTCATTGCCCTCGAAGCAGGCAGGCGATGATACATGCGCAGCGAGATTGAGGTCACTTCTGGAGTTGCTGTAGTCGTCCCGGACGATAGCTAAAAATAACCCCTGAACCGCTTGGCCTGTAAGGGCTTGAATTGACAGATTGCTTGTGGAGGCGAACGATATGCCGCTGACCCCTGAGCGCACTGCATGCCCGATTTGCGGCGGTGGCGGATGCCACGTCTGCGCGGGGACCGGCAGGGCGGAGGGAGGCGTTCTCGTCGTCAGCGAACAGGCGCTGTTCGAGGTGGAGCGCGGGGTATTGGCCGACCGGCGCCTGCTTGATGTCGGCCCGTTGCGCGGCGGCCCCGAGCGGCGCATGCCGACGATCACGGAAATCGAATTGTCGACCGACGAGTTCAGACGCTATTTCAGCCATGCGGACAGTGTCATCACGGGGGACGATTAGCTTCCTGCGCTCATGCGGCGGGCGTAATCGCCGCCACTTCAGCGCATAAGCACGCGCCGGGCGGATCAGCGTTGCCGGCAGCGGCTTGCCCGTTCCATAATCCGGCCCATGCTTGCTTACATCGTTCGCCGCCTGCTTTACGCCGTCCCGATTTTGCTCGGCGTGAATCTGATCACCTTCGCCCTGTTTTTCATCGTCAACACGCCGGACGACATGGCGCGCATGCAGCTTGGGGTGAAGCGGGTGACGCCGGAGGCGATCACGCAGTGGAAGGTGGAGCGCGGCTATGACAAGCCCTTGTTTTTCAATGCTTCCGCTGGCGGCGCGGCGGTCTTGAGCGAGACCGTTTTTTTCGAGAAATCGGCGCGCATGTTTGTCGGCGATTTTGGCCGCGCCGAGGACGGGCGTGACATCGGCCGCGAAATCGTCACGCGCATGGGGCCATCGCTGGCCATCGCCCTGCCGACTTTCGTGCTCGGCCTGTTCGTCGCCGTCAGCCTGGCGCTGACGCTGGCTTTTTTCCGGGCGACGGCTTTCGATGTCTGGGGCGTCGTGCTGTGCGTCGCGGCGATGTCGGTGTCCGGCCTGTTCTACATCATCGGCGGCCAGTACCTGATCAGCAAGGTATGGCGGCTGGCGCCCATTTCCGGCTTTGGCGACGGGCTGGACGCCTGGCGCTTTCTCATCCTGCCGGTGGCGATCGGCGTCGTCGCCGGCATCGGCGCGTCGACCCGCTGGTACCGGACGATTTTTCTCGAAGAAGTCTCCAAGGATTATGTGCGTACCGCCCGCGCCAAGGGGCTGGGCGAAACCGCGGTGTTCTTTCGCCATATCCTGCGCAATGCGCTGATTCCGATCCTGACCGGCGTTGTCGTCGTCATTCCGACGCTGTTCATGGGCTCGCTCTTGACCGAATCCTTTTTCGGCATTCCCGGCCTCGGCAGCTACACCATCGACGCCATCCACGCCCAGGATTTCGCCGTGGTCCGCTCGATGGTGTTCATCGGCTCGGTGCTGTACATCGTCGGCCTGATCCTGACCGATATTTCCTACACCTTGGTCGATCCGCGGATTCGCTTCGGATGATGGATTTCCAGATCGTCGTCCTCTGGTCGGATATCCTGGTCTGGCTGCTACTGGCGGCAGGTATCGGCGTCGGCGTGCTGATTGCCAGAAGTCCGCCGCTGCGGGCCGCCTGGCGGCGGGTCGGCGGCAACCGCATCGGCATGGCGGCGGCGACCGTCCTGCTGGCCTTCATCGTGGTCGGCCTCCTTGATTCCCTGCATTACCGCGCGGCGCTGGCCAGCCAGCCGGGACAGGCGCGGCAGTACGCGGTCGAGGTGCTGTCGCTGCTCGATGCGCTGGCGAAGCCGCTGCGCGTGGAAAACGAAAAAACCTACTCGGCGCCCTTCGCCACCCGGCTGTACGCCAAGGAAACGCTGGAAGTGCCGGGTCTCGGCACGGTGCGCGAATTTCCGCGCCTGCAATATGGCGGCAGCCACCTCGGCGAGCGCGAGGACGCGGTGCTGGCCGACGCCGCCTTCACCGCCTTCCGTTTCGCCGTGCTGGCCCTGCTCGCCTGGCTGGCGCTGGCCGGCGCGGCGGCGGCGCTGGTTGGAGCGCGTGCGCAATCGCTTGCGCTGACTTCCACCTCTCCCCCGGCCCCGACCCAAGGAGCGTCGGGATACTGGAACCGGGGAAATTCCCGACACCCGGATCCCCTCTCCCCGCTTGGCGGGGAGAGGGTTAGGGTGAGGGGCGCCGTTTATCAAGCCGCTTGCGCGGAATTTCACGCCACAGCCCCTCACCCCGGCCCTCTCCCCGCAAGCGGGGCGAGGGAGAGTACAAGCCACCCGCCTTGCCATCAGCAAGGGGAAAGACGAGAGCATGGGCAACTCTCCTCGCCACAAATTTCCGCCACCGGCTGGCAGCGCATCTGGTGCGGCGAGACGGCCTTTGCCTGGGACGCGGTGCTGGCGACGCTGGCGGCCATCCTGCTGGTCGCCCTGCCGCTCTTCGCGCTGGCCGGGCAGTATCACGTTTTCGGCACTGACAAGGTCGGCCAGGACGTGCTTTACCAGATTCTCAAAAGCGTGCGCACGGCGCTTATCATCGGTCTGGTGACGACGCTGGTGATGCTGCCGCTGGCCGTGTTGCTCGGTATCGTCGCCGGTTATTTCCGCGGCTGGGTGGACGATGTGATCCAGTACCTCTACACCGTGCTCAACTCGATTCCCGGCGTGCTGCTCATCGCCGCCGCCGTGCTCATGATGCAGGTGATCATCGACACCCATCCGCAATGGTTCGCCACCGCCGCCGAGCGCGCCGACCTGCGCCTGCTGGCGCTCTGCTTCATCCTCGGCATCACTTCGTGGACCGGCCTGTGCCGCCTGCTGCGCGGCGAAACGCTGAAGCTGCGCGAACTGGAATACATCCAGGCGGCGCAGGCGTTTGGCGTTTCCTCGGGGCGCATCATCCTGCGCCACATCCTGCCCAACCTGATGCACATCGTCATCATCGCGCTGGTCATGGATTTTTCCAGCCTCGTGCTGGCCGAGGCCGTGCTGTCCTACGTCGGTATCGGTGTCGATCCGAGCATGACCAGCTTCGGCACCATGATTAACAACGCGCGCATGGAACTGGGCCGCGAGCCGGCCGTCTGGTGGTCGCTGACCGCCGCCTTCGCGGCGATGTTCCTCTTGGTGCTGGCCGCCAACCTGTTCGCCGACGCCGTGCGCGACGCTTTCGATCCGAGGGCGGCGTAATGTTGGAGGTGCAAGACCTGCGCCTCGGTTTCACCGCCAAGCGCGAAACGCTGGCGGCGGTGGACGGCATTTCCTTCACCATCGCTCGCGGCGAAACCTTCGCCCTGCTCGGCGAGTCGGGCTGCGGCAAATCGCTGACGGCGCAGGGCATCCTGCGTTTGTTGCCGAGCGCCGGACGGGTGCTCGGCGGTTCGGTGCGCTTTGCCGGCGAGGAACTGCTGGCCCTGCCGGAAGCCGCCATGCGCGCCTGGCGCGGCGGGCGGATGGCGATGATTTTCCAAGAACCGGCGACCAGCCTCAACCCGGTGCTGACCGTTGGCCGCCAGATCGGCGAGGTGCTCGAATGCCACCGCGCGTTGACCGGCGAACCGGCCCGCCAGCGCATGCTGGAACTGCTGCGTCAGGTCGGCATCGCCGATGCGGAGCGGCGTCTTGGCGAATACCCCTTCCAGCTTTCCGGCGGCATGAAGCAGCGGGTGATGATCGCCATCGCCCTGGCCGGCGAGCCGGAATTGCTGATCGCCGACGAGCCGACCACCGCCCTCGACGTCACCGTGCAGGCGCAGATTCTCGATCTGCTGGCCGGCCTGCAAGCCGAGCGCGGCATGGGCATGCTGCTCATCAGCCACGATCTCGGCGTGGTTGCCCGCATGGCGCGGCGCATTGGCGTCATGTACGCCGGCGAACTGGTCGAAGTGGCCGGGCGCGAGCATTTTTTCGCCGCTCCCCGCCATCCCTACACCCAGGCGCTGTTCGCGGCCCTGCCGGAAGTCTCGCGCCGGGGCAGGCACCTGACCGCCCTGCCCGGTCAGGTGCCGCCGCTGGCGGCGATGCCGGCCGGCTGCCGCTTCGCCGAGCGTTGTCCGCAGGCGATGGCGATTTGCCGCGCACAAGCGCCAGACTGGCGTTCGGTCGCCGACGGGCACCGGGTGCGCTGTCACTGGCAGGGAGCGGCGGCTGAGGCGACAGCGGCGGAAGCAGCGGCGATGGAGGCAACCGCCAAGCGCGCCGCCGATCTTCTCGAAGTTACTGATTTAAAAATACATTTCCCCATCCGCAAGGGCATCCTGCAACGCACGGTCGGCCATGTGCGGGCGGTCGACGGCGTCTCGCTCGCCATCGCGCCGGGCCGCACCCTGGCCTTGGTCGGCGAATCGGGCTGCGGCAAAACGACGGTCGGCAAGGCCCTGCTGCAACTGATCCAACCCACTGCCGGCAGCGTCTTGCTGGCGGGCGATGAACTGGTCGGAGCAAGCGGCCGACGGCTCCATGCCGCGCGGCGGCGGATGCAGATGGTGTTCCAGGACCCCTTCGCCTCGCTCAACCCGCGCCTGCGCGTCGGCGAAATCATCGCCGAGGGCATGGCCGCGCTCGGGCTGGAGACGGCAGCGGCGGCGCGGCACGCGGCGGTGGCCGCGCTGCTGCATCAGGTCGGCCTGCCGGCGGAAGCCGCCGGGCGCTTCCCGCACGAATTTTCCGGCGGCCAGCGCCAGCGCATCGCCATCGCCCGCGCCTTGGCCGTGCAGCCGCAATTGCTGATTTGCGACGAGCCAACCTCGGCCCTCGATGTTTCGGTGCAAGCGCAGATACTCAACCTGCTGCGCGCCTTGCAGGACGAACTGGGCGTCGCCTACCTGTTCATCACGCACAATTTCGCCGTGGTCGAATACCTGGCGCACGAAATCGCGGTCATGTACCTCGGCCGCATCGTCGAGCAGGGCAGTGCGGAAGAAGTGCTGCGCGCCCCCCGCCATCCCTACACCCGCGCGCTCCTCTCGGCAGTGCCAGCGCCGCGCCTGGAAGGCGGCGGAGAACGCATCCGCCTGGCCGGCGAAACCCCATCGCCGGCCAAACCGCCAACCGGCTGCCATTTCCACCCGCGCTGCCCGCAGGCCACGGCAGCGTGCCGGCAGAGTTATCCAGAGGTGAGGCAGGTTTCGGCGACGCATCGTGTTGCTTGTTACGCTGGTTTAGGCGATAGTTTGTCGCCTATTTCTAGTTAGGCGCTATGCACTACACACTCACGCCCCGCGGTAACGGTATGCTCATAGCACTGATGGGCTCGGTGCTACTAATCTGTTTCTTCACTGGGAATGGTCCATCTGTTGAAGTCTTGGCCGTGTTTGGTCTCGCCGGAATACTGGCTGGCCTGCTTCAATATCGCGCTATTTCCCAACATCCATCCAAATTTCAAACTGCAATCACAGCACTACAAGTCAGGGCAGTACTGATTTCGTGTGGTTCTGGCAAAGCTTCAATTGCACTACTTTGGTTGGCCGGCATAGCGCTCATACTTTTGCTTATGTATGGCGGCGACCATGCCACCATTCAAACAATCGTCGGCTCGTATGCTATTTTTTCGTTTGCTCGTGAGTTGGCCTCTCTGCCAGCCCTCTTTTTACTGAGCCGCGGCAAAAACCATGCATGAACCCACCTTACCTAACCCTACAATCAACCCGGACGCATGTGCCGTGCGCCGGTTATCTTATCCGTCAGGTGTCATGAAACTCGCGGCCATCCTTTTGTTTGTCGGCGTAGCCCTACTGGGCTACGCATTTTCGATTTCACCCTACAAAAATGAGGCACTGTTTGAGGAGAAGGGCTATCCACTTAGCTCCAGTTTCACTACTATACACTGACAAATGCTCAGCACAGGCTAAACGATGCCCGATAGCTTTGCAAAGGATTACCCTCGTACTTGGATCGAATTTCTTGATT
>Ga0123353_10002452_pt1 | contig 23066 bp, 24 predicted proteins | sample TergutLab28metaG_3_FD_92763 | JGI IMG/M metagenome (GOLD analysis project Ga0123353, IMG submission 92763) | Labiotermes labralis P3 segment gut microbial communities from Petit-Saut dam, French Guiana - Lab288 P3 | ecosystem: Host-associated > Arthropoda: Insects > Digestive system > Gut ... | reverse complement strand
TCGTAAGCGATGAGTATAGAACCACGCCCCGCACTCCTTTCTCTGAATGGAATTAGGATTATTATAACAGACGCTCACAAGAAATGCAAGAGCAATTTTATAGATGATTCATGACGCCAGTCAAGCATATTATTTGTGTCCGGCACTTGCGCTCCCGTACAAGCTATGCTATAATATTCCGGTATGATATTTAGGAAGGAGAACACCGCATGAACTATACCCACGAAATCGAGAACATGTGCCCGGTGGCCAAGGGGCCGAACCACGGGCCCGCGCCCATCCCCGAGGAGGGCAGGTGGGTCAAGGCCTACGAGATCAAGGACATCTCGGGGTTATCCCACGGGGTGGGCTGGTGCGCGCCGCAGCAGGGCGCGTGCAAGCTGACGCTCAACGTGAAGGACGGAATTATCCAGGAGGCCTTGGTGGAGACCGTCGGCTGCTCGGGCATGACGCACTCGGCGGCGATGTCCGCGGAGATTCTGCCCGGCAAAACCCTGCTGGAGATGCTCAACACGGACCTGGTGTGCGACGCCATCAACGTGGCCGCCCGGGAGATCTTCCAGCAGTTCGCTTACGGCCGCACACAGAGCGCCTTTTCGGAGGACGGCCTGCCCGTCGGCGCGGGGATGGAGGACCTGGGCAAGGGCCTGCGCTCCCAGGTGGGGACGATGTACTCCACGCTGGCCAAGGGCGTGCGCTACATGGAGATGACCGAGGGCTACGTCACCCGCATGGCCCTGGACGCCGAGGACCAGGTGATCGGCTACGAGTTCGTGCAGCTGGGCGTGATGATGGAGGATATCCGCAAGGGCATGGATGCGGCGAAGGCCCTGGAGAAGAACACGCGGACATACGGCAGGTTTGCGGAGGCGGCGAAGTACATTGATCCGAGGGAGGAGTAGGGCATGAAACGGGTGCTTGCGGTTTTACTCGCGATGGTGATGCTGTGCGGGATTATGCCCCTCATGGCCAGTGCGGCAATAGACGATTGGGTCTATATTATCGATAACGGTAGAGTGTTCATCACAGGTTACACCGGCACAGAAATCGAATTGGTGGTTCCAGACGAAATAGGCGGTTATCCGGTAACGGCCATCGCGGACAACGCGCTCGGCAGTCGCGCAAACCTGACCATTGTGCATCTGCCGCTGACGATTACCAGGGATACCGCTAAGATTTTTGGAAATCACAATCCCGCGCTTCGTGTGTGCAGCGAGACAAACGACTCGTACACGTCAAGCCTGGCGCCATATATTTCATATATTACGGCTGACTGGCAACAGCCGCCGCCGCAACGAAAGATTACCTCCGCGAACGGCGTTGGCGCAAATGGGCTGACCATCTGCCTGTGCGACGGCATCAACCACGGTGTTGATCTGCTGACCTCTGCCCCCTTCTGGTCCACCTGGCCCCCGGTTCTGCAATGGATACTGGAATACGTTTTCTTCGGCTGGCTTTGGATGCGCTGGTTTTAATGGGCATAGCGGGTAGCCGCTCCGCGGAAGTGCTCCGCACCACCCCCTCGGCGCTTCGCACCGGCCCCCCAAGGGGGGCATCCTGACGAAGCGGAAAGATTATCTGTCAAACGAAAAGGGAATGCCCGATCTGTCAAGATGCCCCCCTTGGGGGGCCGGTGCGAAGCGCCGAGGGGGTTTCCGCAGCGCGGCTGACCGCTCTGCAAAAATCGCAACATAACCCTGACTTTTCAATCAAAAAGGAGAACCATATGAACAACGTAACCTTCGAAGGAAAACCCCGCCGCATGGCGAAAATAGAGGCCGCATTGGCCGAGGCCGGGCTGGAGAGCCTGGAGGCCGCCAACGAGCTGTGCCTTGCCAAGGGCATTGACGTGCGCGAGATCGTGCTGGGCGTGCAGCCCATCGCGTTCGAGAACGCCGTGTGGGCCTACACCCTGGGCGTGGCCATCGCGCTGCAAGAGGGCGTGACAGGCGCGGCGCAGGCGGCGGCGACCATCGGCAAGGGCCTGCAAGCGTTTACGATCCCGGGCTCCGTGGCGGAGCAGAGGAAAGTTGGCCTCGGCCACGGCAACCTGGGGGCCATGCTCTTGGATGAGCAGACGAAATGCTTCGCGTTCCTGGCGGGGCATGAGTCATTCGCAGCCGCTGAAGGCGCGATTGGTATCGCCAAAACGGCCAATAAAGTCCGCAAGGTACCCTTGCAGGTGATTCTCAACGGCCTGGGCAAGGACGCCGCGATGATTATCAGCCGTATAAACGGCTTTACCTACGTCGAAACAGAGTATGACTTTGCCGAAGATAAGCTCAGCGTTGCCGGCAGCACGGCCTATTCCGACGGCGAAAGGGCAAAAGTCCGCTGCTTCGGCGCGAATGACGTCCTCGAGGGCGTGGCCATCATGCAGTACGCGGGGGTGGACGTGTCCATCACCGGCAACAGCACCAACCCCACGCGCTTCCAGCACCTGGTGGCCGGGACATATAAGAAGTGGGCCAACGAAAATGGGAAGTCCTACTTCAGCGTGGCCAGCGGCGGCGGCACGGGCCGCACGCTCCACCCGGACAACATGGCCGCGGGTCCGGCCAGCTACGGCTTCACGGATTCCCTGGGCCGCATGCACGGCGACGCGCAGTTCGCGGGGTCTTCCTCGGTGCCGGCGCATGTGGAGATGATGGGCCTGATCGGCATGGGCAACAACCCCATGGTGGGGGCGACTGTTGCCTGCGCCGTGGCGATTGCGGTGGCGGGGTAGCTGAAGACGCGTCGCTCCGCGATGCCATCCTCAGTCATCCGAGATGACAGCTCCTTCCACGGGAAGGAGCCTTGGGGATTCATCGTTAACGACTTGTTCAATCACTAGCCATACATTTCTATGGCGCTTTCGCCTAAGCCTCCAGGCTCCTTCCCGTGGAAGGAGCTCCGCCCGCAGGCGGTGAGGATGGTATCGCGGAGCGACGTGCCTTGATGGTTACTACGCAACCGCGCTTGAGAGGTCTATGCATGTTTACCACCGCCATCAACGCCATCCCCCTGCGCTTTGAAGCCGCGCCGTCCCTCTTCTCCCCGAACGATATCGACGCCGGCACCCGCGCCATGCTGGGCTGCGCCGTGTTTTCGCCGGAGGACAAGGTCCTCGACCTGGGCTGCGGGTATGGCCCGGTGGGCATATATGCCGCAAAGGTCATTGGCGAGGCGAATGTCACCATGTGCGATATTGATCCCCTGGCCGTGCAACTTTCCGTCTCGAACGCGGCGCTGAACGATGTGCCCGGCGTGCGTGTGCTGCAAAGCGACGGACTGCGCGGCATCGACGCCGCCGGGTATACGCTGATTCTTTGCAACCCGCCGTATCATACAGATTTCAGCCTGGCGAAACACTTCATTGAGAAGGGTTTCAACCGGCTGGCAATCGGCGGCAGGATGATGCTGGTCACAAAGCGGCTAGAATGGTACCGCAACAAGCTCGCGGCGATTTTCGGCGGGGTGCGGGTACGGGAGGTCGATGGGTACTATGTGATGACGGCGGAGAAGCGCGGGAGGGATTACGCGGCGCGAAAGAGATAGGCTTTCTTGTGCTCCGCACCACCCCCTCGGTGCGCAGCGCCGAGGGGGTGCGGAGCACAAGAAATTACGCATTATGCATTACGAATTACGCATTAGAAAGAAGGTTCCCACCATGCCCCACACCATCCACATGATCGCCAACGCGCATTTGGACCCCATCTGGCTCTGGCGCTGGCAGGAGGGCTGCAACGAAACCCTCCAGACCTTCCGCGCGGCCCTGGACCGCATGAAGGAGACCCCCGGCTTCGTGTTTACCTGCTCTTCGGCCTCCTACTACCAGTGGGTGGAGGAGATCGACCCGGCGATGTTCGCGGAGATCCAGCAGGCCGTCAAAGACGGCAAGTGGGTGCCCGTCAACGGCTGGTGGGTGCAGCCGGATTGCAACATGCCCTCGGGCGAGAGCTTTGCCCGCCACGCGCTGTACAGCCAGCTGTACTACTACGAAAAGTTCGGGCAGATTTGCCGCACGGGCTACAACGTGGACTCCTTCGGCCACAACGCCATGCTGCCCCAGCTGCTGCGCCAGGGCGGCATGAACGCCTATGTGATGATGCGCCCCGGCATGCACGAGAACGCCGAGATTCCCCAGAACGCCTTTTGGTGGGAGAGCCCCGACGGCTCCCGGGTGCTCAACTATCGCATTCCCAGGGGCTACGGCTGCTCGGGCAAGGACAGCCTGGACGACACCATCGAGTTCTACCAGGAGCGCGCCGAAGAAGTGAATCACGGGATGATGTTCTTCTACGGCATCGGCAACCACGGCGGCGGCCCGACCAAGGCCGACCTGGCCCATCTTGTAGAAAAAATGAAAAAAGAGGGCTTCGAGGACCTGGAGTTCAGCACGCCGGACAAGTATTTTGCTGATTTGGTGCAGACGGAGCTCGATTTGCCTGTTTGGAAGGACGACCTGCAGCACCACGCCAGCGGCTGCTACAGTTCGATGTCGCTGGTGAAGCAGTTGAACCGGAAAGTGGAGCAGTCGCTCTACTTCGCCGAGGTGTTCGATACGGCGGCGGCAAAGCAATTTGGTCTCAAGCCTGAGACTTCCAACCTGAAGAAGGCCTGGGAGGACGTCACCTTCAACCAGTTCCACGACATCATGTGCGGCTGCTCCATCATGGAGGCCTACGACGACGTGCGCGACACCATGGGCCATGCCCGTACCATCGCGGACCGGGCGGCCAACAAGGCCATGCTGCAGTTCACCCGCAGGATCGACACCTGGGTGGAGGGCTGCTCGGACCCCACGGAAGAAGTGCGGCACAGGGGGATCCCACGGGAGCTCGCGCGGCCTGTCGTGGTTTTCAACGCCCTGGGCTTCGAGCGGGAAATCCCCGTGCAGGCACTGCTGATGTCCAACAGCGTAGAGGACGTGCAGGGGAATCCCGTGGCGTTCCAGAACGTTTCGGCCTCCCGCTTTGACGGCCCTAACCCCCGCGACACCCTCTTCACCGCGAAGGTCCCCGCCATGGGATATTCCCTCTATTGGCTGTGGACGGACAGGCGCGACGCCCCTGATTCTCCCGACACCGGTGTCGCGGGCGGCGAAAAGGACGGCGCGATCTTCATCGAGAACGAAATCCTGCGCGCCGAGTTCTGTTCTGAGACAGGCGGCGTCTCTAAGCTGATTGACAAGGCAAACAATCGCGTTGTGAACGCTGAGACCCTGGCTATCCCCACAGTCATAAACGACATCGAGGCCGACACCTGGGCTCACGGCATTTTCGAATTTCATGACATCAAAGGCCTGATGCAGCTGGAGCGCATAAGATTGGTGGAGAGCGGGCCGGTGCGCGCAACTGTCGAAGTCAAACACAGCTTTGGCAAGAGCTCTCTGTACCAGCGCTTCAGCCTGGCTCCGAATCAAAAGAAGCTCACGGTGGACGCCAAGGCCATCTGGCACGAAGATTTTACCATGCTGAAAATTCCGCTGAAGCTGGCAGGGACGGACGAAATTTCGACTTACGAGATACCAAACGGCTTCCTCAAGCGGCCCTGCAACGGCGAGGAGGAGCCGGGGCTCAACTGGGCGGACGTGACTGTCACGGACGAGAACGGCGCGAGGCATGGCATCTCGATCATGAGCGACTCGAAATACAGCTATGACGCGCCGGGGACTGAGATTAGGCTCACAGCGCTGCGCAACGTGATCTTCGCCGACCACTGCAGCAAAAGACCGGACAGGGAGTTCAACTTCACCGACGAGGGGTTGCAGCGCTTTGTATACGCCATCTACCCCCACGAGGGCGAGGCGGAGAGCAGCGACGTTGTGCGCGAGGCAGCGTGCCTGAACAGCCCGGCTTTTGTGATTGCCGAAAGCTACCACCCGGGCGACCTGCCGGCAAGCATGAGCCTGGTAAGCATCGACGAGCCGAACATCCTGGTGACGGCCTACAAGTTCTGCGAGGACGGCTCGGGCGACCTGATTCTGCGCTGCTACGAAACCCAAGGGCTGCCCTACACCCATGCGGCGATTTCGCTGCCCCAGGCGGACGCTGCCTTCTGGTCGGACTTCACCAAGCATGAAGTGAAGACGTTCCGGATCGACGGGGAGGGGAGAGCGACGCAGGTGAATTTCCTGGAGGGGGTTACGAAATAATCATCCTGATGCGGGCGGCTGGCACGCCGCCCGCATATAAAAACATATCAACTGGAAACAGGAGTGAAAAGCATGGCCATCAAAAAATTTCTCGCCTGCATCCTCTGCGCGGCGCTTTTGCTGGCTGCGTTTAGCGCAATGCCGCGGGCGTGGCAGTCCCGTGACCCGATCAATTTCGTCGTCCTGGGCGACTCTATCGCGGAGGGCGCGAGCGCGCTGCTCGATCGCAACCAATACGCCAACCGCGTCGCCCGGGAGAAGGGCTACGCGCTGCAAAATTTCGGCAGGGGGGGCGACACTTCACACTCGCTGCTGCATAAAGTAACCCAAGACGAGGAGATCCGGCAGGCAATCCGGGAAGCGGACATCGTCAATGTCTCCATCGGAGGCAACGACTTCTATCCCTCTCTTTACCTGCTGGCCAACGGGCTGCTGGGCGACTACGGTTGGATGGAGCCCCGCCGGGCCGCCCTGGAGGAGAACTTTTACGCGGCCATGGACGAGATACGCGCGCTGAACAAAGACGCCCTGCTGGTGGTGCAGACCCTTTATAACCCGGTGTTCAGCTTCATGCCCCCTGCGGCCCACGAGATGTATGCCCACGTGCTTTTGGGCATCAACGGCGTGATACGGGATTACCTGGCGGACAACCCGGGGGCCTACCGAATCGCGGACGTGCACGCCGCGTTCGAGGGGCGGCACGGCCTTGTGTTCATCGATATGGTGCACCCCTCCGCCCTCGGGCACGGGGTGATCGCCGAGGTGGTGATCGCCGCAATAGACGGCACGGCGCCGCCTTCGCCGGGCGTGATTGACCGCGCGCTGGATGTCCCCGTTATGCTTATGCGGCCGCTGATTTTGTTGGTGAATTGGGGGATTGTGGGGGCTGTGCGGCTGATACACGACAGAATGCCCTCCGTTTGGGCGTGGCTGATGGAGCTTTGATTGCTATTCTTTATTTCGGCTAAGAAAAAAAAATTGAAGGAGCGCTGACCATGAAACACCTCAGGAAAGCTCTCGCGATGGCGATGGCGGTTGCCGTGTGTCTGGGGCTGCTGGCCGTGCCGGCGGCCGCGGCGGCAAGCGACAGCGAATTCGGGGGTTCCATCACCCCTGTGATTCTCATCCACGGCAACACCCAGTCGGACGTCTACCTGTATAAAGACGACAACGTGACCCGGGTGCTCGACGACAACGGCGACCCCGTCAAGAACTGGATGCCCGCGTTCGATATCGGCGAAATGGTGAAGCGTCTGATCGGCCCGCTGCTGCTCAGCCTGCTCCTCCAGCGCGATATCGGCCTGACCACGGCGATCAAGGGCGTGTTCAGCGATACGCTCTATCTGCTCCAAATGGACGACGACGGCATGCCCGTGCACAACATGCGGGTGGAGAGCTACGTGGACACGAATGGAAGGCCCCAGAGCCTGGCCGAATGCTCCGAGGAGCTGCGCGATAACGCCAACCGCCGCCTGCGCATCAATGAGCGCGATCCACGCGTTTCGGACGACTACATCTACTACTTCGCCTACGATTCCTTCGGCAACAACGCGGAGAACACGAAGCAGCTGGCAGAATACATCAAGGGCGTAAGCCACAAGCACGGCGGCGCGAAGGTCAGCCTGGTGGCCATCTCGCTGGGCGGCACGCTGATCAACTCCCTGATGCACGACTACTACAATCAGGTCGTCCCCCTGCTGTGCAGCGTGATCTATGTCGTGGCTGCGGTGGACGGTACCACCCTGGTGGGCGACATCTACACCCGTCAGCTGAGCGTGGACAACGAGAACCTCTACCGCGACATGTTCCCCGGCCTGCTGGAGGCCTTCGGGTCGCCGGGCTGGATCGGGTATCTGCTCAACGTCGCGGTGCGCCTTCTGCCCAAGAAGGTGCTGCTGAGCGGAATTGATTCAGTTATTGATGTCCTCGTGGGCGAATTCCTCTCCCGCAATACCACCCTGTGGTCCTTGGTGCCTAAGGATTACTACGAAGCCGCCCGCGACATGTGGCTCCAGGGCGAGAAGGACGCCGCCATACGCGCCCAGACCGACCACTATTACCAGGCGCAGAAGAACAGCCGCGCCAACATCCTGCGCATGCGGGGGGACGGCGTGCGGGTCTATAGCATCACCAACTACGACGTGCCGCTGTTCGCCATCGCGGGCTCCTACGCAAAATACAATGCCGACAGCGTGCTCCACTTCGATTCCACCTCCCTGGGGGCGACCGCGGGCTATATCAACACGCCGCTCCCGGCGGATTACAGGCCCGTGAACCCGGTGTGCACGGATCCTGACCACAACCACATGTCCCCAGACGGCGTCGTGGACGCCTCCACCGGCATACTGCCCGACCAGACCTGGTTCTTCAGATACGGGATGCACGACCGCACCAGCGATAACGACCTGGCCATGCGCCTGATCATCCGGCTGGCCACGGCGAGCAAGTACGAGACCGTATATACCATGGAAGACTGGCCGCAGTTCAACTATGCGCGCGAGAGCCGTTGGCTGCGCGTGGACCTGCTGCCACAGGCCGAGGCCGCGGACCAGACAAAGCTCTCCGAGAAGGACGCCCAGGAGCTGGCAGCCGCCATCGCGCAGGCCAAAGCCATGCTGGCCAAAACCGTCGCCGTGCCCGGCGAATACGAGCGCGCGCTGGAGCGCCTTCTGGCCATCCTGGTCAAGCTGGGCCTGCGCGAGGCCGCGAAACCCGACTACGCGGCGATGATCCTCGATCCGATGTTCTCCTTTATCAACAGGGCGCTCTACCGCGTGCCCGGGCCGAGGGGGTTCTTCGACCCGTTTTGGGTGAAGTGAACTTTAGGGCTTTTGCGTTTTTTACCTACCCCTCACCGCCTGCGGGCGGAGCTCCCCCTTGGGGGAGTTTCGCCCGCAGGCGGTGAGGGGGTAAAAAAGAAGCAAATTTCCCCTTGCATTTTTCCGTACAGTGTGCTATAATCTCGGCAGTATTTTGTATAAAAGGAGGAACATATCATGGCGTATGTGATCAATGGCGACTGCATCTCCTGCGGCGCATGCGAGGCGGAGTGCCCTGTGGAGGCCATCCACGCCGGCGACGACATCTATGTCGTTGACGCGGACACCTGCATCGACTGCGGCGCCTGTGCCGCTGTGTGCCCGGTGAACGCCGCCATCCCGGCGTAAGCATTTCTCAAAAAAGAAGCAGTGCCCTGCCAATGGAGGAGGGCACTGTTTTGTTGTGAGCGTAAAGACGCGTCGCTCCGCGATACTCCCTCACCGCTGCGGCAGAGCTCCCTCACGAGGGAGCCAGGGGTTTCTTCGCAGTACGCACACCCCGCCCCACACAACCGCCATGCCTCCCAGCACCCAAAGCAGATCGAAGCTGAGCATCAGCCCGACGAGCACTGCTATGGGCACGGCCCCCCGCGCCGGGGACTTGAAGCACTCGCGCAGCCGCGCCCAGGGCAGTTCCTCCCAGGCCGCGAAGATTAGCAGCATCGAGAGCGCCGACACCGGCACCCGGCCGAAAAACGGCAGCCAGGGAGCGGGGAACTCCAGCACGGTGCTGCGCAAGGGGTCGGGGTTGAGCAGGTAATTCAGGGCCGTGACGGTCACCAGGCCGACGAAGCCCGCCGGCAGCATGCGCGAAAGCCGCTTGAACCTACGAGGCCAGGTGATGAGGATCACCAGCATCACCGTAGAAAAAAAGACTGTGCGCCAGTTGGCGTGAAAGCCCAGCCCGCGGTAGCTGCGCAGCAACTCGAGGATCCCCGCCCCGCTCGCCCCCACCGCGAAGTAGCCGCTGCACTGGTAGAGAGCCATCATCACTGCCGCCCCCAGCGAAAACCCTGGGTAGAACGTACGCGGGGGCCGCAGTTTCTCGCCCAACAGCCGGATCGTACGGCTTTTTTCCTGCTGTGAATAGAGCAGCAGCCCCTCCCCGATCAGGGCCACGCACAGCAGCGCCGCCACGATTCCGGAGGCATTGCCGTGGCGCAGGGCGATGTCCTGCAGCAAAATCAGCACGGGGCCCACAACGCGCAGGCCGGCGCGCTCCATGGGCCACCACAGTGCCGCCAGGCACGCCGCCATGGTCAGGCCGTAGGGCTCCACCACCAGCGCGGCCATCAGCAACGGGAACAACGTGAGCACGCTGCCGGTGATTTTTTCTAGTTTTTGCGGTATGATTACTTGTTTCATGGTAGTAGTATTCCCCTGTGGCGGTACAACCATTTTGTCATGTTAAGGCATTTTTGGGAGATTTTATCCTGCCCGGCCTTGGAGAAAAACGCCGCGAAGAGCAGCTCTATGTGCACGAACATATACGGCACGGCTGCGCGCTCTTCCATGGTCAAAGCGTGGATTTCGCCGTAGCCGCGCAGCACGCCACGAAAAATTTCTTTCCATGCGCGCAGTCTTCGGCGCTTGCGATAGTTCCCCACAAGCATGGTCGCACCCAGGTAGCACAGGTCGTGCAGGCGTGCGTTGCGCTCGCTGTTGTCGAAGTCCAGCCAGCCTGTGAAGACGCCCCTATCGAAGAGCATATTCGAGGTATGCACGTCCCGGTGGATCAGCTGCCGGGGCAGCTTCTCATACAGCGGCCCGAATGCGCGGGCATATTCGAGCAATGTCTTCGTCACATGAATTTCCGGCACGATGTACTCGTCCAGGTTGCGCATGCAGTCGGCGTCGGGGCAATCGAAGTCATCGGGGATTTCTTGCAGCGTGGTGTGCAACCGCGCCACCAGCTTGCCCAGCACCACGCCGTTTTCGTACGGCTTGCCCTTGTAGGGATCAATATGCTCTCCGGGTATCCTGCGCATGAGCGTGAAATACGCACCGTCCGCCTCGATAAAGAACTCACCGGTTGCCGTGGGCACATATTCCGGCGCGGGAATGTCCTTCGCAAGCAGCAGCTCGCTTAGGCGCATGCTCTTCTCCAGCACGGCCAAAACGCCGCCCCGTTTGAGAATGTAACGACCGCCCACGTCCCACGCGCTTTTATATATCTGCCTGACAGGCTCCTGCGGGTCTATTCCGAGCAGGGGCAAAATATCTTGTAGTGTTTGCATCATGGAATGATTATACTCCATCCGGGCGAAAAAAGCAAGAAAAAAGGAGACCTACAATGTATATCTTCGACCTTCACTGCGATACCCTGACGCGATGCATCAAAAAAGGCGAGCCCATTCTCAATGCAAGCGGCCATGTCTCCCTCTCGCGGGGGATGCGATTGGAGCGCTGGGCCCAGGTCTTCGCCGCCTTCGTCCCGGATACCCTGTGCGGGGCGGCGGCGGCCGAGCACGCGGACCACGTTCTGGATTTCTACCGCAGCCAGGAACGCGTGATCGAACGCGCCTGCATCCCCGTTCTCGCCGTGGAGAATGGCAACGCCCTGGCAGGGGACCTGGACCGCCTGGCCGCCCTGGCCGCCCGGGGCGTGCGCGTCCTCACCCTGACCTGGAACGGCGCCAACGAGCTGGGCCACGGCGCCCACTGCGATCCGGCGCTGGGCCTGACCGACTTCGGCAAGGCGACTGTGGAACGCATGTTCGAGCTGGGGATCATCCCCGACGTATCGCATCTCAACCGGGCCGGCTTCTGGGACGTCGCCAAGCTGGCCGCGGAGCATGAAATGCCCTTCTGGGCCACGCACAGCAACTGCGCCGCCATCCAGCCCCACTGCCGCAACCTGGAGGACGACCAGCTGCGGGCCGTTTTCCACAGCGGCGGCCTGGTGGGCGTCAATCTGTGCACGCAGTTTCTCGGGGGCGGGGGCACGGCCTGGGATGTGGGCCGGCACCTGGAGCACATGATCAATCTCGGCGGCGAGGACCACGCGGCCCTGGGCAGCGACTTTGACGGCTGCGACGTCCACCCATCCCTGGCGGGCTTGGAAAAGCTGGAGATTCTCGACAGCGCGCTGGAACAATTTGGCTTCGCGGACGAACAGAGGGAGAAATTCTTCTGGTCCAACGCGGCAAAAAATTTTATGGCGTAAAATTCTTTTTGCAAGGAGCGGCAAAAACCCTTGCAATGTCCCCGTAAATTTGTTATGATATATAATTAGAAAATTAACATTACAACGGAGGACTTTCATGAAAAGCATTTCCCAATTGCAGGAAAATTATCGCCTGGCGCAGGCAAAGGGCCTGAAACTGGATATGTCCCGGGGCAAGCCCGGCGCGGATCAACTCGCGCTGTCGGACGACATCCTCGACGCGAAGTGGGTCACCCCCGCCAAGGCCGAGAACGGCTTCGACTGCCGCAACTACGGCCTGCTTGAAGGTATCCCCGAGGCGCGGCGGCTGTTCGCCGAAATGCTGGATGTCCCCGCGGACTGGGTGCTGGCCTGCGGCAACGCCAGCCTGAACCTGATGTTCGATTACCTGGCCCAGTGCATGCTCTTCGGCGCGGGCGGTGAGCCTTGGTCTAAGCTTGACAAAGTTAAATTTTTATGCCCCGCACCGGGCTACGACAGGCATTTCAGCATTCTGGAAACGCTGGGCATCGAGATGCTGAATATCCCCATGCTGGCAGACGGCCCCGACATGGACCTGGCCGAAGCCCTGGCCCAGGACCCCGCCGTGAAGGGCCTCATCTGCGTACCCAAGTATTCGAATCCCGAGGGCAAGACCTTCAGCGATACAGTCGTACGGCGTTTGGCAAGCATGAAGACGGCCGCCGAAGACTTCCGGGTTGTTTATGACAACGCGTATCTCGTGCACGACCTATATGAAGATACCGATCCTCTTTTGAATATATTTGAAGCGGCGAAGGAATTCGGCACGGAGGATAGGTTCTTCGAGGTGACGAGTTTCTCGAAGATCACCTACCCGGGCGCGGGCATGAGCTGCATCGCGGCCTCCCCGGCCAACATCAAGATGATAGTGAAGCGCATGGGCATGCAGACCATAGGCCCGGATAAGCTCAACCAGCTGCGCCACGCGAACTATTTTGAAGACTTGGCCGGCGTGAAAGCGCATATGCAAAAGCACGCGGAGATCCTGCGGCCCAAGTTCGAGGCCGTGCTGGAAATTCTGGAGCGCGAGGTTGCCGACATCGCCACATGGACCGTGCCCCGCGGCGGCTATTTCATCAGCCTGGACCTGCCCGCGGGCTGCGCGAAGCGCACGGCCCAGCTGTGCAAGGAGGCCGGCGTGGTGCTCACCCCCGCCGGGGCCACCTATCCCCTGGGCAATGACCCCGAGGACAAGAATATCCGCATCGCGCCCACTTTCCCGCCCATTGACGAGCTGCTGGCCGCGACGGAGTTGCTGTGCCTGTGCGCGAAGATGGCGGTTGCGGGGGCGTAGGCCCCCGGCTGAGGCGTGTACGCAGGACGCCGGTGCTCCGCGCAACCACCCCGGCCTGCGGCCACCCCTCCACAGAGGGGAATTATCTGCAACCGCCAGATCAATTTGAGCGTTCTCATAATCTGTGGCACGAAACAAATTCCCCTCCGTGGAGGGGTGGCCGCAGGCCGGGGTGGTTGCGCGGAGCACCATAGCATAATTAGGAGTTGACGCATTGGAAAAAATCTTTATAGGCGGCGGCGCGCCGCTGCGGGGCGAGGTCAGCATTGGCGGGGCGAAGAACGCCGCGCTGGCTTTGCTGGCGGGCACAGTTCTGACCAAGGGCCTGTGCCGCCTGGACAATATTCCCGACATCAGCGACGTGGCCGCCATGCTCCATATTCTCCACCAGCTGGGCGCGGAAGTCCGGCGCGTGGGGAAGCATTGCTATGAGATCAACACCAGGCATTTCGATTCCGGCGAGGTGCCACACGAGCTGACCCGCCACTGCCGGACCTCGTATTATTTTTTGGGCGCGATGTTCGGGCGCTTCGGGCACGCGCGCGTGGCCCTGCCAGGCGGCTGCGACATCGGCCTGCGCCCCATCGACCTGCACATACGCGGTTTCGAGCAACTGGGGGCCCAATACAACTTCGAGAAAAACGCCATCGTCTCCCTGCGGGCGGAGCAGCTGAGCGGCAATGTGGTGAACCCGAAGACCTCCGTGGGGGCCACCATCAACATCATGCTGGCCGCGGCGCGCGCGCGGGGGGTTACGGTGATCGAGACCCCCGCCAAGGAGCCCCACGTGGTGGACATGGCCAACTTCCTCAACTCCTGCGGCGCGGAGATCAGAGGGGCCGGCACGGACGTCATCAAGATACACGGGGTGCGGGAGCTCCACGGCTGCGAATACGCCGCCATCCCCGACCAGATCGAGGCGGGCACCTACATGGCCGCCGCCGCCGCCGCCCACGGGCGCGTGCTGGTGCGGGGGGTCATCCCCAAGCACATGGAGTGTATCAGCTCCCCCCTCACCGAATGCGGCGCGCGCATCGAGGAATACGACGACGCCATCCTCGTGGAGGCCCCGGAGCGCCTGCGGCGCTGCAAGATCAAAACCATGCCCTACCCCGGCTTCCCCACGGACATGCAGCCACAGTTCGGCGCGCTGCTGAGCACGGCCGAGGGCACCAGCATCCTCAACGAGAGCATCTTCGAAAATAGATTTCGTTATATGGAGCAGCTCGTGCGCATGGGCGCGCAGTTGAAGGTGGACGGCAGGGTGGCCGTCATCGAGGGCGTGGAGCAATTGCGCGGCGCGCCGGTGAAGGCCTACGACCTGCGCTCGGGCGCGGCGATGGTCATCGCGGGCCTTTGCGCACAGGGCACCACAGAGATCGAGAACATCGATTATATCGACCGCGGATACGAGGATATCGTGGGCAAGCTCAGAGGCTTGGGCGCGGATATCAGGCGCAAAGAGGTCAGGGACTATGGGACGGAACTGAAGGCGGCATCTTAATATATTTGGAGTGATTTCATGATCATAAAATCAATTGATTTACCCATCGAGTATCGCGAAAATATGCGCGGCGGCGAGGGCACGGTGCGGATTTCCCACGCGGCGACGAAGGATACGCTGCCCCCCGGCCTGCGCCTGCACGCGCAGTTGACCCTGCCCCCCGGCGCAAGCATAGGCGAGCATGTTCACGAGCATGAAACAGAATTGTTCTATGTATTGCAGGGCAATGGCGAGATGCTCAATGACGGCGTATGGACGCCGCTTGCCCCCGGCGACGCGACAAGCACCGGCGGCGGGCAGTCCCACGCCCTGCGCAACAGGGGGGATGCTGATTTTGTGGTGATGGCGACGATTGCGAAGGAATAAAAAATGTAGAATTTCATGTGCTCCGCACAAAATCACAGCATTGGAGTTCCCATGGCCAAACTCATACCCCTCTTCTCCGGCAGCAGCGGCAACAGCGCCTACATAGGCGGGGCAAGCGGCGGCGTTTTGGTGGACGCGGGCGTTTCCGCCAAGCGGCTCTGCTGCGCCCTGGCGGGCATAGGCGTTGACCCTGGCCGGGTCGGCGCTGTTTTCGTCACACACGAGCACATCGACCACGTGCGCGGCCTGCGGGTATTCTGCGAGCGCCACGGCATCCCCGTGTTCGCCACGGAGGGCACCCTGCGCGCCATGGAACGCGCGGGCGTCCTCACCGCGAAGATGCGGGCCGAGCCCCTCCCCCCCGGCGGCGTGGAGGCGAACGGCCTGCTCATGCGCCATTTCGCCACGTGCCATGACGCCGCCGAGCCCTGTGGCTACACCTGCGAGGCCGGGGAGGGGGAGAAATACGCGATTGCGACAGATACGGGCTGCCTGACGGAGAATGTCAAAGAGGCCCTGCGAGGCTGCGATACGGTCATGCTGGAATCCAACCACGAGGTCACAATGCTGCAAAACGGGCCCTACCCCTACTTCCTCAAGCGCCGCGTTTTGAGCGACCAGGGCCACCTGAGCAACGCCGCCTGCGCCGATTTCCTCCCCGGGCTGCTGCGCAGCGGGGCCGGTCGGTTTTTCCTGGCGCACCTCAGCCGCGAGAACAACACCCCCCAGCTGGCCTACGCCTGCGCCAAGGCCGCATTTGACCTGGCCGGGGCCCGGGAGGGGATCGACTATGAACTAAGAGTGTGCGCGCCGTGAAGTATCGCTTTGTAGATTATCATCCAGAGATGCATAACGTGCTGGACGCCTGGCGCGGCGGCGATATTGCCCGCTTTGCCATGGATAAGGGGATCAGCGAAGAGTGGCAATACTACATCGGCGCGAAGGAATATCATGTGGGCGTCGATACGTTTTGCAAGGCTGTCCTTTTGGATGGGAAGCCTGTCGCTGTCATGATCGTGTTCTGTAATTTGGATTACCCCGTGGGGATCAACCCGATTATTGTCGATCCGGCATTGGCCGGGCAGGGGAGGGGCAGTGAGATATTGCGCGAGTTTATCGCGAATATAGGCGCGATAATGCCCTTCCACAGCGACAGGATAGAAGTGGTGATTGACAACGACAATATCGCGTCGATAAAGGCGTTCGCCAAAGCCGGGTTTACACTGGCGCGTATGCATCCGGACGGGGACGTGGGCTATTATGAAAGGGCGTTATAAAGGAGCAATTCCATGAACACATTGATTCTCTACGCAAGCAAGCACGGCGCCGCCCGCGAAATCGCGCGGCGCATCGCGGAGAGCATGAACGGCGCGGCGCTCCATGATTTGAAGCAGGCGGGCCTTCCCCCGCTTGCGCGGTTCGACTGCGTTATTATCGGCAGTTCGCTCTACGCCGGCATGATCCGCAAAGAGGCGAAGGAGTATCTGACGCAAAACGCGGACGCCCTGGGGGAGAAGAGGCTGGGGCTGTTCCTGTGCGGCATGGACGGGGGCCGGGAAAAAGAATATTTTGAGGGAAATTTTTCGCCGGATATTTTAGCATCGGCAAAATCGGCGGCCTTTTTGGGCGGGATATTCGACCCCAAAAAAGCCGGGGCGGCGGGGCGGCTTATCATGAAAGCGGCCGCCGGGCAATCCGGCTATGCGGACACCATTGACGACGGCAAAATCAAGGGATTCGCGGAGGTGATGGGCGCGTGAAGAAGAAGCTGTTGATTGCCGGCGGGATAATTATTGTTATCCTTGCCGCGATGGTTATCGGCATAACGAACGGGCTCGCCGAGGGGGCAAGGGTGCCTATCAATGGCATAGATTTGTCGAACATCCCGGACGGCAGCTACGCCGGTGTATATGCGTTCAAGCGCTGGTCGAACATGCTGACCGTGACTGTCGAGGGCAATAGAATCACCGCCGTCGTCATTGAAGATGACATGTCCTTCGCGCAGGCGGACTGGTTTGACGAGATAGTCAGCCGCGTCATCGCGAAACAGGACACGAAAATCGATGCCGTCGCCGGCGCCACCGTGAGCTCAAAGGCGTATTTGAAGGCCATTGAAGACGCTTTGGAACAGGAGGTCTCCCCATGAAAAAACGAATCCTATGCGTCATCTTGAGCGCCCTGTGCCTCGCGCCATTGCTCACCCCCGCCGCCTACGCCGCGCCGCGCCCCTGGCCCACGCGGGGGTTCGTCATGGGCGAGCCCATGCCCTGGTACCGCGCCCCCCTGCTGGAGGCCCGCTTGATGGTCGAGGGCGTCAGTAACGGCAATGTGTTCAACGACAGCGTGATGGTGCTCAAGGGGGGCGAGCTCGTCTACGAGCGCCACTACTTCGGCTGGGACGCGGACACCCCGCACCAGATGTACTCCGTCACGAAATCCGTGCTTTCGGCCCTGGTGGGCGTGGCCATACAGGACAAGAAAATCCGGAGCGTGGACCAGAAGGTCACGGAATTCTTCAAGGATCTCGCCATCCCCGCCGGGCAGGAGGACAAATACGATATCACCATCGAGCATCTGCTGCGGCAGACCAGCGGCCTGCCGGGGGACAGCGACTATGAGTCCAACGCCGTGGACTGGTGGAATGAAAAAGACAGCGGCAGGGCATCTTTCCTATTCCCGCAGGTCGCCAAGCCGGGCGAGCGCTTCGCCTACAGCAGCGGCCCGGGCATGCAGGCCCTCGCCGCGCTGATCACCAATGCCGTGGGGGAGAACCTGTTCGACTACGCGCAGCGCAGGCTCTTTGCCCCCTTGGGCATGAACTCCGTGAAGTGGGACGCGGCGGCGGACGGCGTGAACTACGGCGGCTTCGGGCTTTCGATGAGTCCCAATGACATGCTGCGCTTGGGGTATCTCTATCTGAATGAAGGCAATTGGGACGGCACGCAAATTATCCCCGCCGATTACATCGCCGCGAGCAGGCCGCAGCCCACGCTGGGCGCGAACTACGGCTATCTGTTCTGGGGTACTACCGACAGGAAGGGCTTCGAGGACGTCTACGACGCCAGCGGCTCCTTCGGCAACTTCATCTTCATCATGCCCGACCACGACACGGTGATCGTGCGCACCGGCAGCGCGGGGCCGACCACCAGGACCGTCGCCAAGGGCATGCAGTCGAGCAAGCTGGTGGAGAGCGTCTTCATGGGGCTCATATACCCCCTGGTGCCCCTGAAGGGCGTGCCGCTGGCGTATTTTATGGAGACGCTGGGGACGTAAGGGTAAAGACGCGTCGCTCCGCGAACCATCCTCAGTCATCCGAGATGACAGCTCCTTCCACGGGAAGGAGCCTGGGGGCTTAGGTTCAGCTTCTGCGAAATCTAAACCATTATTTTGTGCACCCGCTTAACATAATCCCCAAGGCTCCTTCCCGTGGAAGGAGCTCCCGCCTCGGGCGGGTGAGGATGGCATCGCGGAGCGACGTCCCTCGTGCGATAACACAACATTGAACGATAGGAGGGAATCACTTTTGGAAAATGCAATGATGTTGCTGTTGGGTTTCCTGCTCGGTATATTTGCTTCCGGCATTGCATGGCTGATTGTGCGGCTGATTGTGCCCAGAATTCATTTTGTGCCGGAAATCAGCAAAGTTCCGAGCGCAGACAATAAGAATGGCTGGAGATATCGTTTCCAGATCTATAACATAGGGAAGCGGGATATTATTGATTTACAGTTGGAGTGTCTTTTTTACGCTAAAATAAGTTCGAGCAATTGGTTATCAACAACTATTCCTTTTGATAAGGCAAGTTCTCCAAAGATGCGTGCAGGAGGGCTTAACGCTATTTATCAAGTGTTCCCTGCAAAAATAGATATAAAAAGTCATTGGAATTTCGATGAGAATATCATGAAGAAAGCAAAGGACGGCACCATATTATTGGAAGACCTATTAAGTTACAATGAAACGGCATATCTAAGAATTTATATATTTGGCTACGACGCATTCAGTGGAGCACGAAAGCTGTTTACCTCTAAGGAGTATAAGCTAAACGATATAAAAGAAGGTTTTTTTAGCGGAGGAAAATATAAGACAGCGCATGTTGAAGTTAAAGAAAACATACAGGAGGCCACCCCATGACCACTTTAAATTTGACCACCGCCCAAGCCTTAGTTAAATTCCTCGACGCCCAATATATCTCCTTCGACGGCCGCGAATCCAAATTCGTCCACGGCGTCGCCACCATCTTCGGCCACGGCATCGTCCTGGGCCTTGGCCAGGCCCTGGACCGCGACCCGGGCGGGCTCGCCTACTACCAGGGCAAAAACGAGCAGGGCATGGCCCACATGGCGGCGGGCTACGCAAAGCAAAATAATCGAAGGAAAATCATCGCAGTCGCCAGCAGCATAGGCCCGGGCGCGGCCAACATGGTCACCGCCGCGGCCTGCGCCAGCGTGAACAACATCCCCCTGCTGCTGCTCCCGGGCGACACCTACGCCACCCGCCAGCCCGACCCGGTGCTCCAGCAGCTCGAGCAGGAGTACGACGCCTCCATCACCACCAACGACGCCTTCCGGCCCGTGTGCAAATACTGGGCGCGGATCAACCGGCCCGAACAGCTTATGAGCGCTATGATCCACGCCATGCGCGTGCTCACCGACCCGGCGGCCACGGGCGCCGTGTGTATCGCCCTGCCCCAGGATGTCCAGGGGGAGGCCCACGATTGGCCCGAGAGTTTTTTCTCCAGGCGCGTGCACAGGATTGACAGGCCCCTGCCAACAGGGGAAGCCCTGGGCGAGGCTCTTGCTCTGATTAAAGTGGCTCAGAGGCCATTGATTATCTGCGGCGGCGGCGTGCGATACAGCGAAGCGGGCGATGCGCTCGTGCAATTCTGCGAAGCATATAAAATTCCCTTTGCCGAGACCCAGGCGGGTAAGAGCGCCGCGCCGGCGAGCAGCGCGTATAACCTTGGGGGGATTGGCGTCACGGGCAACAGCGCCGCGAACGAAATCGCCAAACAGGCGGATTTGATTATTTCGATTGGGACTCGCTTGTCTGACTTTACGACCAGTTCTAAATGGCTCTTCGATGAGAATTGCAAGTTCCTGAATATCAACCTGAGCAAATTTCATGCGCAAAAGCTGGACGCGAGCTATCTCCTGGGCGACGCGAAGGCCACCCTGCAAACTTTGCAGGGCAGCATGGGAGATTACCAGGCCCAATGGGGCGAGGCCATCGCCGGAGCAAAGACAGGCTGGGCAAATGAGATGCGGCGCCTGGCCGATTACAAGTTCGACGAGCATTTCAAAACGCTGGTGGAGGCGCAAAACCCCGCCAGCATCGCCGATTTTATTCGTGATCTGGAGGGCACCCTCACGCAGACGGAAGCGATTTGCGCGATAAGAGAACACATCGCCCCGGATGCGATTGTGGTGGGGGCTTCGGGTTCTCTCCCCGGCGACCTGCAGCGCATGTGGGAGACCGACGCCCGGGACAGCTACCACATGGAGTACGGCTACAGCACCATGGGCTACGAGGTCGCGGCGACCCTCGGCTGCAAGCTGGCCGACCCGGCCAAAGAGTGCTATACAATGTTGGGCGACGGCAGCTTTTTAATGCTGCACAGCGAGCTCGTCACAGCCATTCAAGAAAGTAAAAAAATAAATATTCTTCTGTTCGACAACGCGGGCTTCGGCTGCATCAACAATCTTCAGATGGGCAGCGGCGTGGGCAATCTGGGGACGGAGTTCAGGTATCGCGACGAAAGCGGTGATTACAACGGCGCGTTCCTCAACATCGACTATGCCGCTATGGGCGAGGCCATGGGCGCGAAAGGCTACCGCGTGAAGACCAAAGTCGAGCTCATCGCCGCCTTGGAGGACAGCAAATCGCAGTCCCGCTGCACCGTGATCGACATGAAGGTCCTCCCTAAGACCATGACCGACGGCTACGGCGGTTGGTGGCACTGCGGGCTAGCGGCGGTGAATGCCAGCGATAAGGGCGCGGCCTGCTATGCCGACAAAGAGGAAAACCTGGCGAAAGCGAGAAAATATTAAGTGTGCAGGTCCTTCCAATCCCCTGCTGCCCCGAGCATCTCCGGCTTCACAGGGAAGTACGGCCCATTCCCGGCGGCGAGCCACACCACAGGCGCGGCGAGCTTTACGCGCTCCTCGAGGGGAATGCTCTCGTCCATGAGCTCTTTCGAAACGAGCGTATTTCGAATTTTGCATAGGAAAACAGTGTTGCCCAGCAGCGGGATGGTCTTTTTGACCTCCAGCTCGTACACCCAGGGGCTATCCGCCAGCACAGGCACGTCCAGCACCGCGCCGCGACCGATGGCCATGGGGGCCTCCATCTTCTTTGAACTGCGCCCGGGGTTGTTGCCCAAGTAGTCCGCCAGGGGCAGCAGGGGTTCGGTCACAAGATTCGCTGAGAAGATTTTCTCTTTTTTGATGCGGTCGATGGTCGTTTTCCCCCCGCCTATGCTGGCCATCGCGCCCATTTTGCCGTTCCAGCAGTAGCTGAACCAAGTGAACATGCCGAAGTTGGGGCTGCCGTCCTTCTTGTTTGTGCCGTACAGGAACACCGCCTGGGGGCAAAAGCCGTTGCTTGCCTCGATCGAGATTTTTTCCATTGACATGAATGTTATGCTCCTTCTTCCTCCAAGTTTTGAATGATTTTTCTTAGCAGGTTCTCGAATGCCGTAATTTCTTCGTCCGAAAAGCCCCGGTAGAAAATTTCGCTCATCCTGTCCGATATCCAGTCGTACTTCGCCCGATACTCGTTCGCTTTTTCTGTGGCCTCGATGAAGATTTGCCTGCGGTTTTGCTTGTCTGGAACGCGCCGCACCAATTCCCCGGCTTCCATTCGATCCAGCATACTGGTGAGGGTCGTCTTAGCCAGGGAGGTCAGCTGCCCCAGCCGCGTGATGGTCATGGTTCCGTGCTCCCACAGCACGTAGAGGATGCGGCCCTGCGCGCCGTTGAAGACGTCCACGCCGCACTCTTTCAGCAGCGTTTCGCCCACCCGGCCGCTCAGGTGCCGGATTTGTGACATCAGGAACCCGCCGTAGGTTTTTAACATTGCAATCTCCTCATATTTCGAAGTCCTCCACCTGATACATGAAATAATATCGTCCCCCGGTTGCCGTGAATTTCAATATGCAGTAGTCCGGGTCGGCGGCGCCGCCTTTGTAAATCGCTTTCTTGGATGGCTTCCAGTGTTGCTCCTTCAGCGCCATGTCGTCGATGATCTCCATCGTGCCGGAAAGCTTGACGCCGCGGTAAATGAGCCTGTCGCAAAAGTAGACACAGGCGCTGGGGCATTCCTTCCAGCTGGCGACCGTTTGCGCGCTGTGGTTGGAGTCGAAATAGAAGACGCCGCCGTCTTCGCGCCGGGTGACCACCATTGCCTTAATTGACGGCTTGCCTTGATCCACCGAGCCGACAATCGCAATTTTCTTTTTCATCATGCGTTTGGTTTGTTTGTTCATTGATTTCCCTCTCTTTTTCATTGTTACTATATAGCATGATACCATATAGAACTATTATTGTCAAGGAGAAATTTCCGTTGCTTTATACAGATGTGGTTTGTGCTCATCAAAATGTGCCAAATAATATTCACAAGGAGAATTTCTATGCCCTTCAAAAACGTATCCCTCGGCATCGCCCCCATCGCCTGGACCAACGACGACATGCCCGACCTCGGCGGCGAAAACACCTTCGAGCAGTGCGTGAGCGAGATGGCCCTGGCGGGCTTCACCGGCTGC
>Ga0123353_10002451_pt1 | contig 23066 bp, 15 predicted proteins | sample TergutLab28metaG_3_FD_92763 | JGI IMG/M metagenome (GOLD analysis project Ga0123353, IMG submission 92763) | Labiotermes labralis P3 segment gut microbial communities from Petit-Saut dam, French Guiana - Lab288 P3 | ecosystem: Host-associated > Arthropoda: Insects > Digestive system > Gut ... | reverse complement strand
TGAAATCGGGCGGCTGGCGTGATACACTCTGTTTTGGTCGTTTGGAGGCAAAATGGGTTGCAGTTCCACTGCAACGTGTGTGGTAACACCAGTTTACACCAACGACCAGTTTTGTAAAGAATCACCCCGTGAAATATCCGGGCTAGCAACAACTCCTCATTCTTGCTAGAATTCACGAAACAATACTCCATCCCCCAAACGACCATGAGATTTTTTCTTGCCGTTGCGTTTATCCTATCCGTTCCTCTGCCTGCCGTTGCCCAAACATTGCCGGTGCCATCACAATCCATGCAGGAACAAGTCGCCAGGCTCAAAGCAAAAAGCATTCCGCTGACCGATTACCACATCCATATTCGCGGCGGAATGACTCCCGAAAAAGCGTTCGATTGGGCACAAAAAACCGGTATCCGCAGCGGTGTCCTCGAAAACGTCGGCAAAGGCTGGCCCCTCTCCGATAATGACAAACTCAAAATATTCATTGAGGATGCCCAACAATTTCCCGAACTCTTGATCGGCATTCAAGTCAACGACCGCGATTGGTACATGGTGATTGATCCAGCACTGCGAGCGAAACTTGATTTCGTTCTTGCCGACACCATGATTATGGATGGGCAAAAACTTTGGTTCGAGGCGGAATACAGCACTGCCAACGAAGATGCTTGGCTGGAGCGATACTTCGTCCATTGCATGACTGTGGTGAATGAGCCGATCACGATTTTGGCAAATCCGACCTACTTACCGGCAAAAATTGCCCACCGATACGATGATTTCTGGACGACCGACCGAATGAGCCGATTGATTGATGGGGCGATCAAGAACAAGGTCGCTCTGGAAATCCAATCCGACACGAAGTTTCCAAACAAAAAGTTCATCGAACTGGCATTGGAGAAAGGAGCCAAGATCACCATCGGTCGCAACAACTCCGATGACAAGCAGAACGAACTGAAACGATCTCTCGATTGGTTGGAAGAACTGAACGTCAAGTCGGAAAATATGCTCGATGTGCAGCGAGAATTTGTCTTCGGCATACCCTTCGTTCGCTAATAGACCCGGAGCGGCTCTACTTCGTAAAAAACTGGTAAAAGCCGAGATTGTTTTCGGCGGCTTCCTTGATGCGGGAAAGATGCCTCTCGCACAGCGGCAACTTGCCCGAACAGCGAGTCAGCAACGCATCGACCAAATCCTTGTACTTCTCCCCCGTGCCGTTGATCGTCGGCAAAATCTTTTGCGACACGGCATAGTCGAGCGGAGCGAAACGGTTCTCTTCCCGACTCGTGTCCATGCACGAAAACGCCACCTGAAAATAATTCCGTACCATTTTCAAATTACGCGGAAAAATCGGCAACTTGTTGCTGCTGAAAATCGTTTGAATGGCATTCCACTCTTCCTGAATCGTTGGGTCGATTTTTTGATCCTTGGGGGAAAAAGCTTTCATCAATGACGGGAACGACACCACTTTTGCGGGGGCGGGGTCTTGCACTGTGGTCGCATGCGTGTTGATGTCTTCCGGTGAAAGCGTGATGATCCAACTTCGGTCAATGAACCGCGGCGAGAGTTCTTCCGTCGTGTGGTCGAAGTTGACCGTTGCCAGGAAACGCAAATGAGTTGGCACCTGTAGAATCGAATGTCCACCCATGTTGACCGTGCGTACCGAGGCGGAATCGAAATCGCAAATCCGCAAAAACGCCGCCCAGTAATGTTCCAGCGGACTCAAATTGGCTTCGTCCAACAACATCAAGAAGGGGGCAATTTCGAGCGTTCGCCGCCGACATTCCCCATCAAGAATCGTGAGTGCCTGAAAAACTTCACGGTTGCTGATCTCCATTGACTTGCTGAGCGGGTTGTAATAGCCGATGAAATCCTTGTGTGATGTCCAGCCGCGTTCGACGGAAACTTCGACAAACCGATTGTTGTCGTCTTCCCGCGCCAATCCCAATGCTCTGGCAAGGATGTGGCAAAGCGACGTTTTTCCCGTTCCCGGATCACCAGCAAAGGTCGTGATGAATCCCTGCGTGAGACAGATGAGATAATTGGCAACTTCGTTTCGGCTGCCGATGTCATCGCCGGGCAATGTCCGGTTGGCACGGTGCATGGCATCAAGCACACGATCAATGATTTTGTGCGGTTTGGTTTCACTGGACAGCATCGCGGCATCGAACGCCGGGATTTTCCGATCTTCCCACTCTTGATCGCCGAGCGTTCTTAGCACCAAATCGAAAAAAGACTTGTCCACGGAGTCGGTAACGAATTTCGCTTCCTTCTTTGCTTCCTCCCGAATGTGTTCGAGACTTTTCTGTGCGAGTTCTATGGCGGAGTTCGCCGTTTTCAGTTCTTTTTTTGCGACGTTGGCTTCGGCACGCAACTGGTCAATATCGTCCGCCAGAGTGACTTTTTCCAGCAGTGCTTCGTACTGTTTGGTCAGGCGAAGCAGCAGTGCTTTGCGTTCGGCGACTTGGAGTTCCGCTTCGGGATCGGCGGCGGGCGCGGGCATCTCGGCGACCGCCATGACAGTGTCGCCCGTCTCCGGGTCTCCCGCTCCCGGCTGCGCGTGTTCGCCCTCCCGACTCATTTCACTCAGTTTCAGACCGCCATCGGGGATACTCCGGAGCACAACGTCGAGCCGTTCCTTGATGATTTTGTCCATGACCGTTTCTCGCAAATCTTTCGTTGCCAACACGTAATAGGCGATCTGCCGGAGCGTGGTATCCTGATGTTCGACGCTTCGCAGGATTTGGCTGATCCGTTGTTCCCGGTCGGCGGAAATAATTTCGGCATCGACGGTATTGAAAAAAGTGCGGAGTTTCTCCATTTGTTCCCGCGACTTAATATCCAACGAGGCGAGAAAGAGGTCACGGAGTTCTGCGTCGCTGAAGAAATCGACTCGATTATCTTCGCCGAGCGGCGGCAGGTGATGAGCATCAATCAGATCAAGCCCGCCGAAATTTTCGGTCATGGGCAATAGTTTCGACTCAAGATGTTCGGCAGAATATTTCCCGATATAGTATCGGTCATCCTTTCGCGCATAAAGCCGGATGGTCAGATCGTCGATTTTTGAATGGAGGAACGGACCGTAATAGGTTCCGTTACATTCAATCAGAAGTCGTTTGGTCAGGATACCGACGGGGGGCACGGCGAGCGAGTGTGTTTTGATGAGAGCGTCAATGGTACCGGGGTTGCGGACGACTTGCAGCAACGTGTCCCCTTTGTATTGTTCAATGATAATCCCCGTTTTGCCTGTGGTCTTGCTGTACCACATAAAGTAGGGGTTACTGGAGTTCGGATTGGTATTTTTGGAAGGAGCGTCGAGCATCCGAATTTCGACGAGAGCACCGACATTTCGATAGAACGGCTCCACGTTTTGATAGAGTTCGACTTCGATGCGATCCACATGAACGAGTTCATATTGCCCTGATTTTTCCATCAGCCGGGGGGAAATATAACATCGTGTATTTTTGTCTAAATAGAGAGGATTGCGGTTGTAATCATTCCAAGCGACAAGAGGCTGCAAGATATAATCGTGGATACTCATGCTAGTAAAAAAATAATCAAAGTTAAAATAAATCAAAATCACATTCTCGTCCATTATGGCACATTTGAACGAATCATGCAACGGGTTATTCAGTCGAACTGCAAAGTCCGTAAAACACCGTCATTCCCGCGCAGGCGGGAATGACGAAAAAACGACTTTGCAATTCGACTGACGGGTTATTGGTGGCAGTGTTTTTCAACGCGGAAGGAAGAGCGGAGCTGAATTTCCGCACCGTCCGCCTTTCCGCACTTTCCGCATTAAAAAGGATCACCACCGAAAGAATCGATAGGGATCATCCCACTCGGTCGGCTCATCGAGATAGAGTCCGTCGAGCCAGCGTTTTTCGTCTTGTCCGACAGTCCCGTGAAAACGTTCGACGAGCGGCGTGCGGAGATCGACGTTCATATTGCCCAGAATCCGCGATAGCACAAACGCACTGCGGCGGAACGTTCGCTTCTCTCCCTTTTTGGTCGGATCAAACTGCCACGGAGCCATCCCGCATATCACCGTGCGTCCTTCGTCTGTGACACCCAAAATGCCGTTGCCCACTGCGATTTTTTCGTCCGTAATGAGCGGATAGTTTTGCGGAATGCGATTGTGAACATCCGCAGGGCTAATTCCGCGAAGTGGTGATTCCATGCCGAACGGTTCAAAGTATGTGGAGATGTGTTCGGCGGTGGTGACAGTCAATTCTGGAAAGGTTGTTTTTAACTCAACCATATTCAAACCGAGAGCAAACACACGATCATCATGTCCATATCCGTGAGATTTACGAACAGACAGGATCATGTCTTTGACATTGACATGGTGTTCGCCGACATCACCCACCATGTTGATGGGGGGGATAAAGTCTTGATTGATGCCGTCCTGTCCAAGAATGTGAACAGTCCAACCCACTGCCTTTGAAGGACCAGTGATAGAAACGCCAATTTTTTCCAGAAACTTCTTTCCTTGTTCGTCGCCGTAGTAACCGACTCTCATGTTGTTGCTTTCCCCCTTCCACTCATTCACGTAACGAAGGATGTTTCCGACGAGATGCAAACCTGCCGGATCGTTCTCGGTGCGACCAGTAATATCCATTTGACAGAAGAGAATGAGACCTTTGCCGTGTCGGTATTCCATGAGCGGGCTGTATTGCAGGGAGAATCCGCCATCGAGGATTGGCAGAAAATCTCCGCAAGTTGGCTTTTCGATCAGCACGCTGGCGACCGTTCCGCGATTGCCGCATCGCCAGACTCGCGGCACGGTCATGCCGCACCACTCCACCGTCGGTACGCCATTGAAAACGTTGTCGTCGATTTTATAGTCGAGTTGCTCCGGCAGCAGCGTTGACTCGCCGCGCCAGTCGCGCAGGTTTTCGTTTGCAATGTTGCGGAGGAGCGGATGATCGGCGACTCGCCGGAAGACTTGCCGCAGTCCATATTGTGCCGTGCGAAAGCCGAGCCGCTTTTCGAGCACTTCGGCGGATTGTTCAAAGAGGATCACTCGCAGACCGTCGGGCACGGCGGAAAGGTCAATGCCGTCGTCGGTGATCGATAATGCGTTTTTGCCGATGATGAGGATGTCGTCGGTGCGTGTGCATTCCTTCGTGTCCTTTGTGCCTTCGTGAGAGGAATTTTGACTCTCACAAAGGCACAAAGGGCACAAAGAAGATAGATCGCCTAAAAGGCGATAGCGCACCCCCAGTTTATCCAGTATTTGTGCCGTTTCCCCTTGCGGATCGTACAGGGCAATGTTCATCGCGGGGATTTTTTCCAGAGGGGGCATGATGTGGAACGTGAATTCGTCATCTTGCATTTTGCGATCAAACGAAAATCTGGCACGATAGACATAAGGTCCCTGTTCCTTCATCGTATCGTCGACTCTTATTGAAATCGGGATATGTGCGATGTTCCCCGTTTCAAGAACAACTCCCTGTACCAATGGTCTATCGGGCATCCATGTAGCGGAAAGAGAGTATCGACATTCAATACTTTCCCGCGAATTATTCACCATCACAAATTGCTTCTCCACCGTCTCTCCCGGAAAAAAATTATGCCCCTTCTCCGTAAAATCGCCGTCTTTTCCGGCGATATAGCCGAGCAGCGGCGAGTTATTACGAATAAGAGCCTTTGCCGCTTCGGAGGGAATCCAATCGTCTCGTTCATACGCCAGGTCGATGCGTTCGTAGCGTTGCTCTTGAAAGTCGGGGCTGAAACCGGGACGTTGCAAGTTCTCCCAATCGGTCGCGTAATTCTTGCGCGATTTATCAACGCCGGATCGCAGACTCCACAAGCGACCATGCTCCCAATACGAATTGATCGATAGCCCCCAAGTGCGAAACGCTCGCCAGTTGTCGGTGATATATTTTGCGAGAATCGGGTCTTGGTCAGTGAACTCCGGCGAACCGAGTCGATGCGGATAGTCCCAGCGATGCCACACTTTGCCATCACGGAATTGCTGGGCTTCCCAACGCAGGTTTCGCTTTTCCGGTTCGCCGATTTGGAATGCCCGGTCACCGAGGAATTGAGAATTCCACTCGGCATTGCAAAACTCCCACGGCACCGGGGCACTGCCGAACTCTCGCTTGCCGTTGTACCAGCCGCGATACATCGCCCAGTCCCACGTGAATGGCACACCGTACTCGCAAGTGAACATCGGCTTCGTCCCCACCGTCGCCCAATGACCGAACCAGTCGGACATCTCCTGCACCGGTATCCAGTTGCCGTAAAAATTGCTGATGTGCATCGGTCCGAGGTTGCCCGAAGCGTGATGATAGATGATGCGACTCGGATCAAGCCGCTGTACGATTGCCTTCGCTCGCGCCGCTTTGTTGAGATTGTTCACAGCCCAACGGCTTCGCGGTGCAGAAGTGCCGTCCATTAAGAAAGGGTTCATGTCCTCGCTGTACCCAGTTGCGTTGTGGCTCATCGAATAGAAAATGACCGACGGGTGATTCTGTGCTTCGCGGACGAGGAAGGAGGCGACTCTTTCGTAGCCGTTTTGAGAGCCGGCGACTGTGTCGCCGTCGGGCGGGGACACAGTCCCCGGCTCTTTTGTCGCCGTCTCCCAATTGAAATGCCCAAAATGCGGCATGGCAAACGAGACGAGCATGCCGACATCATCGGCGGCACGCAGTATCTCAGCGAAACTGATAAACGAACCGGGATTGCAATCGTAATTGTGCGTATAGACAAAGTTCACGCCGAAACTTTTTAGACGGAGCATACTCTCTTTCGCCGCGTCGTAGTTTGCGAGTGCCGCCCCGACTTGGGCATTGCACAACGGCACACACGACAGCCATATTTTTTTCCCGTTCAAATACAAATCGCGTCCGTCAATCCAGAACTCGCGAAAGCCGAAACGAGTGTGAAATCTGTCGTATCGCTGTCCAGTAGCAGAACCATCCGCCTGTTCCTCGTGAGATGTCAATATGATTTCAAGATTGTACATGTTCTCCGGCGTATGGATGTCCCACAGTTTTTCGGGCTGCCACTCTTTGGTGAAGGAGATACTGTCGAGGTCTTTGTTTTGCACTTTGGAACCAAATTCACACACCAGTCGCCCACTGCTGTCAAAAATGTGGACGTAAAAGAAATATCCTGTTGCCCCTGGTCTTCCGCTGAACTCTCGAAACGGTGTAGCGTTTGCCAACGATGCGGTAACAGTGATTTCCCTTTTGCGCACCGACGTTTCGACTTTCACATCGATAATCCGCGCTCCTTTCGGTTCGGAGACGAGCCAAACGTCGCCGCAGAGTCCTCGTCGGTTGATGGTAGCGGTTCCTTGTCGCGGAGCATTGGTATCGCCGAACATGGCGATCACCTCGGCTTGCGGCAGTGCGGAGACTTCGAGCGTTAAGAGATATTTCTTGCTGGGCTCGCAGATGTCGGTGAGATCGACTTCTCCGACGGGGTACAAAATCTCACCCGCTTTTTTTGTTTCGCGCGGGGGCACGGGGGCACGGAGAGAGTCTTCCTCTGTGCCTCCGTGCCTCTGTGCGAGAATTTCTTTGACATACACAACGGCATGCGAGTTCACATAATCCGCTTTGAGCAAAACACGTCGCCCTTTCCAATTTTTCGGTATCTCGATTTCACGCTGATACCACATTTTTTTCACGTCGCGTATCCGCGTCTCTTTCCAACTCGGATGAGCATAGACTTGCTGAGAGTCCTTCTGCATCCAATCGGTAATATCGGGAATCGAACCGGGGACTTTGAAGTATCCCCAATTATCGGTGGGCGGCGACACAGTCGCCGGCTCTCTTTCGGGTTGCCATTGCCATAAACCGTTGATGCAGATTTTTTCGCGTGTGGGGGTGGTTTCGCGATGGGCTTTGCCCATGTCCCATTCGGCTTTGACACCGGGAGGAAGTACCTCGGCGGAGAAGGTGGCGGTGCAGAGAAGGAGAAGGAGGGAGAGGAGAGAGAGAAGTCGCATGGAATTGTCTCCGTGACGGGGAAGAATGATCGTTAGCGAACGTTCCATTCTACCACAATGGGCACTGAAAGGGGGATGCTTGCCGTTCGTTCAACCCATGGTGAAACTTGCAAGCCACCTGCCCGTTCCGGGTCTAAATTGGTATAATGACCTCGATATGTTCGACTCCATTTTCCTCAAAAAACTTGAACGTTTGTCGCTTGTTTCCCGTCGCACTTTTCAGGGACAACTGCTCGCGAACCGACGTGCCAGACAGTTGGGCAGCGGGATCGTCTTTGCCGACCATCGCAACTATCACCTCGGCGACGATTTGCGTTATCTCGATTGGAACGTCTATGCCCGGTTCGGCAGCGAGTTGATCCGGCGATTTGAAGAAGAAAAAGATTTGAACGTCTATTTTCTGCTCGACTGTTCCAAAAGTATGTCGGCAGGCAATCCGAACAAATTCGATTATGCCCGTCAAGTGGCTGCCGCCCTTGCATACGTTGCCCTTGCCGATCTCGACCGGATTTGCATTGCGGTGTTTGCCGATAAGTTGTATCAAACATTTCCGACGATCCGCGGCAAGCAGCATATTCTCAAATTGATCCAGTTTTTAGAATCGCTGGAAACGGTTGGTGAAACGACCGACTTAGCAACGTCGATGAATGAATTTATTCAGCAGAAACAGCACATCGGCTTGGCGGTCGTGATTAGCGATTTTTTCGATCCGAACGGTTTCAGACCGGGCTTGGATGCACTGCGGTATCGAAACTACGAGCCGTATCTCATTCAGATTCATGACCAACGCGAAGCCGACCCGGCGTTGTTGGGCGATCTGCACCTGCACGATGTCGAAACCGGCATCGCCCAAGAAGTGACGATCAGCGAAAATATGCTTCACCGCTACAAACAAAAATTCGCTGCGTTCCTGAACGAGATCAAACGCTACGGCATTGACAATGGGCTAAACTACGCGATCACCTCCACGGCAGTCCCCTTTGACGACATGATCCTGCAAATGCTCACGAACCAGCCATAGTGTTTTGTCATGAAACTTTTGTTCATCAATCCGCCGCACGAAGCCATTGGTAGCCGACTGGCAGGAGAGCACCTGCCGCCGCTTGGGCTCCTCGCCGTTGCTGGTCCGCTCACCGATGCCGGACACGAGGTTCAACTGCTCGATGCCGATTACAGTTATTTGAAAATCGACCGGATTGTTGCAGAGGTTCTCGAACGCAAGCCCGATGCGATTCTCCTCGGTCATTCCGGCTCGACATCGGCACAACCGGTTATCGAAGAGATCACCCGACTCGTGCGGGAACGTAACGCCACAATCCGCACGATCATCGGTGGTGTCTTTCCGACATTTCATTGGGCAGAGGTTCTCCGCAAGAATCCGCAGATTGATTACATCGTTCTCGGCGAAGGCGAATCGGTCTGCTTGAATCTGGTGACGACTCTCACCGAGGGAACGCCGCTGGAAAATGTCCACGGTATTGCGTACCGCTCTGAGGGTGTTCCCGTGCAAACACCAGCGGCTTTGCTGATCGAAAACCTTGATGATTACCGCATCGCTTGGGAATTGATGTCGGGTTATGATTATACCTATTGGGGACGCAAGAAAGCCGTCGTGGTGCAGTTTTCACGAGGCTGTACGTACCCGTGTCGTTATTGCGGGCAGAGTTTGTTCTGGAAACGTTGGCGACACCGTGATCCGCAGAAGTTCGCCGCCGAATTGGAAATGCTGCAAAAAAAATATGGTGTTGAAGTCATCAACTTTGCGGACGAAAACATGTTGGTACACCCGACGGTGTTTCGGGAATTTCTCGAAGCCCTGATCGCCAAAGACTTGAATTTGATCCTCATCGGTTCAGTCCGAACGGACAACATCGTGCGAGATGCCGACATTTTACACCTGTACAAAAAAGCGGGCTTCGTGCGGTTCTTGCTGGGCGTGGAGCATTGCGACGAAGCGGTACTCCAAACGATCAACAAGGCGTCCAACGTTTCGACGGATCGACAAGCAATTCAACTGCTCCGGAAACATGATATTCTGTCGTTGGTAACGTATGCCGTCGGATTCGGCGATGAAACAATCGGCGACTTTTACCGGCATTTCAAACAACTTTTATCGTATGATCCCGACCAGATTCAGGCAATCTATGCCACGCCGCATCGTTGGACACCCTATTTTGAGATGGTGAAAGACAAACAAATCGTCGTGACGGATCAACGCCAATGGGACTACAAGCATCAGGTGTTGGCAAACAAGCATTTGCCGCCGTGGCTTGTGATCGTTTGTGTGAAACTACTCGAAGTGGCGTTGCAGACGCGCCCCAAGACGTTGCGCCGATTGCTCTTTCATGAGAAGCCGGAAGTGCGGGGGGCAATGCGTTGGTACACCCGGATCGGTCGCCGTGTGTGGTTTTGGGAACTGTATCAATTCTTTTTCGTCACGAAGCGGACGAAGGAGAAAGTCACACTGGAAGAGTTTTGGAGGTGAACGATGGAACCGGCAATTTCTCCCTATTTCCGCTACAAACGTCCCATCGACATCATCGGCGTTTTGGTCATCTCGGTCGTCCTCGTTCCGATCATTCTTGTTTTCGCACTTTGGGTGCGTTGGACATCGACGGGACCGATTTTCTATTTTCAACGTCGCTGTGGCAAAAACGGCAAGCCGTTCCGCATGGTCAAAATCCGGTCAATGATCGTCGATGCCGAAACGAGCGGAGCGGTTTGGGCAAATGGCGACGACCTGTGTGTAACATCGGTCGGACGAGTGATGCGGAAGTTGCATATCGACGAACTGGTACAGATTTACAACGTTCTACGAGGCGAAATGTCGCTGGTCGGTCCGCGTCCAGAGCGACCGGAATTTGTGGAAATGCTGAAAGAGCAGATTCCCGATTACGAACATCGGATGCTCGTTTTGCCAGGCATGTCGGGATTTGCCCAACTCAATTTCCCGGGCGACACCGACATTGACGATGTTCGCAGAAAATTGGCACTCGACTTGGAATACATCGAAACCGCCTCGTTTTGGCTTGATGTGCGGATGCTGATGGCAACGTGGTTTCAATTTTTGTTCACGAAATTTTCGAGAACGTTACCGCTCAAAATGTTCGGTGTCTATCGGGAGTTACGGTTCTGACACTGGGCGTTCTTTTTGTTCGGGGACACAGTCCCCGGCTCTCACTGCTTTGCCCGATTGAGTTTGCGGCGGTCCACTTCTTTGAGGACGATTTTTCGCAATCTAATCTGCGACGGAGTCACTTCGACCAATTCGTCCGACTCGATGAATTCGAGTGCCTCTTCCAGTGTAAATTTTCGTGCGGGTTTTAGGATGAAATTTCGGTCGCTGCCGGTCGCACGCATGTTGGTGAGTTTTTTTTCCTTCGTCGGATTGACATCCATATCGTCGCCGCGCGAGTTTTCGCCGACAATCATTCCTTCATAAACCACATCGCCGGGAGTCACAAAGGGCTGCGAACGCTCTTGAAGATAATCGAGTGCAAAAGCGTTCGTCTTCCCCGCAACCGTCGAGACCAGCACCCCCGTCGGTCTGTCGGGAATCGAAGCCTCCTTCGGTTTGTATCCTTCAAAGCGATGATTGATGACGGCGTTCCCCTGCGTTGCCATCAGGAGTCGCGTGCGCAAGCCGATCAATCCACGTGCCGGGATCGAAAATTTCATCATGACAATATCGTTGCGATTGGTCATTTCCAAAATAATCCCGCGCCGTCCGCCGACCATCTCCATCACCGGTCCCGTCTGCGTGTCCGGGACCTCGACCACGAGCAACTCAAATGGCTCTTCGGTCACGCCGTTGTTCTTTCGATAAATCACCTCCGGCTTGCCAATGGAGAGTTCGTACCCTTCCCGCCGCATCGTTTCGATCAGCACCGAAAGGTGCAACACGCCACGACCGGAAACCGAAAATTGCTCCGTCCCTTCCACCGGCTCCACACGCAACGCGACGTTCTTCTCCAGTTCCCGTATCAACCGATCCCGCAGATGCCGACTCGTCACGAACTTCCCCTCTCTGCCAGCGAGCGGCGACGTGTTAATGCCAAAGGTCATTCGGAGCGTCGGATCATCGACGTGGATTCGCGGCAGTGCCACCGGACTGAGCGGAGCACAAATCGTATCGCCGATTTCAATGTTGGTGAGTCCCACGACCGCAACGATGTCCCCCGCATCGGCTTCGTGGACTTCGGTACGTCCGAGATTGTCGAACGTATAAAGTTGTGCAATTTTGCCCGCCGCTTGCTTCTCCTTTTGCATGATCGCCACGTTCATCCCCTTGCGGATCGTCCCGGCGTGGACTTTTCCGATGGCAATGCGCCCGACGAACTCCGACCACGCAATCGTCGTCACCAGCATTTGCAGCGGTGCGCCAATATCCACCACCGGCGCAGGAATTTTCTCCAAAATTAAATCCATCAAGGGCAAGATCGTTTTTCCGGTGGACGGCTCCCAGTTGCCGGTGTTATCGAAGTGCTTTTTGAGTTTTTCCCAGTCTTTGCCATCGAAGGCGAATCCTTCTTTGGTGCTGCTGAAGAGGTAGGGAAAATCAGCGGCTTCGTCGCTCGCGCCGAGTTGGAGGAAGAGGTCGAACATCTCGTTGACGACTTCGTGCGGGCGGGCATCTTTTCGGTCGATTTTATTGACGACGACGATGGGACGCAGTCCGACCTCGAGGGCTTTGCCAAGGACGAATCGCGTTTGCGGCATCGGACCTTCGGCGGAGTCAACGAGCACGAGGCAACCATCTGCCATACGGAGCACCCGTTCGACTTCGCCACCGAAGTCGGCGTGTCCCGGTGTGTCGATGATGTTGATCTTGATTCCCTTGTACGGGACAGAAATGTTTTTGGCGAGAATGGTAATGCCTCGTTCCCGTTCGAGATCGTTAGAATCGAGAATCTGTTGTCCCGACAGTTGAGCGTCGCGGAACTGTCCGCTTTGGCGGAGCAGGCAATCGACGAGAGTGGTTTTGCCATGATCGACGTGAGCGATAATGGCGATGTTGCGGAGATCGTTTCGTGTTTCGGACATTACCCCCATCATTATAACGCCGAGTGCGATTTTCGTAGGGGGATCCCTGGTCGTGTCCTAAAATTGTTGGTGCGACGGGTAACGCCGTCTAAATTATAGGAGTTCCGTTGCCCCACCCACAAATTCAGGACACAACCGGATCCCTTATCGCAACATTGGGTCTGGTAGACCCGGAGCGGGTCATTTTTCGCATGCGCCCTCGCACAGCCGCCTCGGGTTGCGTCGGGTCTCTCGTTGTCGGGCTAAAACAATCGGCTTGCGGAATTTTCAACCGGCTTCAGTATACCGCACCCCCGGCTATTTTTGCGCCGCTGTTGGCGGCAGTGGTGCAATATCGATACTCATGCAATACCAAGCCAGACCGGGTGGCTCTGGGTGATTACTCTCCCAGAGCCACCCGGTCTGGTGCGAGTCTCATCGCAACGACGCCAAGAAAACTACAATCTGTTCCCGGTTATGGTACAATGGGGACGTTGTGCTACTCCTTTACAACATTCACCCTTCACCACTTACCCCATTACCATGCCCTGGTTCCAAGAAGAAAAAACTCTGTCGAAGCAAGACATTCTCTCCCTCACTCACCAATTTGCGGAGGAGGCAAAAAAGCGGATTTGTGCAAACCCCAAGCGGGTCTTGCTCTTGCCGCCGGACATTACCCGTGCCCATAGCGGAGCGGGATACATCACCGAAGAACTTTTTAAAATCTTTGCGAAAGATGCGGAGGTTCAACTCATTCCCACACTCGGTCAACACGTCCCGCACACACCGGAACAGAACCGTTGGATGTTCGGCAGTGTCCCTGAAGAAAACATCTACAAACATGATTGGCGGACAGATTCCAAAACGGTCGGTGAAATCCCCGCCGATTTCGTCAAGGAAATCTCCAAGGGAAAAGCCGACTGGGCGATCCCCGTCGCGCTCAATCACAAACTCTTCGACGAAAAATGGGATATCGTTCTCAACATCGGGCACGTCGTCCCGCACGAAGTATTGGGCTTTGCGAACCACAACAAGAATTACTTCATTGGTCTCGGCGGCAAGGAGATGATCTGTGCTTCGCACATGATGGCAGCGTGTTGCGGCATCGAAAACAATCTTGGCATTCTCACGACACCGCTGCGTGCTTGTTACAACTGGGCGGAAGAAAAATACATGGGACACTTGCCCGATGCCTATTTTCAAGTGGTCATGGCGTACAACGATGCAGGAGAACTGGGGCATACCGGGGTGTATGCCGGTGAAGATGTCGAAACCTATCTCGCGGCAGCCAGAGCCTCGCAGAAGCAAAACATTACGGTGGTGCCGCCGCTCAAAAAGGTGGTGGCGGTGATGCAGGGGGACGAATTTTACAGCACGTGGGTTGCCAACAAAGCGGTCTATCGTACCCGGAAAGCAATGGCGGACGGTGGCGAACTCTTGATTATTGCACCGGGGTTGGAGCGATTTGGGGAACAGCCGGAAATTGATGCGATTATCCGAAAGTATGGTTACGTTGGCACAGAAAAGGTCATGAAACTTTACAATGAGGCAAAGCCGACCGATGACCTCAAAGATTTGGCGGTGGGGACGGCACATTTGATTCACGGTTCGTCGGAGGGGCGTTTCACGATCACCTATGCACCGGGCAACGTCTCGAAGGCGGATATCGAATCGGTCAACTTTGGTTACGCCGACTATGCCGAAACGGTAAAGCGATACGATCCGGCAACGTTGCAGAACGGTTTCAACACGATGCCGGACGGCGAAGAGATTTACTTCATCAGCACCCCGTCCGCCGGACTGTGGTCCACAGCAGAACGATTGAATTAGTGGTGCTTCCGGCTTGGTAGGGGTCAATGTGGATAAGGTTCTCCGTTTGCTCGCCCTTCGCCCGACAACGGAGACCCGTGACGGGCTGTCAGGCGGATGCGCAGGGAGGAGCAAGCCGAAAAATGACCCGCTCCGGGTCGACAACGACCCATTTGGTCCCGTTTTACGTGTATCAAAATGCCTTCGCAAACAGTTCCTTACGTCTATTCATACGCATTGACGATCTGTTGGACAAGCGGATGCCGGACAATATCGCTTCGGTCGAGTCGCAACATCCCGATTGCCGTGATCCGTTTGAGTCGCTGGCACGCATCAATTAAACCGCTCCGCTTATTCTCCGGCAAATCGATCTGCGTCGTGTCGCCGCAAACGGTAATCGTGGAAGAGTCCCCCATTCGGGTCAGGAACATTTTCATTTGGGCGACCGTCGTGTTTTGCGCTTCGTCCAAAATAATCGACGCATGATTGAGCGTGCGACCTCGCATATAGGCGAGTGGAATCACTTCGATTCGATCTTCCTCCATATATCGCTTGAGCATGTCCCGATCCATCATGTCGGCAAGGGCATCGAAAAGCGGGCGCAAGTACGGATTGATCTTCGCCTGCAAATCGCCTGGCAAAAAACCGAGACTCTCGCCCGCTTCAACGGCGGGACGCACCAGTACGATTTTCTTGACCGCATCGGACTTCAGGGACTCGACCGCTTTGGCAACGGCAAGGTACGTTTTGCCCGTTCCGGCGGGACCGACGCAAATGACGATGGCTTTGCTTCGGAGCAGTTCCAAATATCGGGCTTGTCCGTCGGTTTTGGCGCGAATTTGTTTGCCATTGTAGACATCAATCGGTTTGATGTTGGAGACCTCTTTTCCGTGAACGACTTCGGAAATTGCCCGCTGAATGTCGTCGGTGTCCAGATGACCATTCCGAAGAGCGAGACGTTGCAGTTGTTCCAAGAGGTGCGAACCACGCCGGACGGCATCGGCAGAACCTCGCAAGAGTACCTTGTTGCCATCAAGGGTCACTTTGACACCGAGAGCCTCTCGAATACGGCGGAGATTGGAATCGGACGGTCCAAACACCTTTAGGAGTACCCTCGAATCAACCACCGCCACCGTTGCTTCATTTTCGTTCATCGGCAACTATTTTAGCGGGGAACCGACCTCTTGCAAAGCGGGCTGGCGGCTACGTCAGTCTGGGTGACTCTGGGCGAGCAATCACCCAGAGCCACCCGGTCATCACTCCGTGGGAGAATCATTCGGTCGCAACGGGAAATCTCTTGATCCGGTCGCTCCGGCGTTGCCTGCGCTCACGGCTTTCATTTTGTCCCTCGCTTACGCTTCGGGCTCTGATTCGCAATCTAAAGATTGCAGCTCTGTTAACCAACGCCATCAACTCCGCCCTCGCTTTTTCCTTCCCCCTTTTTTCTTCCCAAAATCGAACATTTTTGCGCTGGCACTTTTGCCGATATGCCCCGCGCATCTCTTCGATTTTATCACGCAAAATGGCGGCGCGTTCGAACTCGAGACGATCCGCTATTTTTCCGCAACTTTCGTTTTGAGGGTTCGCAGAAAAGCGTTGAGTTGTTCGCACAAGCGTTTCGCTTTCTGTCCACGTAATGTCTGGATAGCGGTCATGAGTCTGCTCCTTGTATTGTACCATAAAGCCGCTCCTGCGTCAATGGAATTTTCGACGAGTCCTTTCACGACGCTCGCAATGTCCCAGCCGCCGAGTGACTCGTCGTCGTAAAAGATCATCTGCCGCACACCGCCGAGTGTTGCCACGAGCGGCGACGCATAGCCTGCCGGTCTTCCGTTGGTCGATTTCCAGAGAACACTTCCGGTAACGGCATCGAGTGCAACAAGTCCGGCATCCGGTGCGCCAGGGGGAACGATGAGTTTGCCGCTCATCAATTTTCCGTCTGCAATCGTTTCGTCGACCAGAAGCGGTGACGTTGAAAATCCCCAAGAGGGCACTTTGCCGCTGAAAGCGAACCGGCAAAGACGAGTTCAATGTCGGCAAATGCAGGGTCGCCGGTTTTCTTGAGATAATCGGCGAGGGCTTTGTAATCTCGCTGCGCAAATCCGTCAACGCAGGGACACGCCAACTCCTTGGAAAGCGGATCCATCACCGCCATCACCAATGGCTTGTCCGCAAAAAGGGACGTGCCAAGAAACAAACAGAGCAGCGTTGTCAGTAGTGAGTGTTTCATGATGTTGTTGGACATCGTCCATCGTTTCTCAAAGGGTATCGCTTTTGTTTCGCACGGAGACACGGGGAAGATCCCCCTGACATTCAATCTACTCCGTGCCCTCTGTGCCTCCGTGAGGAAAAAAAAGGAATGGTATTGGGGCAACGGTGTACTACGTAGAGACCCGAGCCAGCAACCCAATCTTTCCCACGGCGAACTGTCGTTTTACAATCGCAAAAACTGCTCCAACAAAGTGGCACTCTCGTGCGGTCCCGCGCCAGGATGAAACTGCACCGAAAAGACGGGCAAATCTCTGTGCCGCAGCCCTTCGATCGTACCGTCAAGCACATTGACATGCGAAACTTCGACCGCCGGGGGCAAGGTTGCCGGGTTCACGCAAAAACTATGATCCTGCAAAGTGATGGCGACTTTTCCCGTCTGTGTGTTCTTCACCGGTTGCGTTCCCCAGTGTCCGAATGGCAGCCTGTTCGTCGAAGCTCCCAGTGCCATACTCAGGAGTTGATGCCCCAGGCAAACGCCGAATATTGGCACGTTGCCGATCAATGTTGCCATCTCCGCCGCAATACTTCCGAGGCGGGCAGGATCGCCCGGTCCGCTGGAAAGGACCACGCCATCCGGTTGCAACTTCAACACGTCCACCGCCGAAGTCCGAGCCGGGACAAGGACAATTTTCGCCCCCAACGATGCCAATGACTGCAACATACTGCGCCGCACACCGAAATCGAAGACCACAATTTTTTTAGAACAAATCGGATTCGTCACTTCTATACCCGGCTCTGCCCATTCGGTGATTTCGGGAACAGTGAGTTGATCCACGAAATCCATCTCTTCGAGGCGTGGGGCTTCTTTCGCTTTTTGAATCAATTCGCTGACATTCCAATCCCCCGTCGCAATGACTCCGCGTTTGACTCCGTGAGAACGCAGATGTTGCGTGAGAGAGCGTGTATCGATTTCGGAAAGGGCAACGATTTGATGGCGCAGGAAAAAATCGTCGAGACCTTCCGTCGCTCGCCAATTGGACGCGCGGGAAGAAAATTCGCGCATCACCATTCCCTGGAGGAGTGGTTTTCGGGCGGACTCATCGTCTTCGGGATTGACGCCGACATTGCCGATCTGTGGGGTGGTCATTGCCACAATTTGACCGGCGTTGGATCTGTCGGTAATAAGCTCCTGATAGCCCGTGAGAGCCGTGTTGAAAACAACCTCACCTGCCTCCAGTCCTTCGTCACCAACAGAAATACCGGGAAAATAACAACCGTCTTCCAGAGCAAGGAGACCGGGAACCCGTTTCGCAAGAGCAATTTTTGCATGTTCCATATCAGAGGAGCAGTGTAACGCTTCTATGAGCAACTGTCAATAGACCCGGAGCGGGTCATTTTTCGGCTACGCCCAGTCCGTCGACACGTTTGCAAAAACACCGTCATTCCCGCGCAGGCGGCAGTGTCCAATCATGAAGGGCAGACGGAACGGGAAATGCACCTAATCGCCTGGATTCCCGCCACAGCCTGCCCTCGACCTGATCGGGGGCGGGAATGACGGCAATACGCTGGAGGGACGGAAAACGGAATTTGTCGACGGACTGGAAAAATTGACCGGGTGGCTCTGGTCAATTGCTCGCCCGGGGCACCCACAGACCCGAGAGAGAATCCGGCGATTTTGCCCTTGAACACAATGGGATCACCCGGAAGCGTGGGCATCTTGCCCGCCGCCTTGTGTGGCAACGTCACCATGCGAGGGCGGAATATGCAGTGCCGCACGTGGTCTTTTTTGCCGGAATTTTTGTAAAATTCGACAAACAAGGAAGTCTGAGGGACGTACTTACTGTAGACAGGTCGAATTTTCTCAAAATTTGGAAAACTCGTATTTACTTTTCCTGTCCGAATCGGTACAATACGCCGCACAGTAGGTTGAGTCCGATTGTAGCGTTGACTTTTTTCTCAACCTCCTTACTAACATTTACGGGGATGGAAACAACACTTTGCCCTAAAAATCGGCTCTCATCGTTGGCGGTGCCCGTGCGGTTTTTTATTGCCGCCATTGCACTGCTCTGCCTCGGTTCGAACGGAACGCCGGAACGTGACGCATTTCGGAGTGATGTCCTGACCTTTCATGGCACGCAGGGAGTTTCCGCTGATTCACTGAGTACAGACAGTTTTCTCGTGACGCTGACTTGCCGAACCGCCGACCCGGTGAAAAAGCCGCCGCTGGACTACTCCTTTATCCTTCGGGGGATTGATCCTGTCGAAAGGGCGTTGTTTCAGGATGCCCTGTCAGGAAAATGGGAGCAGTGGGAACGTTTCGATCTTTTTCGGGCAGCGATGATCGCCGAGGGAGTCCGTGATCCTGAACTCATTCGGACTTACGAAGGGCGACTCAACACTTTGGTCGCGAAGGTTTTGTCCGCAGCACAGGCAGAGGAGAAAAATTCCCCGCAAGAACTCACACGCTCTTTGTTTGAAGCCATGCACCGAGAAATCTTGACAAAACCCTACAACATTGATTGTACGGAATTGAGCAAGGTCATGACAACGGGACACTTCAATTGTGTGAGTGCGACGATCCTGTTCAACTGCCTTGCCGAGAAGGCGGGACTGGATGTTTGTGCCTTGGAAATGCCGGGGCACGCATTGAGCCGGGTAAGATTCACGGAGGGCGTGGCGATGAATCTCGAAACGACGTGTCCGACATGGTTCGACTTGCAAAGCGACCAAGAACGAGCGATGGCAACGCAGCGGGTGAGTGCCGCTCCTGTGGTGGCACAACCGGAACCGGTCAAGGCACAAAACGCCGCTGCTCCGCCCGAAGCAATGACGGAGTTGTCCTCCCATCTGCGTGAAATCACTCCGGTGCAGTTAGTGGCAACGATTTACTACAACATTGGTGTGGACCTCATCACGAAAAAACGCTATCCCGAAGCGGCGGCGGCAAATATTAAAGCGTTGTACCTGGACAAGCGCAACGAACAGGCGTGGTCGAACCTGCTTGCGTCGCTCAACAACTGGGCGTTGGAGTTGACAAAAGAAGAGGGGGGGTCCCAGTATCACGTCGCCACCGTCATCTTGGATCAAGGCGTTTCGCTCGACCCGACTTATGCCAATTTCAGTTCCAATCAGACGTATGTCTTCTACAACTGGATTGGCGGTTTTGCAAAGTTAGGACAATTTGACAAAGCGCGTCAGGTCTATGCCCACGCGAACCAGCGGCTTCCCGGCAATGAGACGCTGCGAAACTTGCTCGCCTGGGTCGACCAGGAGGAAACTAAACTCCAACAACGACAAAAGTAGACCCGGTTGGGGCACTCACTTGAAAAGCCTCTGTTTCCGTGTAGAATTCGGTGACATTTCATTGTCTCATTGTCGAACAGTACATTTCTTATGGCGTTAGTGAACACGAGTGATTTTCGGAAAGGGTTGAAGGTACAGATTGATGGCGATCCGTACATTATGACGGAATGCAATTTTGTTAAGCCAGGAAAGGGCAATGCCCTCTACAAGTGCAAGTTGCGAAACTTAACCAAGGGGACGACGCTTGACCGGACGTACAAAGGGGGGGATTCTCTTGAAGCGGCGGACATCACGGAGATTGATGCTCAGTATTCCTACAAGGACAGCGAACACTTTGTCTTCATGGAGAACCAGACCTACGAACAGTACGACCTGACCGCCGAACTCGTCGATGATGCGTGGAAGTACCTCAAAGAGGGGATGGTCTGCAAAATTATGCTCTTCAACAACCAGCCGATGGGAGTGACACCGCCGAACCACGTTGTTTTAACGGTGGAATATACCGAACCGGCTGCAAAAGGGAATACGGCAACCAATGTGATGAAACCTGCCAAAGTGGAGACCGGTGCCGAATTTCCCGTTCCCCCTTTTGTGAACATCGGCGATAAGGTTAAGATCGATACCCGGACTGGTGAGTATATCGAACGGGTGAAGGAATAGACCCGAAGCGGACCATTTTTCTGCCCTGCGCCCTCGCACCCTCCTCTCCGCTTACTGGCAAAAACGGTGGTATCTCGAAATTTCCACACGCCGAATGTTTTAGCCCGACAACGAGAGACCCGAAGCAACCCGAGGCGGATGCGCAAGGGCGCATGCGAAAAATGACCCGCTCCGGGTCTATTTTCCGGCGAAACCCTTACCGTTTTACGTCATTCGCTCCTTCATCGTTTCCTTTTGAAAGCGATCCAACAGTTTGAGGGTCATGGGTCCCGGCTTGCCATTGCCGATGAGACGACCGTCCAGTTTAACAACCGGGATCAACTCCGCCGCACTGCCCGTCAAGAAACATTCGTCTGCAACGAAAATGTCGTACCGCGTCATCGGTGCCTCTTTCACCGGAATACCCATCTCGGCAGCAATTTCCAAGACGACCTGCCGGGTGATCCCCTCCAGGATTCCGGCTTCCGGTGGCGGGGTGTGCAGCTCCTCCTTGCTGATAATGAAGATGTTGTCTCCGCTGCATTCCGCGACCTCCCCCTTCGTGTTGAGCATCAGCACCTCCACGCAACCAGCTTGATGCCCTTCGATCTTCGCCAAAATGTTGTTCAGATAATTCAGCGACTTGATCTGCGGACTCACCATCGACGGATTGGTGCGAACGGTCGATGCCGTGACGATTTCAAGCCCTTTTTCGTAATGTTCCTTGGGATATAACGCCAAATGATCGGCAATGATGATGACTTGCGAATGATGACAAAGGTGCGCATCCAATCCGAGCGTTCCGATGCCGCGAGTGACGACCAGTCGAATGTATCCGTCTTTGATGTTATTAATTCTCAGCGTTTCGTCGACCGCCGCTTCCATTGCTTCGAGCGTGAGCGGGATTTCGATCATGAGAGCCTTGGCAGAGTCCCACAGCCGGATCATGTGTTCACGCAACCGGAACACTTTGCCGTTGTACGAACGCATCCCTTCAAAGACGCCATCGCCGTAGAGAAATCCATGATCGAAAACGCTGATCTTCGCGTTTTCCTTGTCGAAAAACTTGCCCGAAATGTAAATTTGCATCAGAATTGCGCCACGGTGATATTACGATAGAGAGTATGTTAGCATTTTGCGAGGGGAGAGTCAATCCGCTATGCGGTTCCATTCGCCTCTTGAGCCGGCAAGTAAACACACCTTGCGCTCTTCGTGGTCATTTCCCTTTTCCAACCACAAGGAACGCAAAGAAGACGCAAAGGGCGTATGGAACAGAAACGTGCAATTATTGCACTGGACCGGGATAAACTCCACGAGTGAAGCCGCGAGTAAAAACGCTGGGGCAAGGATCGCAAGTAGGCTCGCAGGGATTGCACACCGGCTCGCAAGGAGCGCAAGCGGCTGGCTCGCAAGGGTCGCAATTCGATGCCATCGCACGGGTCAGATAAACGCTTTCGACGCGATCTTGTGAACGCGAAGTGGGGAAAAGGGAACCGGTGCGGCACCAACTTGTCGTGCTTCCGCCATTGGACGAGCAACCAATACTCACCGAGGAAAGCAACAAGGCAACAGAACAGAATAAAGCAAATTTTTTCATGGCTTAAACCTCCTAGACAGGGGAAATGGGTCTTTCAACTTTTCAACAGTTACGCCGAGAATCGCATTGTCGGCAGGACACTCTACCACGTGACCGTGAAAAGGCAAAGCGCAAGAAGAAAAATTACAACCTTTTCCGGAATACCCTAGCGTATAACCCGAAAAACCGACAAGGCTTCAATTCAAAACGGCTTCAGGCTATCCTTTTTCGCGAGATGGTATACCGAAGCCGGTCGAAAATTCCGCAAGCCAAATGTTTTCGCCCGACAACGAGAGGGCGTAGCCGACAAATGACCCGCTCCGGGTCTACAAGCTGCAACGGGGACTTTGGAGATATGACGGAGCTGCGGTGGGGTGAGTGAACTGCTAACCCAAGTTCGACAGTCAGCATTAAAAATGCCTTGTTTTCTATTACACCATTTCACAATTGCTCTTGCATAATTTTTTGAAGATTGCTATTCTTCTCCTCTATCGGTCATTTTTCAGGAGTTTTCTATGTCACGGAGGGCAGTAAACATTACGTTAGACGCATCCG
>Ga0123353_10002450_pt1 | contig 23073 bp, 7 predicted proteins | sample TergutLab28metaG_3_FD_92763 | JGI IMG/M metagenome (GOLD analysis project Ga0123353, IMG submission 92763) | Labiotermes labralis P3 segment gut microbial communities from Petit-Saut dam, French Guiana - Lab288 P3 | ecosystem: Host-associated > Arthropoda: Insects > Digestive system > Gut ... | reverse complement strand
TATAATGCGGGGTATTCCGTATTGCATATGATCCACTCGTTGCTTTTGGCTGTAGCCGAAAACCACTTCAAAGCGAATTCAACACTGTTCAGCAATTGCGCCTGCCACCCTTCTATCTCATCAATATCATCAAAGTTGCACAGCCAGATGAAGAACCTTTTATTAAATTCCTCAAGGGATTCGGCTTCTTCTTTAAAGCACTTCCAATCCGCTAAGCCGGCCAGAAAGCAATTGTTGACTCGCGTTTTAATAGTCGCCTTTATAAATTCATCATTCCAACTTTCGTGATAAGGATATTCCTCGTCTAGCAGAGCCTTTTCCAAAATGGTATTTACACTTTTCAACAGCGGTTTGTTAAATATATTTAAAATTAAGTGCAGGGAAAAATATCCTTTACGCTTTGACAGGTTGATTTCATATTGCTGTAAATTTCCATAGCGATCTTCACATTCAAAAAACCTCCCTCTTTTCAGCGAAAAGCCCTCTTTTTCAAACGGAACTCTTATGGTTTCGACCATTTTGTTTATAATTTCGTCTTTAGGTATTTGATTTATCATGGCATCCCCGCTTACTGTTTTTCAAGGTATTTCCTTGCGTATTTTGTTAGTTCTGCCCGCTTCGGGTTGTTCGCTATCAACATTTCTGCCTCTTTTGAAAAACCCATAATGCCGCGCCTGAACAGCGCATATAGAAGTTGAAACTGTATTCTTGGGTCTTCCCAAAAGTCTTTCCGCTCTGTCGCTATAGTTTTTAATTCTTCATCCATTTTCAAAATATAAAGCAAATAAACAAATCCGCTTCGTCCCCCGCCGTATTTCTCTGTTTTGACAACGCCTAATACGAATTCCTTCAGATTTTGTGACTTTCTGTTTTTAGTATTCTTTTGCAGATGCGCGTCAATACCTAAAGCAACATTTTCAATTTTGCTTTCATACCGGTACATAAACCCCTCATAAGTATCTTCCCGCTCTTTAAATTTTTCGTAAGCGAACTCGATGGCATTATGCGCAACAGCAATCACCTGAATGTCGGTATAATTCGCGCTGTCAAAACGCAGTTCATTATCCCAGTCAATCATTTTCTTCTCTTCATCCGATATTTTTCCCATACTCTACCTGCTTCCCCTTATAACCATGCTACTATTGTTTTCTGTTCCGAGACTATAATGCAAATGTTATTAATGTTAATCCGTCAGATATTTTTTCCTCTATGTCAAAGCTACCGGCCATATCTTCTAACTGCTTGCTATTGTAAAAATTAACAGGGTACTGCTTGGGGATAAACCCACAATCCAAACTCCTCATATTATTACGCAAATCAATGTCGTCTTGTGTCACACTTGAAGACATGGTGAACAAGCTTTTCTTGACAGCCCGTTCGGAATTGATATCGTAATCCGCCGGTAAAAAACATACATACGCGTAGGTCAGCGCAATTTCATCGTCAATCGTTTTTACGAGTGTTTTAATCAGATCCAAACCATACCATTCACAGGGGAAAACCAGACAGAAATCAACATAGTCCTTTTCATCGGTTATGTTCTCCAGATTCAGCAAGTGGTTTGAATAGTCAATCCCAGCGAAATTCATATCGCTTACGCCGCCCTTTGGCGCGAAACTTGCGTAAAACGAAACCACATCATGAGCTTCCAGAAACCTATAAAACGAGTCCACATCTTTCCATTTTTTCTCACCATAATTGACTTCAACATCAGTCATTGAGTATCCTCTTGAAATGAATACATTTTGCATGGCGCAAAAACACGGCTTTATATTTACGAAACCCGATTGGTTTATCGTCTTAAATAATTTTGTTACGCAAAGCATTGGTTGCTTCTTTTTATTTGTGCTCATGTAAAATTACCGCTTTCGTTCAGGATGGCGCTGTGACAAACACCTGCACCTACCCGCTTGGATTATAAAACACCATATTCCCCCTTTGATTGTGCTATATTCCAAAATCTGTGTCAACTAACATTTTAGAGGACCAGCTTGACGCTTATCTTGGTACATTCCGGCATTCGCACAAAATGCTTTGATACTGAGTCCGCTTTCACTTCTTTCGCGCATTGCCCCCGCCCAATATGACATTCGGAACTCTGCCGTGATTTCATTCGTATTCATATTTGTTTTACTCCAATCCGACTTGGCTTTACACAATGTGCTTTTTCAAGTCTTTTCGGCGTCTATTGTTTCATTTCGGAGTCTGTAGTAAAATGTGACTATCAGTTATACGCTTACATTTAACGAACCAGTTGAATTGGCTACATCTTCCTGCAACCCATTTTCATTTGGCGTATCTTCTAATGTTCCACGTTCGGCTTCCGATGGCATCGTAGAACAACCGGTTTGTGAAAGCAAAAATGCTATCATCAAAATCAACATCTTTTTATACATCTCACCCTCCTGCTATTGCATATAACCAGAGAGCCAGTTTGACGTTAACCTTGGCTTATTTTTTACAAACTTTTTCTCACACTCTCGAATCAGAGGACAAAACGACCAATTCTGGAAAACTTCTGAATCCAACCATCATCTTCATAACAAGCAATTTCGCTACCCATTTTTTCGCTTATTTCGACCATATTGTATATCTTGTTATCTTTGATAATAGATATCTGCATTTTGTCATTGTTTTCCTCTATCATCTCTAAAAAAAGGTATATTGTATCCGTTATTGTCTCGGACAGTAAATCGCATACGGCATTCTTCTGATCATTTGATAAACTTAAAATTGTTTTATACTGTTCGAGTTTGATAGGATTTACCGTAGTTCCAGATGCAATATCCATCGAAACCTTTAATGCCCGATCACGCACCTCACGAATTAGAAATTCTCCAAAATAATCCATAGTCTCTCTTTTTTGTTCCCTACTTAACTCATCCATATGTTTCGTTCTCCTCCCTATTTATTCCACGGTATAGCGACTGGTGCGGTTATCCCCAATTTCTTCAGATCGGCTATTGCGGTGTCTACTGCATTAACCGCATAATCGCGTGGTACACCAGAATTTACCAAAGCCTGTATTTCAATATCTCTCATAGCATTCATTGTAAGCGGTTTATTGGTTGCAGCAAAAGCCGAATACAAGGAATGTTGCTGACCAGTAACTGTCGAATGTTTTACACCAAATGATTCTAATTGGTCTTTACTAATCGTTATAGCTTTTTGGGAATCATAGCCAGGTATACCTTCAAATGCGCTTTTAGCCATAGGATGATGACCTCCTTGACTTTCGAATGTTCCTAACCCATTATTCAGGTTAGCCGTGCCCCCCCCTTCAAGCCGTATCACTCGAATTCCCGCACCTATCGCTACCGGAGCTATTTTAGCTGCTGCCTCTATTGCGGTGATTTCACTACCTATAACAACTATAGTTTGTACGCCTACCTTTGCACCTGCACTTGCGGCAGCAGCTGGCGGTATTATTGTGCTTGCTAGTATCCATGTACCCTTAAAAACTTCTATTAAAGTCACATCATCTCGTCCTACTGTGTCCCCGGCCCGCTCATATACTCCAGTTGAATCTGGTGCAGACTGGGCACTAATGGGTCCGTAGCCCATGTACGCCCAGTTGGAGAACGCACTACTTGCTGTCTGGGTTGCGATGTGTTGCGTCGCATTATCAGGGGGGATTATTTGATTTGTATCCTTATAGGAACCTGTTAGTAATGCAGCCACATAATAAAGTGCTTCCCCAGAAAGACCCAAATCAGATAAATTCAGTGCAACGTTGTCATAATATTGTGAGAAAGATATATATCCACCCTGATACGCATTGGTCGCTGAGTTTATATTATTCTCAATTTGCTGTAAATTTGTCCCTATGCCTTGTACTGTTGGTGGTTTCACCATACTGTTATTTGTGGCCTGTGTAGAATATGCCATGCCATACGGCGTTACGCCCCAAAACTCCTCAAAGGTTTTTCCAGAGCCGGTACGCAGCCAGTCCGCGCCTTCATTCGGCCCGAAATTGACGCCACCAAGTCCTCCGCCACTTGATGAGCCGCCGCTACTTGAGCTGCTGTTGCTGCCTGTACTAGATTTTCCGGTGTTGGTGTTACTACCGTTACTGCCGCTTGTTGTCCATTCCGGCGTTGTACTGACAATATTCCCTGTTTTTTTATCTACATACGCACCGGATTTTCCGGCCATTGGCTCCCAGTAAGATCCGTCGGAGCGGACAAGGACAAACTCCTGCGCATGTCCGCTTGGGTCATAATACTTCACAGGCTCGTTACTGCAGTAGGTGTACAGGTTCAAAGATAGCGGATCCCTTGCGCTGCCCCTGTCGGTATCCTCCTGCATAAACCTTGCGATAGCAGGGTCATAATGGCGTGACTTGAGGTAGTATAACCCTGACTCTTCATCATATTCATAGCCTGAATACCGGAATGGGTTGTTCACACGGGCAGTCTCTTCGGTGAGCACTCCGAAGGCGTCATAGTAGTATTGAACCGCAACAGTGCCGCTTTGGTTCAGGAGTGCGGTGACATCACCATGCCCATTGTACATGTACATGAAGGCGCTGCTGTCTGCTTCCCGTTTAAGAAGGTTCAGCCCGTAGATGTTCCTTGCGGTTTGACTGCCGCTTACATCTACTTCAAGTATGATTTTATCATACTCATAAAGGGACCTGCAAGTCTTCCCGTTAACTGTTTTCTCAACACGCAGGCCGCTTCCGTTGTATTTTGAGGAAGTGGTGCTTTCCCCTGAAACAGCCATGACCATATTGTTCCTGTTGTCATATTCATACAGGGCAGCAGGTTCATCTTTCTCCAGACCTAAGAGGAACAAACCGATACCCCCGTCCATGGCTATGTTAATGTCTTTCAGGGAATAGGGCACACTGCTGATCATATTTCCGTTATTGTCGTAGTAATAGTTCGTGCCCTCTGCCGATTGGTTGTCAACGGTGATTTCGGTGGCAACAAGCCTATTCTGCTCGTTGTATGTGTAGCTTGTTACCGTGACTACGGAATTTTCGGTAACAATCTCACTGCTTCTGTTTCCGCTCTCATCAAAGCTGTAGCTTGTCAGTTTGCCTCCAGGCTCAGTCACGCTTTTCAGCCTATTCAGTTTGTCGTAGGTGTGTTTTGTGGTATCTTTCCTGTCCACTTTGGCAATCATATTCCCTGCAGCATCATATTCGTAGCTGTAGGCTTCAATTGTTGTCGTCCCCCTCTTGTTTACAAGGGTATGGAGCCTGTTATTAGCGTAGTAGGTGAACTCTTCGGTTGCGCCCCCCTGATACTCCACCTTCTGCCTGTTGCCGTTGGCGAAATATGTGTAGGTGGCGGTGACGGTACTACCGTCTTTGACCTGTGAAAGCCTCCCTGACTTGTCATAGGTTTTGACTGTCACATTGCCTTTCGGGTCTGTGGTGGATTCTGCCAAAAGACCTGCCGAAAGTCCCACTGTAATGTCATACAGGTATGTGCTTGTCCCTATGTGCGGTACTGTCTTGCTTGTAGCCCTTCCAAGTTCATCATAGGTCCTTGTTGTCGTACCTGTGGCGTCGGCCATCGTAAGCATGTCGCCGTTGCTGTTGTAGGAATAGCGTATAATTTCGCCACCGGCGTTGTCTTCTGTGAGTCTTCCGTGGATATCATAAGCATAAGTGTGCTCGATACCGTTTCTGTCTTTCTTACTTGCAAGGGAACCATCGGGGTAGAATGTGTAGTATTCCGCCTTGCCGCTTTCTGTGACGCCGCCTGTTATGTCGCCCGGATCAGTCCTAACACTTAAGAGGTTCCTGACATTGTAGGAGAATACGCTGGTGTTGCCCCTTCCGTCTGTCTGAGAGATCATGTTCCCCGCGTTGTCATATGAATACAACGTGTCTTCATCGAGCGCGTTTGTTACCTTGATCAACTGGCCCCTTGAGTCATAAGAGTACTTTGTTACATTGTCCCTTCCGTCTGTCTGTGATATCAGGTTCCCTGCGTTGTCATAGCTCCGGCTTGTAGTATTTAATGACGGGTCTGTTGTTGTTGTAGGCCTGCCCGCCCTGTCATACCCGAAGGAAGTGACGTTACCCAAGGCGTCTATGGAGGCTATCTGCTGATGATTATCATTATAGACAAGTTTTTCAATGATATTACCCGACGGGTCTTTTTTCTCAGTCACTCTGTTCAGCCTGTCGTAGGTATTCACATATTTGTTCCCAAGCCAGTCGGCGACCTCTGTCACATTCCCGTTGAGGTCATACACTTTGACGGAAGTCCTGAGCGAGGACTGGCCGCCTGCTGTTACAGATACTGATTCCTTTATCATCCGGTTCAGGCTGTCATAAGTGTACTCGGTGGTATTCCCCCTGCCATCTACTGTAAACCTCAGGTTCCCGCAGACGTCGTACCTGTAGCTTTTGGTTATGACCTCCGTGACGTTGTTTTTCATCTCCATCCCGGAGAGAAGCCTCCCCTGGTTGTCGTATGTGAAGGTGTTGACCTTCCACATGGAAGTCTCGCTTCTTGCCACGGCGCCAAGCTTTGTATACTTATTAGAAACGGTATATGCCCCGATTGTTCCGTCTGACGGGAATTCTGTCTGCCTGACCCCGTTTATATTGTTGTATGAATATATTGTTGTATTCCCGTTTCCGTCAGACTCTGTGATCACATTACCGGCAAGGTCGTATGACATGCTGCCTGCAATCACTCCTCCGACAGAAACAGAGGTTACATCTCCACGGTCGTTATATGTATATGACGTTATCACATTATTGGCGTCCCTCTCTGAAAGGAGCCTGCCTGCGCCGTCATAGGTGAACTGCTTTGTGAAGCTCCCGCCCCTGTATGCGGTTTCCGGGTCAAGGGTTGAAACCACCCTGTTTGCCGCATCGTAAGAATAAGACGTCACATATCCGAGCCCGTCTGTAGAAGTCAGTTGATTACCGTTTAAATCGTACGTATACGAATTTGTAATCGTCCTGAAAGTGCCGGATGCGTCCCTGTAGATATCCTTCTGCGCGGTGACTCGATTCATGTTGTCGTATTCATAAGTTTTCCTGCTAATTTCACCTATGCCGCTTCCCGCCGCGTAATTCGCCGGTGACACTTCATCTGTTAACCTGCCCGAATGGTCGTAGCAGAAATATGATATGCCTCCTGCTGCGTCGGTTTTCCTTATCAGTTGCCCACGCTTGTCATATTCGCAGCTTGTCACCCTGTTCAACGGGTCTTTTTCCGTGAGTACGTTACCCATGAAATCATATGTGAATTCAGTGGAAATAACGGCTACGGCACCGTTCTCATCGATCCCCGGCTCTGACGATGTGAGCATCCGCGAAAGCAAGTCGTATGTATACGTTGCTGTTATATTGTCCGGGTTTGTCCGGGAGGTTATATTCCCTTCTTTATCAAAGGCATACGTCTCAACGAGTTCAGAAGCACCGCTGACGAAGTCCAGTGGGTCTACATGAATTATGCTTTCCCTCACTTTCCCAAAATAGTTGTACTTTTTCGTTGTCTGGTTATATTCAGTGGCGCTTCTGTACACCCTCTGAATGACTGTATTTGTCGGGTCTGAATAAGTATGTGTCACGCATCCACCCGTGCTGTCTGTAGTTTCAATTACCCTGCCTAATGCATCATATGCCCAGGCATTCCACATTATGGCGCCTGCAGGTACGCTTAAAGCGCTTGTAGTGTCTTTCCCTCGCGTTTCTTTTATCACGCTCCCCGCCTTGTCATATTCATAGCCTGTATACATATATGCACCGCCTCCGGCAGGCGACCATAATCCTTTAAGCCTGTTAAGGCCGTCATAGGCATAGTACGCGCTGTTACCCCTTGGGTCTGTGCTTTTTATGAGGTTCCCGTTAGGCGCGTATTCATTTAAGCTGTACCCCCCGTCGGGATTGTCCACCCTGATGAGCCTGCCTGCATAGTCGTAGGTCTCTTTTGTCACTGCTGTAGCCGTGTCGCTTAAGTACCTTTTGTATATTACTTCAGTTTCGCCGGTCGGCCTGATACCGTAGCTGTACTCATCGGTGAGCTTTGCGGCCTGTGTTGAATCTTCCTTAAACGACGTGCTTGCCGGCCTGTTCATGATATCATAAGTATTGATATTAATAAGCCCGTTATGAAGCGTTTCAGTCAGCAGGTTTCCGTAAATATCGTAGGTGTAGCTTGTCTCATGGCCAAGCGGGTTGACCGCCTTCTGTAGCAGGCCATTTGGCAGGTATGTATAGCTGTACCCATGAGCAGCATTGTACGCGTTCGCGTTCGTACTTATGTTGTTTGCATCATAGACTGTCGGATCGCTTGCTGCCGTATACTGGTTCGGCGATACCTTGCAGGTGATATTTCCCCTGTTGTCATAAACGTCCCTTTCTGTTTCACCACCGTGAAGGGTTTTCTTGATGATACACCCTTCCTTATCGTAATAGTATTTCGTGATATAGCCTTCTATGCTTTTTTCCTGTATAAGCCAGCCGATAATATTGCTTTTATACTCTGTGACCTGTGAGAGGGCGTCCTCCACGGAATCCATGTATCCGTTTACGTCATACGTGAAGCTTGTAATGCCGCCGTTCGGGTCTTTTACGTTTTTCAGGAGTCCATGGATGGCCTTGCCGCACATGTCCTGTGCTTCCGTTTCGGTGTAGTAGGTGTTTTCCGTTATGGCAAAATTGGTTTGCGGGGCAGAGGTTGAGTACACATCAGTCCCGTTTAAGGGCCTTGCCGTCTTTATAAGGTTGATCCCTTCTGCGTCATATGCATAGAAAATCATCTTTCCTTCTTCGTCTTTTTCGGAGGTGATATTGTTCTTATCGTCATAGGTAAACTCCCTGATGCTGCCATCAGTGTTCAACTGCCTCGTTATGTTCCCGCGCCCGTCCCTGTCGAAGCGCACAGTGTTTCCGTTCCTGTCGGTGAATGATTTCACCTCCCCGTACTTGTTTATGCCGCCTTCATCAAAGTATGCGGTCCTTGTCTCTTTACCTTCTGCGTCTATTTCCCTCGTGGGGTAAAGCGTCTTGTCAAACCACTTTTTTGTTACCCTGCCGTTGTTGTCGGTTATCGTTACGCGCCCTTCAATCTTGTCATACACATATGTGTCTGTTTTGCCGTAGGCATCCGCTATCGTATTCACCTTCGGTATCGATTCGTCAATATTCTTCGGATAGTATGTAATGGTTTCGACCGCCAGATTGCTTGCGTCCTTTATTTTGTTTAAAAATCCATTGCTGTCATATTCATAGCCGCTTGTGAAGCCGTTCGGTCCCGTCACTGTGATAAGCCGCCCGGATGAATCGTAAGCGTAACTCACCTTCCTGCCTGCCGGGTCTGTTATCTGGCTTATCCTGTTGCTCGCATAAGTTACCGTGCTCGCCCTTCCCGCAGGGTCTTTCACCTCAGTCACCTGACCGTTCGCGTTTACGGTTATATTTATGGTATTCCCATTCCTGTCCTTCATCCAGGTCATATGTCCGGCCGAGTTATACCCGTAGGAATACTGGTCAGCGGTGGTGAGTACCTTTGTGTTGTCCGCGTTTTTAACAAGCGTACTCCTTGAATCCTTTGCTGTATATGTCCCTGTCGCTGCATTTATGCCGAATGTTATTCCGCTGCCGTTGGGGAGCCTCGCCACCAGGTTATTGCCGCTTTCCGTGAGCTTCGATTCAAATCCGAATGTCCAGCCCTTGCTGATGTTGCTTGCCCTGTCGTCCCCAGAGTTATATGTCCTTGAGAATACCATGTTGAACCCCGGCGCGGCGTATTCCATATCTGTATAAGTCCTCGCGAAATTCCCTGACGGGTTTATCTGTTCGTCTCCGAAGTGTATGAAGTCGGAGGTCAGCATGCTTATGGGTGCATATTCGACGCCACTTGTGTACGCTAAGGTGCTTGACCCTCCTATCGCGTAAAGACCTTCCGCGGTCAGTACAGTCCCGAAGCTGTAATTCTTTCCGTTCGGTCCTGGCCACGAGAACCATTTGTCGAGTATGGGACTGTATTCATATGTCATAGAAAACTCATTGTACCCGTCATACCCGCCTATGACATAAAATGTATCCCCTGCAGCACCGCCTGCATAACCGAATGAGTAAGGTAGTGCCGCTTTTGTCGTTATCCATTCATTTTCATTTATGTTGTAAACCACCATTGTACTTATCGCTCCGGAAGGCCATGGAGGTATAATATCATTATTTACAGACGTAAACCCGCCTGCCACATATATCATCCCGTCAATCACACCGGCACTTGCCCCGTACCTTGCGTACTTCTGATCCATCGACCGTAGTGGCTCCCACTTGGCACCCAGCACCGATGGGTCATAGGAATAAATCGTATTTACCGCAACTCCTGACCTGTTCTTCCCACCTATTGCGTAAATCTTTCCTCCGGATTCAACTACGGCCACATCGGTGAGCGGAACATCAAGGCTCGCTCTTGGTACCCATTTACCTGTATCATTGGTCGGGTCGTATTCTTCAACTGTGTTTAAGGCTCTATTTTCCGCATTTTCGCCACCGACGACATATAATTTACCATTTACCGCTACAAGGCCATGGTTGCCCCTTAGTCCTAGCAGGCCGCTTTTTTCAGTCCATTGATCTTTGTCAGGATCATATTCCCACACATCGTCAAAATAGCCATCTAAATATGAGTAGCCTCCGGCAATGTATATTTTCCCGTTGACAGTAGTCGCACCCATAGCGGAAACTGGTTCGTTCAGCGAGGATCGAACAACCCATGGACTCTTGGACACAGAATACTCAACCAGTCCCGTAGAATACCCGTCCGCCCCGGTGAAGATGTATGCTTTATTGTTCAGTGTCACCGCTTCATTCAGGTTACCGATAAAGTTGAATGTCATGTAATATGCCCATGTGTTTTCTGCTAAGAAATATTCATAAATGCTTGGTGTGATGGAAGAGTAGAACGTATTCAGACTGAATATTGTATCCTGCAGTGTAAAATGAATATTTCCGTAATAATTTGTCACCGGGGTCTTTGTTTGCCAACTGTCGTTGATTTCGTTATAGATAAGTACACTGCTGTCATAGGCTGTAACGACAAATAAGTTGCCCTGCAATATATTGCTGTATGGTGACCTCCTCGGCTGCGGCAGGTCATTCTTGCTTGTCCATTTGTCTGATAGTGGATCATACACGTCAACAAATCTGTTTCCAGATGACCCGCCAAGTACATATATTTTACCGTTATACAGGGTAGCTGATGCGTTTTCCCTACTCCGCCCGATAGAGGCTTTTTCCACCCAAGTATCGACATTAGGGTTGTATTCATATACTTTATTCGTTGGCGTGGACGCACCTATTGGTGCCGCCGCCGCACAGCCGCTTATTAGATATATTTTCCCGTACGCTTCCGCAACGGAAAAGTAGTCGCAGTAATACGGTAGGTCTGCTTTCTGGGTCCAACTGTCTGATATGGGGTCATATTCATATATGGCTTTTGAGCGCGGCGTTGCACCCGAAACAAGGGTTGTACCTCCGAGCACATATATCTTCCCGCCCGCTTCAATACTCTTAAAGTCTCTTAGTGGTATCGGAAGTGGCGCTTTCCCCTGCCAACCCAAATCAAGCTCTTCAAGATACGCCAGTACGCTATTGCCGTTAATCCCACCCGCCATATATACCTTGCCGTTGAGTAGGGTAGCGCCAAGTCCTGCACGTGCTACATTCATCTGACTTTTTGTTATATAAGATGCGGTTGTTGACGTATTTTCTTGTTGCAGGTTTGAATGTGTCATCGTGGTCGTAAAAAGCGCAGACGTCCATTCATTCTTTCCACCAATCCCAATAAACCTGTCCTCAATGGCGACACCTGCTGCGTCTACCATAAATGTGCGTGGCGCGCCGCCATTCACTGTTTCCCCCGACTTGATGATATATTGTTCCTCTGTATATAACCTGACGCCGCCATTCCCGAGCCCACTCTCCACATAGATATTTCCGTTGTAGTAGAAGGCCACATGATTGCTTCTCGAAGTCTTTATAGACGGTTTTTGTATAATCACTGGCGTATTTGTACCGGGATCCAATTCATACACAGTATTTCTGTAACCTCCACTGTTATACCCGCCTATAATATATGCTTTTCCTGATGTGGGGTCCAGGGTTGCTGTAAGCCCCCTTGACTCGCTTCCCGACAGCATAAGGTCCCCTTTAGGGTCCCATGAATCGTTCGCCGGGTCATAGATTTCAACTGATCTTGAGTAGGCATTGGCTCCGGTAGCCCCACCTATTATATACACTTTATCATTATATACGAAATATCCGAAGTAGCTCTTACCCACCGGCATCAAATTTGGCATTGTTGTCCATGAATCCGTCTGCGGGTTATATTCTTCTACAATGCGGCTGAAGCCCGCGGTCGAGGTTGTCTGACCGCCAATGGCATATATCTTGCCTTTGACGGCAACCACGGCGAGCCCATGCCTTGCGGTATTCATGGAGCGCCTCATGCTGACATATCCGTCGGCGTAGAGTTCGAAATCCTCCCTGTCAGGCATGATGCCGGGTTCAAGGTCTTCCCTCGGCCCGTCGTCTACGGTTATTACATTGGCATTTGTAGTCTTGTTGTTTGAAACAGCATACATGCAGTTTATCTTCTTACCATTGCGTACTTTGTCGGTAAGTCCCGTTATCCGGTCGGACGAACTGATGACCCTCTCCTTTACTTCCGCTGCGGAATTATACTTTCCGAGGGAGAAAAGGAGCGCGGCTTCACCTGTTACATATGCCGCAGCCACAGATGTGCCGCCTGCCTCGTGATATGTGCCCTCAAGCCACGTAGTCATGATTCCTGAGCCGGGAGCTACCACATCAGTCCTGCCTGCGCCGTAGTTTGAAAACATACTCAGCCTTCCGTCATTATCCGTTGAAGCGACTGCTATCACGTTATCAAGTTCAAAGGATGCCGGGTACACGGGGTATTTATCTATGTTATACCCGCTGTTACCCGCTGCGCAGACAAAAAGCATTTCGCTGTTTTCAATCGCTTCAAGCAGAGCCGGGTTAAAGAAGCTGCTTCCGAAGCTCATGTTGGCTACCCTTGCCCCGTTTTCTTCAGCGTAGTTTATTGCCCTGATTATGTCGCTGGTGTATGCAGCGCCACCCTGAAATACTTTCAGGGGCATGACCTTCGCTTCCGGGGCAACGCCTGCTATGCCTTTACTGTTCCCCTCTTTTGCGGCTATTATACCCGCCATCATGGTTCCGTGCCCCTGGTCAAAACGCCATTCATAATCGTTGACCGTATCGTCCTCATTGACAAAGTCCCATCCGGGTAGTAAATTGCCGGATAACCCTTCATGGGTCGTTTCTATGCCTGAATCGAATAGGGCCACTACTACGCCCTTCCCTTTCGTGACTTCCCAAGCTGTAATGACGTCCGCGCCTACTCCCTGCCCGTGACCCCATTGTCCGTTAGTAAGCGGGTCTGTTGAAGCCATCGTCATCTCATAGTCAGGCTGTATGTATAGTATGTCGTTTTCCACAGCCTGACCTTCAACTGATTCTAAAAGTTCGTCTGCTGTCATCTCTTCGGTTGTGCTTATTACCATAAGTTCTTCATCTTCGAAAAATTCCACAGACGACGTCCTGTGCTTGAAACCGGCGGTCTCTGACCTTACATGTTTGCCCTCGGATTTTACCCTACCGAGCGTCCTGCTGTCTTCTTTGTACTTTATGATGAACCTGTCTGTGACGTATCCCCCGTCTTTTGTGTACGCATCCTCAGGATTTTCCACGGTTCCGGATTTGTTCGTATCATTCATTGCTTTGTCGAGGCTGTTTTTTTCACCTTCTGAAAACACGTTAAGTATTTTGTTCCATTCACGTTCTTGCTGAATGGTTTCCGCCAGGGCGGGTACCGCGCTGTTTGAAAGGAAGAAGCAGACAACCAGCATGATGCTCAATATCCTTCTCATTCTATGCTTATTCATTGTTTTTCTCCTTATATTCTACCAATGTATTTCCCTTTTTTAAGTCTCATCATCAGTTTAAAATCTGCATCACACTGATTGCCGTAGTCTTTGCTTTAAATGAGAATATGTTGATTACTCCGCTGTACGTTTTCCCCGTCTCCACTGCTTTATCAACTGTGAACTTTATTTCACCCGGCATTACGTATGTGAAATTTAGACCTGTCCCTGTTACTTCGCCCGCTACTGTCTCTTCTGGTTTTGTGAATTTACACAAGTCCGTAAGCTCGAATACAGCGGCGTCGTAGGTCAAGGTGACCTCCATGCCGTTGAATGTGGCTACATCTTTAACGAAAACTGCTGCTTGGTATTCACTGCCCGAGACTGCGTTGATTGTTAATGTGCTGCTTGTGGGAGGGTTCACAGGGCCGCCTTCCAGCACCAGATCCGCTGTCGCACTTAACTGTCCACATTCGGCCCCAATCACAACTATTCCTTCTTCTGCCGTGTCTGTTATTGTGATAACGCCTGCAGCGCCGTCTATGCTTATGCCTGCCCCCGTTGTTATGAGTGAGTAAATGATTTCTGTATCGGTCATTCTGCCGCCATACTGGTCATATGCAACAGCCTCTACTATTACGCTTCCCGGTATGGTGGCGGTGTAGCTGCTGTTAGTGAAGGCGAGGCCTGTTAAAGTCGAGTTGTAGGTCTGCAATTGTATAGGACTTGTGTAAATCTCAGTAAACGGCAAACCCAGCGCACTATTTCCATTGTATCCCCAAGCCATAACTGTACCGTCTGACTTGAGTGCCAAGTTATGTTCACATCCACTTGAAAGTGCCACAACCCCGTTAAGCCCGTTCACCTGCACCGGATATACCCTGTTTGTTACGGTACCGTCACCCAACTGCCCTAACCAATTATCACCCCAGGACCATACAGACCCGTCTGATTTGAGCGCCAGATTATGGTAATATCCAGCCGAAATCGACTCCACCCCTGTCAAGCCGGTCACCACAGCCGGAGCCAACCTGCTTGTGAACGTACCGTCCCCCAGTTGACCACGTGAATTGCCGCCCCAAGCCCAAATGTTCCCTGAAGTGTCAAGCGCCATGCTGTAATCAGCACCAGCCACTACCTTTTTTATATTTGCTAACCCGGTTACCTGCACCGGCGTTTTTCTATTGATCGTTGTTCCATCACCCAGTTGACCATTCCTATTTACTCCCCACGTCCATACTGTGCCATCGTCCCTCAGCGCCATACAATGATCCTCTCCCGCCGACACTTGAATTATATCTGCAAGGTGTCCTACTTGTTGCGGTATTGCTACTATTTCACCAGCCCCACTATATAGATGACCAAATATATTGGCTCCCCAAAACCAAACAGTACCATCAATTCCAACAACAAGATTAAAATAATCACCCGCCTCGATGAATCCAATTTCTGCAACCTTACTAACTTGGACCGGTTTTGTTTTGTTTACAGTCGTCCCATCTCCCAACTGACTATATTTATTATCCCCCCAAGCCCAAACGTTGCCATCTGGCATAAGCACAAGGGTGTGGGAATCACCTGCTGAAACCGCTACCGCTCCGTCTAATTCACTAATTGGAATCAATGTGTGACTACTCTGATTTGCATAATTCCCCAGTTGATTATTATAGTTGCCTCCCCATACCCATACCGTATTATCCCTTTTTAGTGTAACGTTGTGCGCATAGCCTGATGATATCATCATTACATCTGATAGCCCGTTCATCTCTATTGGCGATACACTTCCTACAATACTTCCGTCACCCAATTGACCAAAGTAATTATAACCCCATGCCCACAAAATGTTATTAGATAGCGCAAGGCAGTGATATGATCCTGCCGTTATTTGATTAACATCCGCCATGATATTTACTTGTATAGGTGTCAATTTATTCGTTGTAGAGCCATCGCCGAGTTGACCAAGCCTATTGTCGCCCCAAGCCCACACTGTACCATCGCTTTTCAATGCTAAACAATGAGAGTAGCCTACTGAGATTTCTGTTACGTTTGAAAGGCCAATCACCTGTACCGGTGTTCTTTTACTGGAAGTACTATCGTCACCTAGCTGACCGCTCCAGTTACTTCCCCAAGCCCATACTGTACCATCGGTTTTAACTGCGATACTGTGACGATCGCCTGCTGCCACAGACCACACATCGTTTAAATTATTTACCTTTACAGGAGCAATTCTGTTCGTCGTGCTGCCGTCGCCCAGTTGGCCACTGAGGTTATCTCCCCAAGCCCATAGGCTACCGTCTGACTTTACAGCAAAGCTGTGCTCTGCACCAGCTGCTATAGACCGAACGTTATTCAAACCATTAACCTGAACAGGTGTTGTTTTATTTATCATCGTCCCGTCACCAAGCTGGCCTCTAGCGTTATCCCCCCATGTCCAAACAGTGCCATCCGATTTTAGCGCAATACTGTACCCCTTACCTGCTGCTATTGCTATTACATCATTCATATTATTTACCTTTACTGGATCCATTCTGTTCGTCGTGCTGCCGTCGCCCAGTTGGCCATATGAGTTATCTCCCCAAGCCCATACTGTTCCATCTGCCTTTATAGCAAGGCTATGTTCCGCACCTGCTGCTATTGAAGATATATCATTCAAGCCCACTATTTGTTTTTGCAATGAGGTAGGATAAATCTCACCATTACCGCACTGACCGAAGGCGTTATTGCCCCATGACCAAACTGTACCGTCTTCTTTTATCACCAAAGTATGGCTGTTCCCTGCTGATATTAATTGCGGCATAAGTGTATTACGATACAACTCCATAATCGTCGTTGCTGATAAGTCCTCAGATGTTGCAAGGATTTCCACTGTGCCCTCCTGGGCAGAAGAAGTTATTGTCACCATGCCGGTTGATTTATCAATGGAAACGCCGGGATATGGCATGGATAAATTATATTCTATCTCAAGCCCGCCAAGGTTATCCATCGCATTACCATCTGCATCATAAACTAACGCTTTGATCATGATTTCAATGCCATTTTTCTCGGCAGAGGGGATACCTGCAAAATATTTTGACTCAACGAAAGAAATTGACGTTGGAACGGGAGCAGGCATACTATGCTGCAATTCTATTATCGTTGTTGCTGATAAATCCTCAGATGTTGCATGGATTTCCACTGTCCCCGCTTGGGCGTAAGATGATATTGTCACTATACCGGTTGTTTTATTAATAGAAACACCGGGATATGGCATAGATAAACCATACTCTATCTCAAGGCCGCCAAGGTTATCAATTACATAACCATCTTCATCATAAACTAATGCTTTGACTATGACTTCAATGTCATTTTTTCCGGCAGAAGGGATACTTGCAAAATATTTTAACTCAGTAAAGGAAATCGATGATGGAACGGGAATAGGTATATCTGAAGTAATATTTATTAGTATAGGTCCTGTTCTGTCTTGCTCATCCCCTGATCCCAATTGTCCGTTGTTGTTTCGTCCCCATGTCCATATTGAACCGTCCTTTTTTAACACAATGTTATGACTAAACCCGGCAGATATCTGTATTACTTCGGTAAGCCCGGATGTTTGTACAGGTGCGTATCTGGTGGATTTAGTTCCGTCCCCTAATTGCGCATAACTGTTATATCCCCACGCCCAGACTGTGCCGTTTTCTTTTAATGCAATACTATGATTGCCCCCGGCCGCCACTTGCTTCACTCCGGTAAGACCAGCCTGTACCGGTGTTATTCTATTAGTTGTCGTCCCGTCCCCTAATTGCCCATAACCGTTATATCCCCACGCCCAGATTGTGCCATCTTCTTTCAATGCAATACTATGCCTACCCCCAGCAGCCACCTGTTTTACCTCGGTGAGCTCGGCTACCTGTACCGGTGTTATTCTATTAGTTGTTGTCCCGTCCCCTAATTGCCCATTATTGTTATACCCCCATGCCCAGACTGTGCCGTCCTCTTTCAATGCTAAACAATAATCGCTTCCGGTAGCCACCTGTTTTACTTCGGTTAGCCCGGCCAACTGAACCGGTGTTATTCTATTAGTTGTCGTCCCGTCCCCTAATTGCCCATAGCCGTTATATCCCCACGCCCAGACCGTGCCGTCTTCTTTTAACGCCATACTATGACTACTTCCGGCAGATACCTGTTTTACTCCGGTGAGCCCTTTTACCTGTACAGGTGTATTTCTATTGGTTGTCGTCCCGTCCCCAAGGCGCCCGTTAGCGTTAAATCCCCATGTCCAGACAGTGCCGTCTTCTTTTATCACTATGTTATGATGACTTCCTGCAGATACCTGTTTTATTCCGGTAAGGCCTTTTACCCTTAAAGGCTTCTTGCTGTCAGTATTCGTCCCGTCCCCCAACTGTCCATAGGTATTAAGTCCCCATGACCAAACTGTACCACCTTCCTTTATTGCTAAGGTATGGCTACTGCCTGCTGATATTAATGGCAACATAAGTGCATTATTGTACAATTCTATTATCGTCGTCGTTGATAAGTCCATAAATGTTGCACATATTTCTACTGTTCCCGCTTGGGCGGAAGAATTTATTGTCACTATGCCAGTTGATTTATTGATGGAAACACCGGGATATGGCATGGTTAAATCATATTCTATCTCAAGGTTGCCAAGGTTATCCATTACATAACCATCAGTATTATAAACTAGCGCTTTGATCATGATATCAAAGTCATTTTTCCCAGCAGAGGGGATAACTGAAAAATATTTTGACTCAGTGAAAGAAATTGACGTTGGTACGAGTGCAGGCACATCTGAAGCAAAATCTATTAATATAGGTCCTGTTCTGTCTTGCTCATCCCCTGATCCCAATTGTCCGTTGTTATTTCGTCCCCATGTCCATATTGAACCGTCTTTTTTTAGCACAATGTTATGATTAAACCCGGCAGATATCTGTATTACTTCGGTAAGTCCGGATGTCTGTACAGGTGCGTATCTGGCGGATTTAGTTCCGTCCCCTAATTGCGCATAGCCGTTATATCCCCACGCCCAAACTGAGCCGTCTTCTTTTAATGCAATACTATGATTGCCCCCGATAGCCACTTGCTTTACTCCGGTAAGAATGGCCTTTACCGGTGCTATTCTATTAGTTGTCGTCCCGTCCCCTAATTGCATGTACTCATTGTTTCCCCACGCCCAGACTGTGCCGTCCTCTTTTAACGCAATACTATGCCTACCTCCAGCAGCCACTTGCTTCACTCCGGTAAGCTCGATTTGTACCGGCGTTATTCTATTAGTTGTCGTCCCGTCCCCTAATTGCCCATTACTGTTATATCCCCATGCCCAGACCGTGCCGTCCTCTTTTAACGCCAAACAACAACTGTTCCCTGCAGCCACTTGCCTCACTCCGGTAAGTTCAATCTGTACCGGCGTTATTCTATTAGTTGTCGTCCCATCCCCCAATTGCCCATAAGTATTAAGCCCCCATGCCCAGACCGTGCCGTCTTCTATTAACGCCATGCTATGATTAACTCCGGCAGCCACCTGTTTTACTCCGGTGAGCCCTTTTACCTGTACAGGCGCATTTCTATTGGTTGTCGTTCCGTCCCCAAGGCGCCCATTAGCGTTAAATCCCCATGCCCAAACCGTGCCGTCTTCTTTTAGCGCTATGCAATGATCATTTCCTGCAGATACCTGTTTTATTCCAGTAAGGCCTTTTACCCTTAATGGCCTATTGCTGTCAATATTTGTCCCGTCCCCCAACTGTCCATAGGTATTAAGTCCCCATGACCAAACTGTACCGCCTTCCCTTATTGCTAAAGTATGGCTGCTGCCTGCTGATATGCTAGGGTTCAAGATGCCTATGTCACCTTCCTCCACTTCAACTGGAATCACAGGTGGTGGAATTTCGTTTCCATTTTCCGTTTGGGCATTAAATGGAGTTCCCCTCACTGTTACTTCTTCGCCATGTTGGCCACTTGAATTTACACCGCGAAGAGATATTGAGTACTCTTCACCCCCGGCAAGCCCTGTAATCACATACAGCCTCTTGCTCCTGAAAAAATCTGGTATATCAATATTCTGCCAATCGCCTTCGTTAATTCGTATTTCATACCAGGCTATTGTATCCCCTGAATCAGGTTCTTCCCACAATAGATTCAAGCTTTCTATATCGCTTGAAATGGAGACGTTCTCAGGTGCATCTGGTGTTGACACTGCAGCAAGTACATTTACCTGCGAAACGACAAGCAACACAATCAATAAAAATATCAAGGGGTTCCTTGATTTTGGGTTATGTTTCATTCCTTTTTCCATTTTTACTATTCCTCTTCTCTGCAATATTTTATTTTGTTTTTAACATTTGATAATCACTATAACTGACATATGTATTTCTTTTATATAAACTAAAAAAAGTTCTCCAGACAGGCCGTTTAGCCTGACTGTGAACTTATTCTCTAACAACATTAAAGATCTGGTAACTCTGAAATATCCGCTTGCATTTATGCAAACCTTTTATCGAATTATGTCTAATTCCCCTTTGCATATCTCTGATACCTTCTCTATTTAGTTCTACTGTTCCGTTTTTCTATCGCTTTTCCCTATTCAACTTGAAAATATCATACTTTCGCTACAATGTAAATATTTATTTTGTATTTTTTTAATTTTTTATTAAATCAATTTAATTACTTGACAATAGGATTATATATGCAACTATAGAAGTCTTTCAATCACATTGTTTCTGATATCCTTCAAATAGAGTATTTTACATCATTGTCGGCGTGCTTTATCTACAAATAACTCATCTACTCCACATCGTCACATGCAAATGGCCTGATAAAATATCCATCGTATATTCTATCAAGCCACGAGCATCTACCCTAAAAAATTGTCTTCTCCCTATGTCTTTAGTGTGTAATAATTATACCGTTTTGTCGCCATATACTGAAAGTGTTACGTATTTGTATGCCTAATATCCTTCGGCGACGTCAGAAAATTTAACATCAATAATGCCAATCCTTTAATATTATACTTAAAAATCGGTGTTTTGTCAATATAATTGCAATATTTTTTTATTATTCAGGATTCAATTGCCTATAAGAAAACTTTTCGCCATTTGGTGACTAAATGTAGAAAAAAATGACGAAAAATCTACAAGATGGCTTCGAGAAAATTCAAGAGGCGCAACAAAAAATGATGATGTCAGTATACACGTTCTCCTTTTTTCATTCCGCTACAGACTTAAAGATTTTAGTCACCGCGCTTCGGTTCAACGGCAGATATCCCGGCACAAGTCCATGGTTATTCTCCACGCATCGGTTTATCACGTCGTTCAGGTCCGACTTCGGGACGCCGAGTTCAGTGAGGGTGAGAGGCATGCCCATCGACTTGATCCAGGCGCGGAAACGCCTGATTCCTTCTGCTGCGACGCCCTTCATGTCATCAGGATTCGGCTCTACGTCAAACACCATTTCGCTGAACTGCGCCACCCTGGCCGCCTGTTCCTGATTTCCGTTGTCGGCTATAAACTGCAGCCATGCCGGCATAACGACTGCGAGACCCGCTCCGTGAGGGGTGTCGTAAAATCCCGAAAGCTGTCTTTCAAGGGCATGCTCCCCTCCGCGGTTTTTCGTATACCGCCCTAAATTCAACACGTCGTTGTGTGCGAATGAGGCGGCAAGCATGACCTCGGCGTGGGCTTCATAATCAGTCGGGCTGGCACAGGCCACCGGCCCGTATTTCACAACGGTCCTCATGGTGCCCTCGCAGTACTGATCCCCTAAATAGCAGTCGGCGTCCGTGAAGTACCGTATAAAAACGTGGGACAATATATCTACGGCGCCCGACGCCTTCTGGTAGACGGGAACGGTATACGTCAGTTCCGGGTTCATTACGGCGAACACCGGGCGCGCCGTGGGGTACATGATACTGTATTTCATGTGGGTTTCCACATCGTCCACCATGACGCTTGAACCGCTTGTTTCGCTTCCCGCAGCGGAAATGGTGGGGACTGCGCCGACAGGCGCCATCTTCAAAGGCGCCTCGCCCCTGAAAAACCGAAAGAAATCCCCGTCGCTTGCAAGTCCCAAGGCGATGGCTTTCGCCGTATCTATGGAGCTTCCGCCACCTATCCCCAGCAGGAAATCGACTCCCTCTTTCCGGGCTGCTAAAAGCCCTTTTTCCGCAAACGAACGCCTCGGGTTCGGCTGCACTCCTGAAAGTTCAATGAAGGGTATCCCCTCTTTTTCAAGCTCCGCCGTCAGGGTCCGGTAGAGCCCCGACCCCTTGATGCTGCCGCCTCCGTAGACCATCATCACCTTGCCGCCGCCGTACTTTCTGATGAGTTCCGCCGTCTTTTTTTCCGCGCCCCTGCCGAAGACGATTTCCGTATTCATCTGCAGATTAAACTCGGTAAACTTTTTCATATTTTCTCCCCAAACAAACTGAAAGTCTTGCTGTCGGTAATTTTCACATCGACAATTTCACCGGTGTGGTCCGCGTCGGACTGAAAATTGACCAGCTTAAAGGAATCCGTCCTGCCGGAGTACGTTTTCTTATTCGTCTTCGACGGTCCTTCCACCAGCACTTTTTCCACCCGGTCCACGTAAGCCTTGTTTTTTTCAAACGATATTTCGTTCAAGACGTCCACCAGTCGGGAAAACCTCTTGTGCTTTACCTCCTCGGGCACAAAATCCTCGAATTTTGCAGCCGGGGCGCCCTCCCTGGCGGAATAGAGGAACGTGAAAGCCGAATCGAACTCCGCCTTTTTCGCCAGGTCCAGGGTATCCTCAAAATCCTCCTCGGTCTCCCCCGGGAACCCCACGATAATATCCGTCGTTACCGCTATATCGGGCTGCGACTCCCTCAGCCTTTCCAGCAGGCTCAGGTAATCGGCCTTTGTATATTTCCTGTTCATCCTCTCAAGTACCCTGTCGCTCCCGGCCTGAACCGGAAGATGTATGTGCCCGCACAGTTTCCCGCAGCGCGAGAACGCCTCGATAAGCCCGCCTGACAGGTCTTTCGGGTGGGAGGTCATGAACCTGATCCTCTCGACGCCGTCCGTTTCGGCTATCATGTATACCAGTTCCACGAAACCCGTCCCCTTAGGGCCCTTGTATGAATTCACGTTCTGGCCCAGCAGGGTTATCTCCTTTGCCCCGCCCGCCGCCAGCGACCTGACCTCCTCTAATATATTCTCCGCC
>Ga0123353_10002449_pt1 | contig 23079 bp, 17 predicted proteins | sample TergutLab28metaG_3_FD_92763 | JGI IMG/M metagenome (GOLD analysis project Ga0123353, IMG submission 92763) | Labiotermes labralis P3 segment gut microbial communities from Petit-Saut dam, French Guiana - Lab288 P3 | ecosystem: Host-associated > Arthropoda: Insects > Digestive system > Gut ... | reverse complement strand
GGCGGCAAAAGAAGCTTCATCGTCGGGGTTGATAAACGGAGGTAAAAACGAGATGTCATACAAATCCTCAAGCTCTCGTGTTAACAACAGACTCTGTTGTTCATTTAATAAGAAAACCTCCCGGCTATTCTCCAGCCGTACGTAGCGTCCACCCCCTGTTGCCGGCTGCGCGCCTGCCATCACCATAACTGATGTGTTGTTGGTGCGATAAATCCGCCATGTCATTTCCGGATCAATGAGACCAAACAGTAAAAGCTGAGCATCGTCAGCGTCTCCGGTAATAAGTGCCTGGTGGGTCAGTGATATCGCACTGAAAAAAATAATGTCCGGCAAAAAGGGGAGTGCATCAAAAACTAATTCATCAGAATCAAGTTTTATCTCGCCTGTAGGAGCATCACGGAGTAGAGTGTAAGAGATGCCGCTTTTAGGTATAAAATGTATGCCGGTTACATCGTCCGGCGCTTCCTCGAGAAATACAAAAAAATCAGAAGACGGTGGAGGTACTGTCGGATGCGGTTCAGACCCGGACTCAGGCAGAAACAGTAAAACAACGATACCGGCCACAAGTGCTGCAACTATAACAGAGCCAATAATGAGTGGCTTAATCCGCATTACAGATGCCTCCGCTTTCTCCACACGAAGACTCCGGCAGAAAGGATTAACAGAGGCAGCGCGATAACCATTACAAGCAGTATGGTACGTGCCCCGGCCGCACTGACAAGCATGTGGCTGTCCGTTAAGCTCTTGGACGGGATGAAGATACTCTCGCCAAACGGATTGAAGTCATTTGCCAGGTTTGAGATCAGCAACGCATTATAGAATGTACCGCCGTATACGCTTAAAAAAGAGTCACTGAACATTTCAGCACCGGCAACTATCAGGTTTGAGTAGACCTGACTGCCATCAGTATCGCGTGTAAGCCTGCGGGCGTTATATGCAAGGATAAACGGACCCGAAGCGTCACCGGTCTCTCTTTCCCACGTCGTTAAGCCTCCTCCGCTTGTATCCTTTGCATATGATGAAGCTGAAAAGGTGCTTATGAGAGGGTGCAGAGATATCCCTCCCATCACCCCGTCGGCCCAAACCGGACTCAGCGGGCGGGGCATTGGTACTCCGACAGGGATTTGTCCTGTCGTGAAGATCTCGGCTTCGGTGGTAGAAGGTAACGGACCTGCTGTAACGTGTGCTCCTATCACACCCATCTGCGGTATATATGTGTGTGTCTCGTCGAATACGAGCTTGTCTTCCACAATAATTCCCCATTCTGCGAAAAAGCTCTCAAGCACCGGCAGAGATTGCGTATTAAAGTCATGTAATATAATGACATTGCCGCCATATGCGAGAAACTGTTCGAGCTTTATTATCTCATAACTGAGAAAGTCATACTTTGGAGCGGCGGATATAAGGATGACAGTATCTTCGGGTATATCCTCAAGCGCAAGGTTGACGGATGAGGTGATATATCCGTTTCTGTTAAAATAGAGCTTTAGGTACTCAGACGGGTCTTCCTGATGGTTTTCAATAAAAACAGCGTGCGCTACCCTCTCACTCAGGACCCGGGTCATTGCGCTGACAAGCTCCTGATCGGCGCGTATTCCGGTCAGCACAGGACGCCCGAATGCGTCTGAGCCGTGCATGAACAGGTCGGTTGCAGACATTCTTGTTGCGCGGCGAGAGCTAATGAAAACAATATCGCCGCGTGTCATCCCGTCCAGCTCCGCATGAGCGTCTCTGAGGGCTGCCAGTGAGTTGTTATATGCGGGGCCGTCGAAGTAGTTCAGGTCAGGATTGACAAACTGAACCCGGATATGCCCGCCGGACATTGCTGAATAATTTCTGAGAATGTCTATAATTATGACCAGAACATTATTGGAAAGCCATACTGACTCCTCATCCAATACGACAATATCAATGGATTCATCAATCCCTGCGAGAAACCCTGCAGCCTTGTCAGAGAGAGTATAAAGATCGGTATCGGTCAAGTCGGCCTTGATGAAAAAACGTTCTGTTAACAATCCGGTAAAGACATTAAGTAAAACTACCGCTGTAAGAAAAAGGGCGAGTGCAACGAGAGAGTAAATTTTTGGTTTGAGTTTCCCGCTGCATTGCTTCATCAACCACCCCTCCTTTTTTCAAGTGCGCGATTGGTCAAAAAGATAAAGACAGTGCATACTGAAAGGAAAAAAACGATGCTGTCAAGCGACAACAAGCCACGTGTGATTTCGCCGTAACGGTTAAAAATCGACGCAAAAACCAGGATTCTCATGACAAACATGGGTAGAATCCCGCTTGAGAAGAAAAGTAACGCCATCTGTTCAAGGATAAAAAGTGCTACGAAAATGCACAATGAACCGATAGCCGCAACAACTTGGTTCTCGGTTAAAGATGAGATAAATATGCCAATTGATATATAGGCAGCGCCGATGCAGAACATACCCACATAGTTGCCGACAGCTTCTGCAATGTTGAGTTCGCCGAAAATTGATATGACAATAAGCCAAGGAATCGTAAGAATAAGCAAGCAACCGAAAACAGCGACCGATGATAGAAATTTTCCAAAAACCACGGATGTCAGCTTCAACGGCACGGTAAACAGCAGTTGGCTGGTTTTTTGCTTGTACTCCTCTGAAAAAACACGCATGGTGAGAAGCGGAGTCAAAAACATCATCACAACCAGCATAAAGCTAAACACGCCGACGATTGAAGAATTTGAGCCGAGCGCATTATTCAGATAAAAAAACAGATTAAGGACAAACAGAAAAGCTCCCAGATAAATATAACCTATGGCCGAGGTGAAATAGGCGGAGAAGTCGCGTTTAAACACTGCTATCATTGTTTTTGTCCTCCTTTTCTGTAAGCTCGAGGAAAATGTCTTCCAATGAGTCTTTTTGCGGGCGCAGCATAAGGATGGGAAAACCCGCTTTGGCGAGTGCTTTAAACAATGGCTTTCGTATGTCGGTGCCGCGGGTGCTTTCGAGTAGAAAATCGCAGCTACTCTGCTCAATCTCACCGAGCTGTTTGATACTTTTGATGCCGTCAAGATTCTGTAACAAAGGTTGTATATTATTCTTTGAGCCGGCAACGCGCAAAATTATTGCTCTGTCCGGGATAATCGAGCTTGTCAGATTCCCGGCTTCGTCATCGGCAACTAATGATCCTTTTGATATTACCAGCACACGTTCACAGATAGCGGAAACTTCAGACAGAATATGGGATGACAGTATAATCGTGCGTTTCTTGCCCATCCTTTTGATGAAATTGCGTATTTCCACGATCTGTCTCGGGTCGAGTCCGACAGTGGGTTCGTCAAGTATAAGCACCGCAGGGTCTCCAATCATTGCCTGAGCCAACCCGACACGTTGCCGGTATCCTTTTGACAGGTGCGCGATTACTCTTTTATAAACACTTGTTAAGCCCACCATCTCGCATATTCCATGAATGTGAGTCCGGCGGTTTCCGGCTTTGACACCCTTTATTTCATAGACGAAGTTAAGGTAACTCTTCACTGTCATTGACGGATACAGCGGGGGTTGCTCCGGTAAGTAACCGATGTGTTTCTTTCCGTCAAGCGGATTGGACAGCATATTTGCACCGGCTATCTCAACACTTCCTGTGTCAGCAGTCAGACAGCCTGTGATAATGTTCATGGTGGTTGTTTTTCCTGCGCCGTTAGGTCCGAGAAAGCCCACGATTTGTCCTTCGGGGATGGAGAACGATACGTTATTGATACCGCGGGTTTTACCATAGTTCTTTGTCAGGCTGCTCACTTCTATCATAACGACTCGGCACCCCTTCCTGCTTCGTGCTTTGCATTTGATATAGCCGCTCCTGTCTTGCGGCATCTTTGACGCCTTGCCCAAATCGGACTGTATACTGTAGATAATACGTCTTGTTTTGCTCATTGTCAACAGCGAAGCATCTAAAATCCGCAATATTGTAGAAATAATCAAAAAACAGTTTGACTTTATGGAATAGTTCTGCTATTGTGTTTTCATGAATAAAAATGTGGGGTAATTTATGGGAAATACTGATAATAAAATTATGCATATACCGGGATACAGATTCACTCGTGAGGATCGCTCCGGACTTATCTGTGATATGGCAAGCCCTGACGGCTTAGGGCAGGGTGATCAAATGTACGGATTGAAGTATTGCGACGAAGGTGAAGGTCATTTTAACGTAACTGTAAGCCGTCCGCTGACAGAGCGGTATACAATGTTTAGTTTTATGTCGAGAAACAGCCTCGCGCTTCAGCCGAACCGCCCCTATCGCATATCCGTGAAGATCCGTTGTGACTTTGATCGCAACTCGGAGGTTAATATAGGACTGCTGACCAGGGACACTCATGGCAGGATTATTCTTAGTCAGGTTCAAGGGTTCCCGAATAAAACAGACGGCTGGAGCCGATGGACATGGGATTTTATCAGCGACCCGATGGCGGTGCATGCAACCTTTAAGCTGGATGTCTATTCATTACAATACGAAGGGCATTTTGACATCAGTAACCTTGAAATCGAGGAATTGCCGGTAGTGCCGCTTTTACCATATGTCAGAGGCGAAGGCGTCACCTTCCGCGGCGGACCGGGCAATTTGCCTATGGCGGTTGAGGAGGTTATACAAGAGGACGGGGGATATAGCGTACGTACGACCGGTGCGAAGTATATCTTTAACTCTGAAACAGGTGTTATTACCGGCGAGCAATTGATCGGGATGCCCAGACCGGTGGCTGAGTTTGTTTTTTCCGTTCCTCTGAGCGGACTTGAAATACTCCGTCAGGATAATACCGTGTGTATATTGGCCAATGATTATCTGACCCTCGGTATCCAATGCGACGGGCTTATTATGGTGTCGCCGCAAAAGGACACTGAGATTTCCGTTATCAGCAAAATCGGAGGCAAATGGAACCGCTTGGCAGGCGGGCATCTTATGGCATATGACGGCAAGGGTGGATTTGCAGTAAATCCGGATATCCCAAGAGGGACAGGACGGCAAAATCGTGTAGATTGCAACACTCGCTCGGGGCGCGTGCCGCTCGGTGCGCTTGACTTCTGCGGCAAGATGGATGATGCGCTTTTTGTAAGCAAGGCAGCTCCCGGTTGGAAGGTGCGCTGGTTTATTTCACCCGGTGAGCGAATAGCGCTTTCCGTGTTCCCGCCGAAACATTTTCCATGGGAAGAATCATTTAAAAAAACGTTTGCGATCTCCGATATCACTGTGGACAAAGAGTTTTACGAGCAGTATAAAAAATATGCCCGCGCTGTTATTCTTTGGGATTTCTTCAAGCGCAGTTGGGGAATGAGTTATAGTCCGCAATACCCCGTTAATGATGAAGAACTTCTTCGTAATCATATCAGAATGGCAAAAGAAGCCGGACTCAAACCTATTCCATACATGACAGGCTGGTTTTACTTCAGCCGTGACCCTGCGGTCTTTGGTGCGGAGGTTCGCCGCATGCGTGATGATTACGGTTTTGAAGGCTGCTATTTTGACGGATTACCGACAGAGAGTTGGGTAGTCGCATACGAAGAAGCACGTTTGGCACGCGAAGTTTTTCCGGACGGCATGATAGTATTGCACCATACATACCCCGCTCCGCTCATGGAAGACAGCGTGGAGCTTCCTGCCATAGCATCTTATGTAGATATGACTTTTATGGGTGAAGGCATCCATGGATACGGTAAGAACTGGGTGTATCCGGGTTACTTCATATCTCAGTATAACAAAGCAAATTGCATCGGTATCATGAAGTCTGACAAGTGGTTCGGCCCGACGCCGATACAAAGGGATTTACTGATGCTGGGCTACAACGCCCGTGCATGCCCGCTTCCCACAGCCCACGAGGGGCTGTCGGATGAAAACCGCTTGAAGGATATGGAAGAACTGTACATGCCGACATTGGATCGTTTGGAGAAGCTCTGGCATGAAAAAGGCGATCTTCCCGATTTCTTTGAAAGCGTCTATCTTCCCGCCCTTGAGGAGATGGTCAAACCGCATGTCGGCGAGTTGCCTGCGCAACCGCAGGTGGAAACCGGCGAATACAGAGCAGATGAGGAGAAGTTCCATTTTATAATGTGATGCAGTTCGTTTCGGGAAAGAGGTGATGGCAATATGGCTTTTCTTCGCCGGAAAGCGGATGCACCAACAGCGGCAGCAAACAAACCCCGGCTTGGACGTCAGATATTGAAGTGTTGGCAGCTTTATGTAATGCTGTTGATACCTCTGGCCTTATTGTTCATTTTCTCATATTGGCCTATGTACGGATTGCAGCTTGCGTTCAGGGATTTCCGCCCAAGACTCGGAATTTGGGGCAGCCCATGGATCGGTCTGGATAATTTCAGGCATTTCCTAAGCAGTCATTCATTTCTGAGGGTTATGGGAAATACGCTGACGATAAGTCTTTCAACACTCATAATAGGTTTTCCGATTCCGATACTTTTGGCTCTCGGTCTTAATGAGCTTCGCTCGAAAAAATATAAGCAGGTCATACAAACCACCACATTCTTTCCATACTTTGTTTCAGTAGTCGTTATGGTAGGTATTATGTGGCAGCTTCTGGACGTACGGATAGGTCCGGTTAATGCTCTACTGCGAGCAATCGGTGGAGAGGATGCAGTAATAAACTTCCGCGCTTCGCCGGACTGGGTAGTGCCTCTTTATGTCATATCCAGTATATGGCAGAATGCAGGGTTTACGGCAATTATTTTTCTGGCAAGTCTTGCGAGTATTTCACCCGAGCTTCAGGAGGCGGCTATAATCGATGGCGCATCGAAGGTTCAGAAAATATGGCATGTAAACCTGCCGGCCATAAAGAACACTGCCGTAATAATGTTTATCTTGTCACTGAGTAATGTTGTAGGTGTCGGCTTTGAAAAAGTGTTCGCTATGCAGAACATGGCAAACCAAAGTACTGCCAATGTTCTGTCGACATATATATATCAGATGGGTATCGGTGGCGGTGACTTTTCGTTCGCCACGGCTGTCGGCCTGTTCAACACACTTATCACTTTTACCTTGGTTTTTTCTGCGAATGCAATTTCCCGCAGGGTCAACGAAGCAAGCCTTTGGTGATATAGAAAAATTCAACGAAATGAAAATGGATGGATTGCGAATTATTACTGTAGTTTTATCGGGAGGAGGAGTTTGAGTGAATGTAACACAAAAGCAGCAAAAAGGACCCGCCATCGGCGATAGGACTTTTGATGTTATAAATTTTATTTTGCTGACATTATTCTTTCTTCTTTGCCTGTACCCGCTATTATTTGTAATTAGCGCATCATTCAGCTCGGCAACAGCGGTGTCCACCGGTCAAGTGCGTATTTGGCCTGTGGGTTTTAACATAGAAGCCTACAGGGCAGTGTTTTTCAGCAACAATGTCTGGACAGGATATCGCAACTCCATAATATATACCATATCGACAGTTGTTTTAAATCTTGTTATTTCGGTATTTGCCGCATACCCGCTCTCCCGCAAGGATATGCCGTTTAACAGGATTGTCATGTTCCTTTTTGTATTTACTATGTATTTCGGAGGCGGAATGATTCCATTCTTTATGTTGATACAACAACTTGGATGGATGGACAATCCTCTCGCGATCATCGTGCCTGCAGGTGTTTCAGTGTTTCATATTATCTTGATCAGGACATATTTCCAAAGCAGTATACCCGGCGAAATAAGGGAAGCTGCGGAGATAGACGGGTGTTCCGATTTCCGTTATCTGTTCACTATGGCAATCCCGCTTGCCAAACCCGTTCTGGCGGTAATCGTAATGTATGCGGCTGTCAGCTCTTGGAACTCGTTTTTCTCAGCAATGCTGTTTCTTAGAAGCAGAGAACTGTATCCGCTCCAGTTGGTACTTAGAAATATCCTGATTATGAATGAGATAAATGCAGAAGCCTTGATTATGGGATTTGCCGACCCGAATGCAATTGAGCAGATTTTTGCACTGCAAACACTGATGCAGTTTGCCTTGATCGTAGTTGCGTGTATTCCTATGATGCTGTTATATCCCGTGGTTCAGCGGCATTTCACACAGGGAATTACATTGGGCGCGGTAAAAGGGTAACTGCATGCAATATAGTGGCTAAGGGAGCGAAGCACCCTAACTATAATAGCTAAACTAAAATAGGAGGTAAAACAATGAGAAGAAAAAAACCCCTGCTGGCGGCGTTTCTGGCTTTAGTGATGCTTTTAATGCTGCTTGCGGCATGTGCACCCAATGAAACAGATACCCCGCCGCCGCCCGCAACACCGGCACCCACACCTGTACCGCCGCCACCGACACCGTCAGTGCCGGAAGAACCCGATTCAAGAGTTTGGGAGGAAGGACCGTGGTCGGATTTGCTTCCCGAGCAATGGAACGGTCTGCCGAAGTTAACAAACGAGTTTGTTTTCCGTCATTCAGACCCGTCTGAACAACGCGAACTCGTAGGTAACATGTACACCACAGGGTATCCCATCGTGCAGGACACTACAACGCTCTCTGTTATGGTCAGAGCAGCAGATCAAATCGAAAACTTTGAAACAAACCAGCTTACTCTGCTTCTGGAAGAGAAGACAAACGTACATATCAACTGGTGGACAGTCCCGCCGGCTGACGCTGAGGCACAACGCAATCTTGCCCTCGCCAGCGGCAATGCTCCTGACATTTTCATGGGAATGGGCTTTACTCAGTCCGACATGGTAATGTACGGAGACATCCAGGGTGTTCTGCTCGACGTTGCGCCCTTGCTCAGCACTCTTGCGCCGAATATCCTCGCTGAATTTGCGCACCGTCCCGATGCCTTTGGTGCCAGTACGACACCCAGTGGAGCGATCTACGGGCTGCCCTCGACATTCGTAAACATCCACGTGCAAGCTCCCGCCAAGGGGTTTGTCCACAGGGAATGGCTTGAAGACACAGGCTTGCCGCTTCCTAACACTCCGGATGAGTTCTTTGAGGTTTTCAGTGCAATCAGAGATAATAATCCGGGAGTAATCCCATTCGTAGGCTCGCCAACCGGGTGGGTCACCAATCTGCTTGGTTACTTGATAAGCCCGTTTATCCTCTTTGACTACACGAACCCCTCTTACCCCTATATGATAGTGGACAACGGCAGGGTATCTTCTGTCTTGACCACCCCGGAAATGCGTCAGGGCCTTGAGTGGATGAACATGTTGTATGACGAAGGAATCATCGAAGCCGACTCCTTTATCCGCGACAGAGCAGAGATGCGCGCACTGGGCGACAATCCGGACGGAACTCTTGTAGGCGGCGCGTCCTCGGCTTGGGCCGGAGGTTTCACAACAATTGCCGAGCGTCAAGCGCTTTATACAGCATTGCCGCCGCTTATTAGCAATACAGGCAAAGGCGCGACAATCTTCGACCCTGAGCAACTCTCAGTCGGCGTATTCGTCATCTCAGCAGATACCGAGTTTCCCGAGATTGCACTCCGCTGGGGCGACATGTGGTACTCACCGGAAATAACACGTATATCACAGTTCGGATTCCTTGGTGATGAGTGGGATTACGCAGAGCCTGACGAGTTGGGTCTTGCAGGCACGCAAGCAGTATTCAGAAGAAACTACCAGATAATGGAAGAATATACCACTCAGAATATACGCTTGTGGGGCATCGATACCCCGTTTGCATACGGTGCTCAAGATCTGTTCCTGTTGCTCTACAATCCGGGCGGTCCGGATGCATACGATGCTTTCATGACCCGCTACACGCAGGAGATGTACCTTCCGCATGTCAGATCGGAGCACTTCCCGATGAGGATGTTCGTTACAGAGGATGATCAGAGGGAGCATGCAAGGATATTCGCGGAGCGAAGGATGTATGTCGATGAACAGACAGTCCGCTTCATACGTGAGGGAGTCACAGATTCATCATGGCAGACATGGCTCGACACCCTTGCATCAATTGGCGAGAGCCAGATTGTAGAAATGGCACAAAGGTCTTATAACATCTACATGAGATAATAAACAGATATAGTGACGCTTGCGTGACCGGCTTATTTGCCGGTCCGCAACGTCAAAATCATTTCTGCGGAGGTGAGATGTGAACTTACCAAAAATCTACGGTCCCGGCGCGGTTATGGCATGCTCCGGGCTTGATTCCCCGACCGATTATAAACATGGGCTGGTCGGCTCGTTGCTGAGCGATAAACTCGGTTTATTGTTCTATATGACTGCGCGTCGCGAACTGGCATTTAAGCTCAATGGGAAATGCCGGAACATTGAGTACAAAGCGGTTACCGGCGATGTGCTTTCAGCCGATTTTTCCGACTGGGCAGGAAAGCCCGGCGGGCAATTCCGGCTCGTTTTCGCGGATGCTTACACTGTAGCCGGGTACACCGGAGGCGGTGCAATCCCTTATATAAACGCTGAGCCGGACGCTGTGTTAATTGATTCGCAAAACGGCATATTCCATGAAGACCCCGAGGCATCAACAGTTCTGCTGACAAGACCCTGTGGCGATATAATGTATTTCGCTTTTTCTACGGGCACATCTCTCGTTGAAGCTACCAAGCGTGCAAGAGACGGACTTGGGGTGGATGTAGACAAACTTATCCGGAAACGGCTCAGCTTTTTCAAAGGAGCGGGCGAAGGCGTCTACGATCCGGAAACATATGTAAAAGCATTATCGGTACTTCGAGTCAATGTCTGCTCTCCCGAGGGAAAAATAGGAGGAGGACTATGGACAACCACAAACCGTGTACCACATCGGAACATGTGGCTCTGGGATTCAGTGATGCATGCATTCGGATGGCAGTACCATAATCCCGCTCTTGCGGTACGCGCAATTGAAGCGGTACTCGATACTCAGCGTGAAGACGGCTTTATCGAACATATGACAGGCCCGTATGATGACGAAATCATCCCTAACATGAACAATACCTCGCCTCCGGTTGTTACACAGCCGCCAATATTGGCTTGGGGTTTATGGAATCTTTATTCCCGGTCAGGTGATAAAGAGGTTTTATCACGGAACTTTGAAAGGCTTGAGAGGTACTTGCAATGGGACTTGAAAAACCGAGATAGAAATGGTAATATGCTTTTGGAATGGCATATCGAGGGAGACCCGATTTGCCGAAGTGGTGAAAGCGGAGCAGATAACTCAGCGCGGTTTGATGCCGCAATCCCATTGGACGCGGTCGATTTCAGCTCTTTTTGGGCACTGGATGCAAAAGCTCTGTCCTTAATGGCTCAGGAGCTTGGCATGGACAAAAAGATGCAGCATTGGTCGGATTTGCACGGCAAAATGTCAGATGCAGTCAACGCCATCTTGTGGGATGAACAGGACGGGATTTATTATGACCGTTTTATGGATGGTGAACTGACGAAGTTTAAAGCTGCTTCCTGCTTTTTCCCGATGCTCGCGGGCATAGCTCCCGCAGACAGGGCAAAGCGCCTTGTACATGAGCACTTACTCAATCCGGATGAGTTTAATACTGTGTGCCCTTTCCCGGCGGATGCCGCGGGACAGCCTGAGTACGGCACTGATATGTGGCGCGGCGGAGTGTGGCTTATCTACAACTATATGCTGATAGAGTGCCTGCGGCGTTATGGATATCAGACGGAAGCCGACTCATTTGCGTACAAAACACTGGAGTTGGTTGCCCGGTGGTATCACAAGGATGGAGTGCTGTATGAATTTTTCGACAGCATGGGACAAAGAAGTCCCGCATTCCTTGATCGCAAGGGTCCGAGTACACCGCCTTATGACCTGAACCGGAAGTTCTTCTGTATTCGGGATTACGGTTGGACGGCGAGCGTCTATATTACGCTTGCCAATGAACTTAAAAAGGGATGAGCAGTATGCATCAAAATGGCAGTCATGAGAAAACCGACCAAACCTTTCTGAAAAATTACAATATAAAAAAAGTGTTGCAAATACTTAGATATAGCGACTCTCTTTCGCGAGTTGAGTTGGCTGCCTTAAGCTGTCTTGATAAAAAAACAATTACAAACATCGTTAATGAGCTTCTGTCTTCAGGGCAGATTAAGGCTGTTTCCAGGGTGTCCGACGGTTATGGGCGGCCTAGGGAAATGCTGGCACTTAACGGTGATTACTGCTACTGTCTGGGTGTGGATTTAGGAGGGACTCATATCTCCGGTGTAATGACAAATTTCCGCGGCGAGATAATGTACAGTAAGAATGTGGACTTACACAGTGAATTTGAACCTGACACGTTAATCAAGCTCTGTTATTTTGTCATTGATTATCTTCTGAGAATGGCTAATATGCAGATTTCTGATATTTCAGGAATCGGCGCTTCGATACCGGGGTTTTTGGATAAGGACTCCGGCATTTCGTTGATTTCGGTCAACTTCCCGAAATGGAGCAATGTGCCTATCCGTAAAGTGCTCAAAGATAAGTACGGAGACAGCATGGATGTATATCTTGACAGCAATGCGGTAGCACTTGCGGAGCGATGGTATGGGGCGGGGAAAGACTGCAGCGATTTTCTGGTAATAGATTTAGGGCTTGGTATCGGTTGTGGAGTTGTGCTCGATCATAAGGTTTTTACCGGTGCTACCGGAAAATCCGGTGAAATAGGGCACACTACGGTAAAAAGCGACGGGCCGCCGTGTACATGCGGCAGGCGCGGGTGTATAGAATCTCTGGCGTCCGGTTGGGCACTTTCAAGCCAGGCAAGTGCACTTATGCAACGAAATAAGGATACGATGCTGCACAGTATAATGATGAAGGAAGCTAAACCATCTACAAAGGATATTGTACTGGCGGCGGAAATGGATGATCAATATTGCAAGGAATTACTGGAAAAGGCCGGCGAGTATATCGGTATCGGGATAGCAAATGCCATAAGCTTATTTAATCCGTCAAAGGTCATCATCGGAGGCAGACTTATAGAAGACAATCCCGTGCTTATGAACAAAATGCAGCAGACAGTAGAAAGTCACACCATTCCGGCTATTTATGATGATACGCAAATCATCGTGTCAAATCTTGGGATATATGCCTCTGCCCTCGGTGCTGCTACTTTGTGTCTGGAAAAGTACTATTGATCATAATAACTATTACGCGCTATACACATTAAACCAGCTCGAAAACAACGCTTGCATGGCTTCTGAGAGTTACTGCAAGCGAATTGCCGTTTAAGGAAAAGGAGACGCAACGCACAGGATTTGCCGATTCAGGAGTTGTTAACCCATAACGGGTAAAGTTAAATACAACCTCCTGCTCACGGCTGTCCCAGTTGATGATGAGCAGGAGTGTCCTGTCCGAACTCTGTGAAAGCCAGAAGCAAGGGTGTGCGTTTTCGCATAAATCGAGCGGAACCGAGTTGTTTTCTACAGGGTCAGCCAGTACTTTTCTAAGCATATCCAAAGCCTCAGGCGTTAGGCTGCCAAGCTTGTCGCTAAGCATAATATTCCCCGCTGTCATCCAAACAATATCCGCCCATGTCTGAGCTTCGTCCTTGGTAAACTCCGGCTCCCTGCGCCATCTTGGCGGATTTGGTTTATTAGCGTTTGGATTTAACACATTGCACGTTCTTTCCGTAAACGTCTCGGGACCTCGAACCACAATGTAGTCCGGGTCATTAACCCAGATACGTTTGTGCATCCAATAAGATGTACATAAGAACTCTACAACCCATTCCACATGGCTCCAATTGGTATGGATGTCTATACCGATACGCCCGGAGTCAACAAGCCACGCCCCGCAGCGCGCAGGGATACCGCATCCGAGGATGTGGCAGCCTTCTCCGACAACATCTCTGATAAGAGCAAACAAATCAGCAATAGCCTCACATACACCTTTGTTCTTATCATAGAGCTCATCCGCATTTAATAATTCATGAACATAGTCGATTTTAAACAGGCGATACCCGTCATTATACAGACCGCTGTATAGATTTTTAATGAATAGTTTTGAATCGGGATGGGTGGGGTCAAGCAGGTACATCTCACCTATATCTCCGATTTGCAATGGGTCGCCGTCAATGTCCTTGACGAGGGTGTGGTGATTGATAAGCGCATGGGCGGCGTACTTAAATAAGCAAACAGGCGCGGTCCATATGCCCGGTATGAATCCGCGTTTCTTTATCTCATCTGCGATTTTCGACATATCGCCGCCGAACTTGTAGTTTGGAAGCCACTCTCCGAACATATGCTGCCAACCGTCATCTACCGAGATATACCGGCATTTATTAAATACCTCATCCGATAACATGTAATCCATTTGGGCAATAACGTCTTCTTGCCTAACAGTAACATTATAATAATCCCAAGTACTGAAGCCTGTGATTGGTCCTCTATCCTCTTGCAGCGGAAAGTGCTTTGAGTAAGCCGATATACAATCTCCTATCTTCATTTCCGTTGTCAGCCATCCGGTCTCGCTTTGAAACCGTCCCGTAAATCCTCTCGGAAAATCCGTTACAGATGAAGCCGCAGCCATGTTGTTATCAAACGTAAGTGTGATTTCATGTCGGTGCTTTTGCGGAATCATACCGGTTATAAAAAGTCCGTTGCTCCGGGAGTCCGGAAAAAGACCCAGCATTGAGCACTTGACTTCACGTCCTCTGATTTGTGCAAGAGTCTGGATACCGGTGTCCTTATACATGTCAAGACCGTCGGCTAATGCACGCCAATTGTCAAGACCGGGGCGGATGTAACGGAAGCGCAGGCTCTCAATACAGGCAACAGGCAGCTCCGTGTCACAGGATAATGAAAACTTACAAGTATTTTCGAAAAACTTGAGTTTCCAGTCTATCTTCATTCCGGCTCGCTCGCCCGATACATTGATGTCCTGTCCGTCACAGCTTATTGCCGTTACAAAGTCCTCCGGCTGAAAAACTTCACCGCTGCGAGTTTTTACTGAAAAACCAACATCGATGATTCCTGCGCCAAGTTTATTTGCGATTATTTCGAATACACCGCTCAATATCCTCGCTCCTTTGTTTATAAGGTATATCATGTATAGCAGAATTGTTCCACTATGTCAATACAATGAAAGTATATATTATTGCTCAAGGGTATTACTGTTGAATCTTTAACATATATTCTGTTTTTCTTTTGAAAAATGCAAAATGCCTCTTTTCATACTGTCCGGCAATGTGGTATAATGAGTTTCGATTTGAAGAACAGTGAGCCGAAACTACTTAGTGGAAAAAATCCGCTAACAATATATATTTACATTTCATAATCGTAAATGGCGCGGGAGAATAGTAGTTATATGAAAACCATGCGGATTGTTTACGTAGATGTGAGGTAAAATGAAGAGATATGTCATAATAAACGCAAATATCATAACAGACGGAAAGGTTTTGCCAAACCACAATATTGTTGTGGATAACGGGCAGATAATATCAGTTCAGGAAATTGAGCCCCCTCCTCTTCCTGTAATCGATGCCGGAGGGTGCTGGCTGGCACCGGGCTTCATTGATATGCATATCCATGGCGCAGGAGGGTATCTTGCGGATTCCGGCATCGAGTCTCTGGAGGCGTTATCCGCTTTGTTACCACATTATGGTGTGACCGGTTTTCTGACAGGTGTCACTCCGAATGAGGACGATGTGGCGAAGCTTGAGGAACTCTCAAAAGCACGTTCTACGGGTGCAAGAATGCTTGGATTCTTTTTAGAAGGGCACTATTTGAAACTCAACGGAGCGATATCGAAGCTAAGCAAGGATTATACACCGGAGCATGTTGAAAAGCTGCTGGGAGCAGCAGCTCCTTATAAGATAGTTTTTGCCGTTTCACCCGAAATCAAGGAATTGGAAGAACTGCTGCCGCTAATGACAGCAAGTGGCATGCCGGCATTCATCACGCATACTATGGCAACCCCGGAGCAAACGGCACGAGCGATATCTCTTGGTGCGCGCCATGCAACCCATTTTTATGATGTCTTTCCTTATCCCGGCGAAACCGAACCGGGCAGGCGTGCTTGCGGGGTTGTGGAAGCGATTTTAGCAAATAAAGATGCCACGGTAGATTTTATTCTTGACGGTGAACACGTTGAGCCTGTAGCAATTGAAATGGCACTGGCATGCAAGGGCTTGGAAGGTGTATGCCTGATTTCCGATTCAAATATTACCGCAGGCTTACCGCCAGGTGTATATAGCGGGCTCGGCGGTTTGGAAGTAGAGATGAAGTACGAAGGAGGCCCGGCACGGTTAACCGAAAGCGGCTGTCTTGCAGGCAGCGGGCTTACATTGGATATGGCGGTGCGAAATGCTGTAAAACTACTCGGACTGACTCCCGCCGAAGCAATAAAGCTCGCATCAGAAAACCCGGCGCGTATACTTGGGCTTGATGACCGAAAAGGGTTTATAAAGCCCGGCTATGACGCGGACTTTTCGTTACTTAATGAGAATCTTATAGTAAAAAGCTGCTATGTTGCAGGAGAGCGTATGTACTGATATCGGAAGCAATGTAAACTGAGCAATTATTAACAATATGAACGACCGTATAGGAGGAAAAAGTAATGTTTGACTTTGAACCCGCAAGCTGGATTCCATATAAAGATAAGGAGGTCCTTGCAAGAATCAGGGCTATGAAAGCGGAAGACCTCGAAAAGCATCCGAACAAGGATTTTCAGATAAAGATAGTACCGGATCCCGGGGGGATTTGGGTAGGTGATATGTTTACCCGTATCTTGCGTTCGGATATTGAGAACAAAAGGCTTGTAATGCTCCTGCCGAATCCCTGCGCAGTTTTTTACGAGACTGTTGCGGAGCTTATAAACCGCTTCAGAGTTAACTGCCGCAATGTGTTCACCTTTGCGCTTGATGAATGGGCGGATCAGGACGGAAACGTAGCTCCGGAAAGCTATCCGGCAAGCTTTAACCGTTCATTTCTCAAATCGTTTTACGGAAAAATTGACGAGGATCTCAGAATGCCGCGTCAAAACTGCATTTCTCCGACGACCGGGAATATCAAGGACTACTCAAAGCTTATTACTGATTGTGGAAACGGTGGCGCGGATATTACGTATACAGGTCCCGGTTGGGCGGGGCACGTTGCGTTTATAGAACCCGATGTGCCTGAGTTTGCTTGCAATAGCCTTGAGGAGTATATGAAAATGGATGCAAGGATAGTGACACTCCACCCGCTGACCATAGCCCAGAACTCCCTGCACGGCGTATTCGGATACAGTGGTGACCTCGCAAATGTCCCGCCTCGCGCTGCGACAATAGGACCCGCGGATATGGTTCGCGCAAGAGAACGTATGGAAATACACGCATTAACTACTATGGGTAGCCCGTCCTCATGGCAGCGCATGATTTCAAGGTTATGCCTTCATGCTCCGCCTACTCAGCAACTGCCGACGTCCTTCCTCCAATTGCTTCCCACTACAGTATATGTCAGCGAAGCACTCGCAATAGATATCGAATGTAAGGAGCGCATCGGGTATTAGCGATTAGCCAAACTATGTTTTAGTATGAAGGATAAGGTTATGAAAGAACATCTTGTAAATAGTCCAAATCAACAGGGAAATATGAAGATAATTGTCGAAAATGATTCCGTGCAACTGGGAAAAAGAGCATCGGGTATAATTGTTGAAAAACTTAATGAGTCCATATGCAGGAAAGGGACAGCGCGACTGTTGTTATCTACGGGAGCATCACAGTTCAACACATTAAAGTTTTTGGTCAAGGAAAAGGTTGATTGGCAAAAAGTCACTATGTTCCATCTTGATGAGTATATAGGTCTTGACGAATCGCATAAAGCATCTTTTTGCAAGTACCTGAAGGAAAGGTTTGGAGTGTTTATTCCGTTGGGTCGAGCTGTATATATCAGCGGTATTGACGACATGGAGAAAACAATAGCCGGACTCAACCGTGAGATAAATGAAGATTACATTGACATTGGTGTAATAGGTATTGGTGAGAACGCCCATATAGCCTTTAATGACCCGCCTGCGGATTTTAATACCGACGAGCCGTATATTGTTGTTGATTTGGATGAAAAATGCAAGCAACAACAAGTAAGGGAAGGCTGGTTTGAGACTGTGGACGATGTGCCTAAGCAGGCAATAACTATATCTCCCAAACAAATCATGAAATGTAAAAGCATAGTTTCACCGGTGCCGGGCGCGGTAAAGGCGGAGGCTATAAGGAACATGTTGCAAAGCGGCAAACCGGATAAAAATATCCCTGCTACCATTCTAAAACAACACCCGGATTTCCGCCTTGTCTTGGACAAGGATTCCGCATCACTTTGTGATTTGGAACTGCTTAAGTGATTGTTATTTAGCGATAAGGATGCAGCTATGAAAAAAGCTATTGTGAATGGTTCGTTATTAACACCATTCAGACAAATCCGAAACGGGGGTCTTCTAATCAGTGAAGGCAAAATACTTGAACTGTTTGAAGAAACCCCTTCTGTACAGGCTGACTTTATTATAGATGCAAAAGGAGCATATGTCAGTCCCGGATTTATTGACATTCATACTCACGGAGGATGTGGTTATGAGTATCTGGACGGTAAGCCGGAGTCAGTTGAGAGAGCGGCAAAATTTCATATGCGGCACGGGACAACGACAATAGTTCCAACCTTATCGGCATGTTCCGATGATGCTTTATTCAAAGCCCTCGATGCATTTAAGAAAGCAAAAAGCACTATGGTAAAGGGGCCGGAGCTACCGGGTGTCCATTTGGAAGGTCCCTATTTATCTCATGAACAAAAAGGCGCACAGAATCCGCATTACCTAAGGCTTCCCCTACCTGAGCATTATCTGAAAATACTCAATTACAGTGATGACATTGTACTATGGACTTCATCTCCGGAGCTTCCGGGTGCTTTGGAACTGGCAGATGAGTTAAGCCAAAGAGGGATATTATGCGCAATCGGACACAGTGATGCGACATATCAGCAAATAATTCCCGCGTTTGAGAGAGGTTTTACTCACATCACCCATTTTTATTCCGGATGCTCTTTGATGAGGCGAATAGATGCATATCGTCATATGGGGGTAGTAGACAGCGGATATGTTATTGATAATATGACTGTAGATATAATAGCTGACGGACATCATCTTCCGGCAGAGCTGTTGAAAATGATTGTTAAACTAAAACCACCGGATAAGATATGCCTTGTTACAGACTCTTTAGCCTGCACAGGTGCATCTGACAAGAGTATGCAACGTTCCGGAGGCATGGATGTTCTTATCGAAGACGGAGTCGCAAAGCTTCCGGACCGCTCGTCATTCGCCGGCAGCATAGCTACTTCAAATTGCCTTGTGAGAAATATGCGCAATCTTGCGGATGTTCCGCTCATTGATGCAGTACGCATGATGACTTACAATCCTGCAAATATTATGGGCATACAAAATAGAAAAGGCTGTCTGTCACCCGGAAAAGATGCGGACATATGCGTTTTCGATGATGATCTAAACATCAAAACCGTCCTTGTTGGCGGAGAAACTACATTTGAAGCTACTGCTGACTAACGGTGGCTGACGTAGATTTATATCCCGTTGCGTGCATCCCAGGCTTTGCGAACCGCGCGGATCATTTTCACTGCCATCTCTCCGGGATCGGCGGCTTTGCCGACTGCGCTGGAGGTTCCGGTGCCTTCCGCACCTTCAAGTATCATTTTATATACGTCGTTTTCATCCGTGATGCCTGCGGCTTGAAGCACAAGAATTTCAGCGTTTACACTCTTTATTGCATTTGTAGTATTAAGGATGTAGCTTTCGTCAGCAATTATTCCTGTTCCTATGAGATCAGACTGTTCCGCAGTAAGCACTGTTGGACTTAACGAAGCTATTGCTCCGGCTTCCTCAATTGAGTCTGCGATGGCAAGAACCATTAATCCGAGTTCTTTTGCGCGCTTTATCGACTTTTCAAGCACGTTGAAAGTAATTGCTCTTTCGACATGGTTGAGCATTACGCCGTCCGCACCTGCTGCTTTGACCGATTCAGGCAGGATGTCGGCAAGACCGCGCCCGATAGAAATTGGATCCATATGCGGTGAGAAAACAAAAAGCCGTTCAGTAGCCTCTGCGACACGCCGGATATCGCAAAACGGGGCTGTAAATATGACATCAATGTCGTACTCCTTCGCTGCGCGGTCGGCAGCAAGTGCCAACTGAAGAACTTGATCTCCGTATAGGTATTGCTTCGGACCTATCTCAAAGAAAGGTGCTTTGAGTGTTTTTTTTACTGACATTGGGTTTCTCCTTATTTTAAGCACTTCATTTTCTAAGAGCTCCTCAAAAACTGCTGCAGGTTTTTCCGGATGCCGGGGAGAAAGACCGCAGAAATACCGATGTTGTTTCAAGGAGCTTCACTCAAACTTATGGTTATAGTACGCCTCGATATACTTTACTCCCTGCTTTACCGCTTCCGTTATTAATGCCCGGCCAAGCTCCGCACTGGCAAATGTCGGATTACCAAACAGCCCGGTTTTAGTGTCCTGGAGTCCCCACGTCGAGACCGGGCCGCGCAGAATCGAGTTGCAACGAATCGCATCTACATTAGTATACTCGTTTGTATTTACAAGGCCCGGGTCAATTGCCAGTATCCAGGAGGTCTCCCACTCACCTCCGTGGATATCACCCTCCGGGTCTTTTTTTAACTCATTGTACATCTCTGCAGATAGTTGAAAAGGCGACAAGGTCATCGGATAAATATTATGCTTGTCTACGATTTCCCGCATAGCAAGCCGAAGCAGACAATCATGGTTTCCATGGCAGTCGAGCATCACAATTCTCTTAAATCCCATATCTATCAGTGAGTCTATAATGTTAAAGATGTAGTCGGTAAAAGTGCGCGGATTTATATTCGGGCATCCGGGCCATTTTCGTATAATTGACATTGAAAAACCGTAATTGATTGTTTCCATAACAAGAACAGGGATTCTCCCGTCAAGTTCTTTGCCAAGCTCGTCGCCAAACTTGCGGGCTATAATTGAATCTGTCGCCACCGGCAAATGCCGCCCGTGTTCTTCTGTTTGACCGATTGGCAGGAGTATAACCGCGTTTTTGGCTATATACTCGTCAATATCCACCCATGTTTTGTCTGAAAAATAGTATGACATTATTCATACCTCCGCTTATTTTATTGCCGGTGTCAGATTTAAAACAGCCGGTATGTTAGCTTGATAGAGCTGATACAGCTCTTTATATCGGGTGTTTTGTGTCATGTCGGGTTCCCAAATCCCGCTGACGGGCAGAGTAAAGTTATGAATACCGATTGCGCTTGCCGCAAGCTTTGCTGCTCCGAACGCGCTCATCTCAGTGGTTGAGAACGCTTGTATCTCACAGCCTGTTATGTCAGCGAGCATTTGGTTTATGACCGCACCTTTACTGCCGCCTCCAAATATATATAATTGTTCAACTGTCACCCCGGCGATTCTTGCGCTGTACAAATTTGTGTAAACCTCCATCACTATACCTTCGTAGATAGCACGAATCAGCTCTGCTTTTGAAGCTGCAAGCGTGAGTCCGGTGAACGCGCCTTGTGCGGAGGTATTGTGTGGTGTCCCGGAACCCTGAAGAAACGGGTAGAAAAAGACACCGCCTGACGATGTGCAAGACTCTGCAAGCGTGTTCATATCATCAAAACTCATCTCAGGGAACAGCGTGTCGCGCGCCCATTTTATAGCAGCACCGGCTGTGTTTATACAAGCTTCCAGCACACGGGTTTCCGGGCTTATATATGAGGAAGCGGCGAAGCCGTGCGATGGGAAGGCGGGGAAACTCTCAAGCAAAAACTCCATTGCAGCGCACGTACCAAACGAGATGGTCGCAGTACCGGCTTTCAGAGACGCGCCGTGCGCGGCGATTTTTTGATCCTGTCCGCCTGTTACAAGCAGGGTTGTTTCGGGTAGTCCGGTCAGATGCGAAGCCTCTTTCGTCAGAGTGCGGACCGGAGTTCCGGACCACTTTATTACCGGGAGTAAACAGGGGTCGATTTCAAACAGGTCAAGTAAACGACTTGACCATTGCTGAGTTGTCAAATCGTAAAGCATCGTTCCGCTTGCCATTGTATGGTCAGTCACAGGGCACCCGCACAAAAATGCGCAAAGAAAATCATGCGGAAGCAGAAGCTTGCTTGTCTTCCGGAAGATTTCGGGTTCGTTTCGCATTAGCCAGAGGATTTTTGGAAGAGAGTATGCAGGATTCAACGATTTCCCGGTTATGGAAAAAATATCTTCAGCACTGATGCGGGAACAAATAAACTCTATTTCATTTTCCGGCCGAATATCGAGCCAGCTTAGGGCATACCGCAAGGGCTTGTAATCACGATCTACAGGCACGATAGTGATTCCCTGAGAGGATACAGAAAGTGCCCTGATACTGCCGGGGTCGATTGCTGCTTCAGAGACTGCCTCCTTAATAACCTCTGCTGAGAGCTCTACCCAATGCTCTGCATTCTGCTCTGCCCATCCGCGGTGCGGCGTTAACAGCTTGTCATCCCTGCTTGCCGAGCTTAATATGCGGCCGGTTTCATCAAGGATCAATGCCTTTATACAGGTCGTTCCCAAATCCAGCCCAATAACATAACACATGGTACTCCCTCCATATATACTTCCTTTCAAGACTGTTATCCCGGCTTTAGCATTTGCCTATACTTCCATTACCGCGACGCCTTTTTCCCTCAGCGAAATAAGCTCCGCGCTGCTTTCGCCATGCTTGCCAGTCAATAACAAATCGATGCTTGAAATTCCGGTAATATTGGCAAACCCTTCTTTACCAATCTTTGAATGATCAGCAACAACGATAATTTCATTCGACCTCTTAATCATAAGGCGTTTCACATCTATCTCCTGATGGTGGTAAGTTGTAAGCCCGTATTCAACACCGATTCCATCTGTCGCTATGATGGTTCTATCTGCGCGGTAGCTTTGCAGTTGAGATAAAGTGTCTTTTCCGTAGGTGAACTGGTGCTGCAGGTCAAGATTTCCACCAAGCAAAATCACATTCACAGAACGGTTGTATACGAACTCCTGAGCAATAAGCAGCGCATTTGTAACAACGGTAAGATTACTGCGTTCTGACAGTTCTCTTGCCAGATACTGGGTTGTCGACCCGGAGTCGATCATTAACGTGTCGCCATCTTTAATCATTTCCGTACAAGCTATAGCAATGCGTATTTTCTCATCCTTGTTGATATCCATGCGTTC
>Ga0123353_10002448_pt1 | contig 23081 bp, 3 predicted proteins | sample TergutLab28metaG_3_FD_92763 | JGI IMG/M metagenome (GOLD analysis project Ga0123353, IMG submission 92763) | Labiotermes labralis P3 segment gut microbial communities from Petit-Saut dam, French Guiana - Lab288 P3 | ecosystem: Host-associated > Arthropoda: Insects > Digestive system > Gut ... | reverse complement strand
TGAAGGAGTCAGGAGACAGAATATACTGTAAACGGGGACAAATTGGTCATTTTATTGTTTCTTTGTGTCCTTTGCGAGAGTCTTTGCGCCCTTTGCGTTTAAGGTTTTAACGCAAAGGCGCAAAGGAATTCGCAAAGGTCGCAAAGGGCATGTTTCGAGCCGCCGACAGTATAACAAGGAATGGGTGTAGCCCATCTCTTCTTTCTAATTCCCGACTTCTGTATTCTGAATATCTGGCTACTGCCTCCTATATTCTTACTCCTTACTCCTTTATTCTGATCATGAAGCAACCAGTTGACCGAAATAACGTTTGGGCTTTTCATTCCCAAGTACAGGGCGTTGCCAATGCTGTTGCCGAGTTGCTTTCCGATGCCATCGGTGAGCAAGACGAAGCGTTGTTGGCAATGCTCCAAACGGAACTGCGTACTGTTCGGGAATGGATTTTGGGAAACAAGCAATCGCCGAAGGTTGTTTTTGAGAAGTTAGAGTCCGTCCATCGGCAAATCGTCGAAATCGAACATCGCGGCGTTCAGAACGCACTCACGATTTTGCAAGGACAAGCGAGCAACTTGGCATCTATTGCCGGTCAACACGCGGCGAACGAAATTCAATCCGCACTGATGAATGAGCGGAATATCCGCCGCAAATCTTTTGGTAGGAGCGAATTGACCGATAGAGAAATCAAAAATATGCTCGATTATAAGCCATTTGTGGACGGCAAGACGATTCAGCAATGGTTCGGCGATTTGGAATACAACATTTCATCTCGCATTTTCCAATGTGTTCAGAAGGGAATCATTGAAGGCATGACGCTCAATTCTGTTATGCAAACGATTCGTGGAATTGACGGATTCAAGCCCGGCGTTCTACAATCTGGTATTTTGAGGGGGAACCGTCAGTCGGCGGAGATACTGGCAAGGACGGTGATCAACGCCACCGCCAATCAGAGTCGGCTTGAAATGTATCGGGCAAATGCCGATGTGATTGATGGAGTGCAGTGGCTTGCAACGCTTGATCACCGGACGTGTCTGATTTGCGGAGCGTATGACGGTAGAATCTGGGCGCAGGATAAATTGTACGAAGTCAAAGTGCCCCCCGCTCATCCGAATTGTCGGTGCGTTCTCATTCCGTACATCGACATAGACGGCATTGATGCTGATGGTGGCACTCGCCCTGCGGAAGCCGAAAATTTTGATCTGCTGGCAAAGAAGAAATACGAGGCGAAGCCCAGCGCCAAGAAAAAATACAACGAATTGTCTTACGAGTATCGCCGGAAGTTGCGGTACGTAGCGATGGAAGAGTTTCGGCAACAAACTGGCAACTCTCCCTATCGGCAGGTGAAAGGCGGCATGACGTTTGCCGACTATTTGCAGTCGCAGCCGGAATCCTTCCAGCGGGAATGGTTAGGTGTAACAAGATTCGCTTTGTATCAATCGGGCAAATTGACGCTTGACCAGATGGTTCGTCCCGACAGCGGATTTAAGCGGACGATTGAGGAGTTGAAAAAACTGCTCCGATAAAATCGCCCGAATTCCCCATAGAGCACCAACTCACTTACCTCTGATTGTGTAATAGGGGGCATTGACTTACGCTCCGATGACCAGTAAAATGTAGCTGACAGAAGAGCCCATATTTAAGATGAGCCCTTATTTAAGATAAAGGAGAGATTATTATGAGACATTTTCTCACAACCCTCGTGTTTGCCGTTTCGTTCCTCGTCGCCGCTAATGTATCAGCGGATACTTACTTGTTCCAGAATTTCATGGACGATAGAGGCATCACGGAATCGTTAGATTTCGAGGTGACGTTCCAAGGTAGATTTGATGGACAACTTCATGGCTACGTTATTCGACTCGATGACTGGCAGTATGGTACAAGTACGTTTGACGCGTTAGGTAATTATACGTTCAGGTTCATCTTCAACGGAGATGTTCTCCCTTTATATGAAGAGACCGACCTGTTTTGGGCTATGGATGCCGTAACCAGTCGTCTCTTTCTGGTGGATAACCCGATATATGGAACGGACAATGTGTTCAACATCTTTTTGAGTAGTGGATTGGTGAATGATCCCGCTGACACTTGGGCACTTGCGGTGTACCATAAGGACACCGGCGGTTTCCTTGCGTGGTACGGTAACGTGCCCGCCAGTAGTGTACCCGAACCCGCTACACTTGCGGTATTGGGTCTCGGTTTGGCAGGTGTTGGCATTGCCCGGCGACGGATGAAGAACTGAAACCTACAAGCCGCCTGAAGGCGGCGGGTTCATGTAGTCGGCTGAAAGCCGAGCGGTATTGTTGTGAGGGGAAAAAAACACAAAACACTGTATCAACAGTTGATGGCTCGGCGAAAACCTTACGCCAAGCGCTTCAACTTAAAACTTCCAACTTGCGGTGTGCGATGCACACTGCACTTGACCTTTTGCTATCTCCAAAAAGCACTTTTCACAAAGCGTTGTAATGGTTTTTGAACTTTGTCGGGTTCCATCTCGTACTCGCTCGGAAATCCATCACGGGAACTTGCGATAAACTCAAACGGATGTAGGGATTTATCGATTGTATGGTTGTCTGAAAGTGCTGCACCTTGCGCTATCTCGGCGTGATAAAGGGCTAGATGTGTGTAATCTTCATTACTGAGTTGCTGCGACACATCGAACCATTTGTTGGTCATCCCATGATCGGAAAAGTGGATGCCTGCCCGTAATGCCGAATAAAGTATTTCCGGTTCTGTATCCAAAAGTAACGTGCCCTCACCGTCCGGTAGTGTTGCATGTCCCGCAATGTCAAGCGGCAAAGTCAATGCCCCATTAACATGCTGCACCGGCACATGGGTAACAACACCAGCATCCACTTGGAATTCGTCGGCAAAGGGAACGAGGGGAGCAGAGGGTGGTGTCCACTGTACCGTGAACACATTCGAATAAGTCCGAACGAGACGACCATCCTCTTCGTAAAGTGCCATAAGGACATAATCGTTTCTGTCCATAGGTCTGTTGTCTGTCCAGCCAGAGGTTACGTCACGACCCAAAGTAGCACCAAGACGCATAATCTGGTACTCCGTATCGGGAGACGCGTCCCAGAACAGTTGGACACCATTCTCGGTAATCTCAAATCCCGTGAACTCCACCGGTCTTATATTGGTATTCCAAGCAATCGTCGTGACCATGCGGGCAGAATCTTGTGTCGCTTCGTTGAACGCCCGGATCGAGTATTCGAGAACACCCCAACTGGCAGGCGGTTTCGTGTCCAAAAACGAAGTTCCACTCACATCGCGCGCGATCATTTGCCCTTGCCTGAAAATCGTGTAAGTGTAATCCTCGCCGAGGTCTGTCCAAGTGAGCGTGATTTGACCGAACTCGTTCACGTATGTATCGAGAAAGATCGGCACATCCGTTTCGGTGCTTGCAAGGGTCGTTACAAAAATCGGTTCTGTAAACGCCGATCCAACGGCTTGCACACGATACTCATAATCCGTTTCGGCGGTCAATCCTTGATCAATAAACTTAGCGGCAAAACCCGTGTAAATCGTTACAAAATCAGCATCACCGGAACCTTTACGCTGGAGAATATATTCCGCCGCGTCAGCAACAGTATTCCATTGCAAAGACACTGCCGTTTGACCTGTTTGAATAGGACGCAGGTTGAGAGGAGCGGGAAGTGACGGGATACTCGTTGTTGTTGCGGAAACCACGTCCGACCAATCAACAGAACTGCCATACGCTCCGGTGCCGATGGCGATCACACGGAAATGATAGTTTGTGTCTGGGGCGAGTCCCGTAATAAGCCGCGACGTGCTTGTCAACTCCATCATGTCCGTAAGTGTAACGACACCGGTCAAAAATGATGCGTCGGTCGAGTATTGGAGTATGTAACCGGTAGCATGATCCACTGCGTTCCACGTTACGTTGATGGAAGTGTGGGATGCCGTAACATTACCGAGTACCGGAACGGGGAGGAAGATTATGGGAGAAGCTGTGCTTGAAAATGCCGACAATGCTGTAGCAGTCGAAGGATCGATAACTTGTACACGGTATTGATACTGCGTAGCACCTGTCAAACCTGTGTCGGTATATTCGGTATTGGAGCCGGTATAAATCGTCGTCCAATTAGTTTCGCCAGGTCCCCTGCGCTGCAAAGTGAAATGATCGGCTCCCTCTGCCTCCCACTGGAGCACGACCGTTGTCCGATCTTCCGACATACTTGCCAATAGTGAGGGGGTCGCAGCAGTAATCGTGATTGCGTTATCAAAATAAACCATTGTCGGTGCGGCAATTCCATATTCGGCACGGATAAACGCGAAATACGTTCCAGCGGAAACGCCCTCAGCAGTCCAGTTCCAACCATTGGCTCTGAACTCTCCGTAAGTCGTTACGTAGACGGGAATGCCGTTGAAACTTTTGTTATCGCCGCTGAGGTATATGGTAACAATCGCATCGTCGGACAGTCCCGGCGATAGCATGGGCAAGTTGAAAGAGTTGTCGTGTCGTTTGACATTACTCTGCACTCTAACGTCCAGTTCCTCGACGAATTCAAACAGTGTTGCCGTTCCGCCCGTAACGCTTTCAATTTCGAGGAGCCACTGAGAAATCTCCTCCCTCGCTCCGAATACGGAATAATACCGTTGCGTATCGCTATCCAATTCTGGTACATGGGTAAAGCGTGGATCGTTGAGCCTATTTCCTTCCTGCCCTTCGGCGAAGTTGAGGCGCACAATGTAATCGCCGGGGGTACTTGTAGTCGCAAAATTACTCAGTGCGCTAAAAGCATTGCCCATATATCGTCCCACTTCACGGAGACCGCGTTCAAACGCCTGTATGTCCTCACCCTCTTTGATGAGATACACCATCGAGACTGTCCTCGGTTGCCCATTGACCCTGATCGTTACGTCATAACTGACTTCAAAGAATCCCTCCGGCGTTATCTTGACGTGACTCGGTGGCGCAGTCTGAGCAATACGCGGGGCTGAACCTGCAAACAGGCTTCTAAACACGGTGTGTGCCACCGTGACCAAAGCACTACTGCCAGCCCCCTTGCGAGCACCCTCCAGGCCATTACGTGTTTGGACAAGTAAACCAAACTCGACAATTGCCTTAGTTGCCTCTCCGATCCGTTTAGCCTCTTTTGCGGCTTTGGACCAATTGAATGTAAAGACACCTTTTACCACACCCCACGCGGCATCCAGGGAAGTCAAGGCATAATTATGTAAAATTAGAGGGGTGGCAAGCATCTGTAGCAGTTGAGCTTCGGCACGAAACTCTGAAGTGGTAAATGTAAACTTTCCACTGTTCAACTCTGCTGTCGAAATGGTGCGCCCATCAAGTCCTTCCAAGGACTGCGTATGTCTTGCAATTAAATGGTTCAGGTTGATGGTGTAAAGAATGTTCGTACCGGCAATAAATGCCTCTCCTGCCAAACTGACCCAATCACCATTGACAATGTGATGCGTAACTTTTGTACTTCCCTGTATGAACCTGTCGGCATGACTCTTGCTGATACCGGTAGAATTGTAAGTGACGACTTCTTTCAGGTGGACGCTTGATTCCCGGCTAATATCAACAGCAAACCATTGGGCGAGTGCCCCCCCCAATGAATGCCCTACCAGGGAAATGACATGTACCGAATTGACCCAATTCATCACTTGACCTTTGTGATCCCGATATTGATCCCATCCGACACCGTTTCGGTGAACATCCGAAAATATATCGAACAAATCGTCCGTCCCCTTAAACACCAGAGTCGCTTCCCTTTTGCCGTCCATTTCCTTGACGATTCCCACCGCATAAAAGCCGCTAGGTTGTCCAAAGTGCCCCGCGGCTCTACCGAATATCGCCTCAACGATGTACCCTGTCCAGACACCGTTTACGTACACCCTTTCGCCGAGATTATGCTGACCAGTCCTATCAATCCATGTCCTCGCAAGCCACTCAGAGCTGACGGCGGCAAACGCACTGGTGGTAAACGTGTGACTTGCCGCTTCGGTAAACTGTAGTTCCCCTTGTGCGTTTCTAACGATGGCGATGAGTTCGACATTGTACTGCGTACCATTGGTCAAATTTGCAAGAATGTGGGCAGTGGTGGGTCCAACAGGGAGTTCGGTAAAAAAGTAACTGTTCCAATTCGTGCCCCCCGCCTGTGTGTATCGCAAAATGTAGCCGACTAATTCAAGATTTGCAGGAACCGCGTAACTGTCCCATATTAGCGATGCGGAAGTATAATCTTCGGCATGCAATCTGAGGTTGGTCGGTGCGGCTAACGGTTGAAACCAAGACTCGTAGGCACCAATATCGACTCGACCATCATGTTCGAGCGCAAAAATCCTATTGTTTCCTGCCAGGTCGCGAAGAAAACCGTGCTGATCACGCAGCAGTTCGACTATGGCTGGAGTGGAAGCGGGAACCCTTGGGGCGAAGGCATTGTTGCCTCCATCAAGGGCGTGTCTGTTGTCGACGTGGTTTTGGAGACGCAAGTTCCAATGACCAGGATTGTAATTGAGTCCAGTGTTGTTTGCGTTGAATACTGCAATCCCATTCTCATCAATAAGGCGTTGAGGACTATCGCTTCCCGGAAGCTGCATAAGCATGAGATTATTGGCATCGGTACCAAAGAGGTTGTGACTACCACTAAAAGCAAAGTTATTTCTTTGCCCTATGATCGAGTTGGACAAATGGATGCTGCCGCTACTTGACCGATTCAGGTCACTTCCGAGGTTCCCGACAATCGTGCAGTTCACGATAGATACAGATACTGAACCATTTGTGATTTCAATCCCGCCATGGCTTGCCGAGTTTCCGGCAATCACGCTGTTAACCAATGTCGTTGAACCGCCGTTTCCACCACTGTAAATTCCTCCACCTATTCCTGCTCTGTTCCCAGCAATCGTACTGACGGCAACGTATAGTACGCCGCCGTAATTGTAGATTCCGCCACCACCGTAGGCAGCCACGTTATGCATAATCGTGCTGGCGATGACATTTACGGTGCCGCGATCATTGAAAATGCCGCCGCTCTCCCACACAGCAGTATTCCCAAGGATGTCACTGTCTATGACGTTTATCGTACCGAGTTGATTGAAGATTCCGCCTGCACTACAAACTGACTGGTTTATTAAAGCACGGTTCCCTGAAATTGTGCTGCTTATGACATCTACTATGCCGCCAGCACGGTTGCTAATTCCTCCTCCGCCAGCGAACGTCGTGTTCCCTGAAATCGTGCTACTGCCTGTAATGGTTAGCAAGCCTCCAGAGTTGTAAATTCCGCCGCCGCCACCAACCGCCGTGTTCCCTGAAATCGTGCTACTAATGATGCTTATGATGCTAGTATGATCGCCACCATTGCTAATCCCGCCACCGTCGTGGGTAACTGTGTTTCCAGCAATCATGCTACCTATGATGCTTACCATACCAAAATTGTTAAAAATCCCACCGCCGTACATCGACATATTGTTGTCAATCGTACTGTTTGTGACGTATAACATTCCACTTGAATCATTGTAGATTCCACCGCCGACCGTAAAATGGGAAACATTAGTGGGCGTATTGTTTCCAGTAATGCGGCAGTCGATTACCGTCAACATACCTTGATTGTAAATTCCCCCGCCGTTATCGGCTGATCCTCTCGTAATCGTCAATCCTGCTAGCACGACAGTAACGCCCTCGGAAATGGAGATGACGCGGGATTGATTAGCCGCGTCAATGGTGAATCTCTCCATTCCATCAATGGTGAGGCTTTTGTCAATATACAGTTCACCGCCGACTAAAGTAAGCGTATGGCTTCTGCCATCGTTGGGTACGCTGATCAGAGAATTTCCGTCTATCCTAAACAAATTGTCGGCAAACGTAATGGTATCGCCAGGTTGCGCATACCTTATCGCTTCACGGAGAGAGATGAGGTTGTCGTAGGGATCGTCAAGATCGTCCAACGTCGTTACCACTATCGAGCGGGTTTCTGGAAGAGCACCATATTCATACGCACCGATGTCAATACGACCGCCGACGACCCTGTTACTACCCTCACCATTTCTATCGAATGCTAGTGAATCCCGCAGTTCGACAGGAACTTCTTCCAAACTGCCTCTATTGATAGCATTGACAGCATCGCCGTATATCGTAAAGAGACGGAAATCGTCGTTTGCGTAATCGACGAATAGGTTGCGGGAATCGTAGAGGCTTTGGTTTACTTGCGGAGTGATGATTTGGTTACCCCTGTTTACTCCTACAACAAAGCCAAAAAACCGCGAGTCCACAAATCCGAGAATACTGTGACGAATGGTCATCAGCGTTTCGTTACTTGTGTACAAATCCCCAACTTCCAAATCATAACCGTCATTGCCTGCAATAATTGAATTGTAGATTCTCGTTGCTGGGTTAGTCGCGTTCACCCCTTCGCAGAAAATTCCGCCGATTGGCGACGATTCCGTAGTGTTACCGACAATCGTACAGTTTACTATGGTTAGTGAGTGTACGCCACCGTGATTGTAGATTCCTGCCCCCCTCAAATTAGACCAGTTTTTTGCAACCACACTGTTTATAGCGATCAACGTTCCGCCGATGTTACTCATTCCGCCACCGGTAACACTGGCTCGGTTGTATATCACCGTACTCCTTTCAACATTTGCCGTACCGATATTGTAAATCCCTCCGCCACTTCCACTCGTTTGGTTACCGACAAGTTCGATATCTTCTATAGTCAGCCTTGCGGTATTGTAAATCCCGCCGCCATGTTCGGCGGTCGTCGAGTCAGCACCGGCTACGTTTCCTGACACGGTGCTGTGCTGTATCGTCAAGACACCGACGGCTTGGTCGATTCCACCTCCCGGTCTTGCCGCAATCAGAACGACATTAACGATTCCGCCACCGCTAGCACTTGCCACGTTGTTTGAGATAGTGCTGTTTTCTTCGATGGTAACGAGTCCGCCCAAATTGTAGAGCCCGCCACCACTGGCTCCTGCCACGTTTTCCGAAACAAGGCTGCCGCTTACGATCAAGATGCCGTCTTGAATCAGGTTGTTTCCGGCTCTGGCACCGCTATTGGTGTTGTAGATTCCCCCGCCGCCGCTGTTTGCCCAGTTGTTTGCAACCTCACTCATGGTTACGGTGAGTGTTCCCCCCAAATTATAGAGTCCGCCGCCACTGTTGTGTGCCATGTTGAACAATACCGCGCTGTCGATAACTTCCGTTACGCCACGATGGTTATGAATACCACCTCCGGTGTTACCGGCGGAGTTTCTCGCAATCTCGCTCCGGGAAACAGACAACGTGCCAGTGCTCGTGTTGTGGATTGCGCCACCGTTGCTACCCGACGAGTTTGCGGCTACAAGGCAGTGCGAAACCAACAGCGTGCCCGCATTGAGAATTCCACCGCCAGAAGTAGCGGAATAACCGTTTATGATGTTCAAGCCCGCCAGTGCAACATTCGAATCCCTGCCAATGTTAAAGACCCGCGACTGATGACCAGCATCGATTGTCAGCGGTACTTCACCAAAGCCGACGATGATCACGCCACCCCATTCGGCGGCATCGAAATTGATTGCCAATTCCGAACCGTCGAGCGTAATCGTGTTGTGCTCTGCCGTTGTATGAATGACAATAATATCGGTTTCTCTCGTGTTCGCCGCCGTATAGATGGCGTGTTGGAGTGCCGCCAACGAAAAATCGTGGGCAGTAATGCCAATGATATTGTAGTTGGCAAAGTTGGTAAGTTCCAGATCACCGTACAGGCTTTTGAGGACATCAAATTCGTCCTCCGTGAGTGGCGATGTGGTGATACCTTCGAGTGTCGCCCACTCTGAATGGATTGTACGTATTCGGAAATCGTAGGCGGTGTTCCGTTCTAAACCGGCAATTTCTATGCTTGTAGCATCGGCAGAAGGGGACAGGGTAATCCAACCTTCTTCACCAGACATTCTATACTGTAGTATGTAACTGGGCTGGTAGATTGAGGGCATGTTCGGAGGCTCCCACGAAAGCGTGATAGAATGACCCGTTGCATCTGTCCTTCTGAAATCTGTGGGCGGCGGCACTTCTTCTACCACCGTAATCGTAGCGGTTCTACTGACAGTAGCGATCGTTCTGTCGCCATGCGAGTTAGTAATTATAACACGATATTCCGTTGCGTGGGCAGTATCCGTCGGAATGGTCATTGTTGCCGAATTTCCGCCGGTAGGGTTCCAATCCGATGTGCCAACTGCTCTCTCTTCCCATTGGTAAGAAAGTGTACCGAGATTACCGGGACGTGCAGCAACGACAGTAAGAGTTCCATTCGATTCAATGATCGTTGGGTTAGCTGGCGGATTAATACTTATGTGAAAGGAAAAGATGGGAAGAAATCCCACAGCATTTCTTTGAGCCCGCCAATCAACTGTATAAGTCCCTGACGCGAGTCCGTCGAGACTGATTGTTGGGGACGCTCCGTTATCACGTGCTACTAATTCACCGTCTTTGCGTAATTCTATCCACGTACCACTACTGTTGAATCTAGTGAACACGTCAGCCTGGAGTTGGATATAACTGTTTGCATCCCCAGTATGGGCAAGTGTGAATGTAAAGGAACCATTTTTTATATCACCGCTCCCCGGCAACCCCGGCTGGTCGTTGAAACGGTCTGTGTATCTCGAGTATGATGTAATGATACCCCAATCTCCGGTCGCCTTCGGGTTTGATGGGGGAATATCCGTTATCAATTCGCCAGCCAAGTACACTGCGTCATACGGTTGTGTTGTAATGGTTGGCGCACCGATCACTGTAATCGTAGTAATGAGACTGGCTACTCCAGAAGTATTTCTACTGTCATGTGTGTTGCGTACCTCAACTCGATAATTCGTTTGATGGGCATGACCTGTCGGGACGGTAAATATATTCTGATTTCCCCAAGCACCCCAAGTGTTCCCTCCGTCTGTACTCCATCTGTATTGGAGCGTACCAATGTTGTTGGGACGGGTTGCATGCGCTGTAAGCGTTGTCGTTTCGTTTATGGAACGCGTTGGGCTTCCGTCCCCAGATATCGATACCGATACATTGGTCGGCGCGCCGATCACCGTTACTGTGGCGTAACTCCTTACGGCACCCGTTACAGCACCACCGTGTGTGTTGCGAACCTCAACGCTATACTGTGTTTGGTGTGCTTGGTTCGTCAGGACGTTAACTTGACTCGAATTCCCCCAATTTCCCCAAGTGTTACCGCCATCTGTACTCCATCGGTATTGGAGCGTACCGAGGTTACCGGGACGGGTTGCAGTGACGGAAAGCGTCGCCGTTTCGCCAACCAAGCGAGTTTGCGTTTGCAGACCTTGCGTAATGGATGGTGTACCGATGACCGTTACCGTTTCAACGTTGCTGGTCGCCGAATGCGATAGATCGTCCCTAGTGTTGGTAACGACACAGCGATAGTTCATCGCTCCACACGCACCGGTGGGCGGAGTATAATCTGTTCCGGTTGCACCGTCGATATCACGCCAATCTGTTGTACCAACGACTCTCTGTTGCCACTGGTAGGAAAGCGTACCTGGGAATTCGCCTATGTTTGCTGACATAGAAAGCGATGTTGCCGTGGTACCTTGTACGTATGTTGCCGATGCCGGGTGTGTTGTAATTATTGGCGGGGCAACCGGTGGATTAATGGTAACGGAATAACGCATTTGCCCCCATCCGGTCACTTGAACCTTCCAGTGGACAGTGTGAGTACCGGCTTCTACACCACTGAGATAAATTCGAGCCGTTCCAACAGTTTCACCATGAACAAGATGTACTGTTGTTTCGCCGAGAGATAAACATGAATTGCTATGAACATTACCTATTTGACCAGAAGTATCCAAGCGTAATTCAATGTAACTGTCTGAACTGCCTGCGTGGGCTAAAGTGAATGTAAAAGAACCGGAGCGTCCGCCTTGATTAAATATATTGTCATTCCAACTATCAGATTGTGTTGTATTTGATGTGATCGTCCCCCAATCTCCGCCAGAAACTGCGGCGACAATCGGCTCAAAACTGTTACTCGCCAGTGGCAGCATTTCCGAGTCCGTGAATGTTTGGACAGGCTCCGATGCCGGAACGACAACGATCTCGTTTTCATAGATAGGTGGCAGTATTTTGTCCCAGTCCGTCTCAAACGGCGTAGCCGAGAGCAGATCGCGGCTTTCGAGTTCTTCGATACGTAAAGACCGGTTGCGTTTGTTTTTGTTTTTGGATGCCGAGGTGGAATTGTTGCCAAACAAGCGATTACGAAAACTAATAGCCATAACAAAATCCGGGGGTAGTGGAGTATCTTCTGATCGTTCAAAACAATTTAACTTTGCCTATTGAAGCCCGGCACTGCGCCGGGCGCATCAACTTAAAACTTCCAACTTCGGGACTGACCTCGAACCACCGGCAAAGTCAGTAGCGGCGAAGTCCAGGCCCAATCATCGTCAATCACATTAAGGGGACATTGCCCACTGCACCGTGAACACATTCGAATAAGTCCGAACTAAACGACCATCCTCTTCGTAAAGTGCCATAAGGACATAATCGTTTCTGTCCATAGGTCTGTTGTCCGTCCAGCCAGAGGTCACGTCGCGACCCAAAGTTGCGCCGAGACGCATGATCTGGTATTCCGTGTCGGGAGCCATATCCCAGAGCAGTTGGATGCCCTCCTCGGTAATCTCAAATCCCGTGAACTCCACCGGTCTTATGTTGGTGTTCCAAACAATCGTTGTTACCATGCGGGCAGAATCCTGCGTCGATTCGTTGAACGCCCGGATCGAGTATTCGAGAACACCCCAACTGGCGGGCGGTTTCGTGTCCAAAAACGACGTTCCACTCACATCGCGCGCGATCATTTGTCCCTGTCGGAAAATTGTGTAAGTGTAATCCTCGCCGAGGTCTGTCCAAGTGAGCGTGATTTGACCGAACTCGTTCACGTATGTATCGAGAAAGATCGGCACATCCGTTTCGGTGCTTGCAAGTGTCGTTACGAACATCGGCATGGAAAAACCCGAGGTGAGCGTCCGTACACTGTACGTATAAGCAGTGTCGGCTTCCAGCCCTGTATCGATAAACCGTGCAACGTCGGTGAAAAACTCATCAATCCAGCCGAATGGACACTCTCGTTCTACAATGTATCCCGCTGCACCAGCGACCGCGTTCCATTGTAAGGATACCGCTGTCTGTCCTCTTTGCACCATTCGCAGATTGACCGGTGCGCAGACGCAACCGGCAGTGTCCGGGTCGATTACGTACGCCACGTCGCCGCAATCGACACAGGTGAGCGTCCAGAAACCATCGTCGGTACAGGTCGGATCGGTGTAAGTCCACTCGTAATCGTGTCCGGCAGTGTCTGGGTCGTCCACACGTACTACATCGCCGCAGTCGACACAGGTGAGCGTCCAGAAACCATCGTCGGTACAGGTCGGATCGGTGTACGTCCACTCGTAATCGTGCCCGGCTGTGTTCGGATCGGTCTCATAGACCACATCGTTACATCTGGTACAGATGTACGTCCAGTAGCCATCTTCGGTACAGGTTGGATCGGTGTAAGTCCACTCGTAATCGTGCCCAGGGATGCCTTGATACTCATACGCCCCGATGTCAATCGTCCCGTTAAATCGCGGGTTGCCGTCCAAATCGATGGTCCACTGTTCAGCCCAGTCATCACTGCCGTTGTCAATCGCGGACGAGCAGGCGGTAAGGCGGTAATCGCCGTTGATCGCATCAACGAACAACGGATCAATCGGGCTGGCTGCCGTGCCGACGATGTTACCGTTCACGCCGTTGGCAAATGCGCTCCCATCTCCGATCAGATTGTTGTTGCCGAACATCGTGCCATTCGTAACGTGGTCAATGTCGTCCAGAGTGTTTTGTGCAACGATCGTGTTATTCGCCCACAACGTGCTGGTGACATCGTTGTAAATTCCACCACCGCCAAACATGCCCGTGTTTCCAGCGATGGTGCTGTTCGTGACGGACAGCACACCGCCATTGAAAACCCCACCCCCTAATTCGGCACTGTTTTTCACGAGGAGACAATTCGCGAGAGTGAGTGTTCTTTCCTCTTGGCTGAAAATCCCGCCGCCTGAGGACGCGGAGTTGAACTGAATGATGCTCGTGATGATCGTCAAGAGACCGTCGTTGTAAATTCCACCCCCCAGGGAGGCAGAGTTTCCAACGATCATGCTGTCCAAGATTGTCAGCATACCTTCATTGTAGATTCCGCCACCTTCGTCGGCGTGACCACCGGTAATGGTTAAACCGACCAGCGCGACCTCACACGAATCGAGAATGCTGAGCACTCGGCTCTCACCGTTGGCATCAATGGTAATGTTGCGTCCGGTTCCGTCGATAGTGATGTTCTTGTCGATAAGCAGTTCCCAACCGTCCAGTGAGATCGTCCTGCCCTGCATCGAATCAGCGAACGTAATCGTCGTTCCCAGATCGTTGGTTCCAGCATACGCAATCGCTTCGCGGAGAGAAATCTGACCATCCGTCGCATCGACCACATCAAGGTCGGTCGTGACGATGAGCGAAGCCTCTTCGACCGGCGGCATCGTTTTCAGACAAAATTCCACCGTAAAGGTATCCCGCATCTGATTGTAAACCACCATAAAGGACGCACTGGCATCATGCGTGCCTTGCAACAGATAGAGTCTCCCATTGCCAACTCCCACAACGATGTCCGGTGTGCCATTGTGATTATAATCCACGACGACCGGACGTGACCGTGCTTGCCCTTCAAACTGTGCGGGAATGCCGCTCACCATGATCGGTACGGCAACATCAAACACCGGCTCCGTGTCGGCTCCGATGTTCTTGTAAAACCAGAGCCGCCCTTCCGTGTCGCCGGAAACGAGGTCGCGTCTGCCATCCCCATCCAGATCGTAGAAAGCAAAACTTGCACGTCCGCTTGGAACGACAAGATCACTTCCGTTACATTGCAACACACCTGCATATACAAACTCTGGCTCACCGGAGGTTGTCCCATTCAGGTAGACATGGATTCTTCCGTCCATGTCACCGACCAACAAGTCGAGGCAGCCGTTTCCGTTGATGTCCGCGAGTTCGACCGACGCACGACCGCCGACAGTAATGGCAACCAGATTGCCGCTGGGGTTGCGGTAGTACAATCTTTCCTGGGGACCGAACATGGGGGAGATCGCCGTTCCCTGGTTGTAATACACATAGACGTTTCCATTGCCGTCCCCCACGATCAAGTCCAACAACCCGTCCCCAGTAAGGTCGGCAAGTCGCGGAATGATGCCCTGACAGTTGGTGCCAGGAACAGTAATGTCACCGTCGATATTTTGAAGGTAATACCACTCGGAATAGACCGGAAATTCCGCCGTTCCCTGGTTAAGATAGAGGCGAATTTTACCGGTGCCGTCCGCCGTTTTTTCGCCGACCAACAAATCGAGCAGACCTTCACCGTAAAGATCGGCAAATGTAGGTGCCGAATAGGAATCACCGCCGACAAACGGAATTTCCACGAGGGAGTTGAAAACAGGGAACCCGTCCCCCGGACCGATCAAACCAGAACCGCCGAGTAATACATTTCCGACAATATCCGTCAGTCCAAAACAATCGATGACAATCTGATAGGTTGCCGCCTTCCATCTCGAAACGAACGAAGTCAGATCAACATCGAGGGTCAACATCGTTTCGTCGAACGATAAGGCACTGTTGTCAATATCGTAGGACATCCCATCGTCACAGACCAGTCGCAAAATCGGTGGAGATTCCGGCTGCCAAAACACATTTTTCGTAAAGACAAACGTTGCCGATTCGGGAATCCCCGTCACATCGTTGAAGTTGATGGTGGCAAATTCCATACGTGGGTTCGTCGTATCAACGGTAACGGTAATGGGCGTTTCCGTATAGTGTCCATTCAGACGATTCACCCGAACCAACAGGGAATGCGATCCTTCCGGCAACCCCACAGCGGCGGAAAACGTGTTGCCATCAATGGTGGCGACGGCAAGAACTTGCTTTGTCACCGCATCCAGAATGGTCACGGTCATCCCAGGCTCCGGTTGGGCAAGTTGACCGTGCAAATGAACACTACCGTTGTTAGTGATAAAATCGTTCCCGGTAGTTCCGGTTACAGAATTTCCGCCATCCGCCGTCAGTGACAGGTCAAACACCGCATCGGGAACCTGTGTATCCACTGTCCATGAAAAAACACCGCTTTCGACAGGATGCTGCCCCCATTCGTCGGCAATCAACGCATTCACAATCGTCAATGTGTATGTGCCATCCGCCTTGCAAAGCGAATCAATATTACTGATTTCAAACCATTCCGGCGTGATGGGGGTGACTCGGAGCATTCTTGCGTCGATGAACGAATCGCCGAATTGCAGGAGCAACGACCGTGCGTCAAAGGTGGCGGGAATCACCGCCCGATCAAATTGAACGAGCAGGGACTCCACCCGATTTGTCCCCGGCACGAATTGCGGGACAAACGCCATAAAGATCGGTCCCGCCGACGAAACCGTCCACCACGCTTCACGGATACCGATCCCATAATCGCCAGCAGGCGTGGCGATCTTCGTGAGATCGACAAACAAGCGATATTGACCATCCCCCGAAGCCAGCGAAGCCAAACCTGCAACACGATATTTGTTACCGCCGAGAGGCGTGATCGTGACGTTGTCATTGATCAGGTTCAAACCGCCCTCTTTGGTGAACAAGAGCACATCGCGAGTCAGCGTCGCGGGGTTAATCCCCTTGTTAAATGTCATGTCGATACGATCGACCGGCAAGCCGACGGTCGTGTTGTACGAATGATCCATTTCGACGATGACCGGACCATTGTTCATGATTTTTTCATAAATCAACGTGTACGTCTTGGTGCCGCGGGTTTCGTTGTAATCCAGTAGATGGAGGCTGTTTTCATAAAGCGGACGTATTCCGCCGCCGACAAACGTTCGGTCGGTCTGCCAGAAATTGTCCCGATGCATTTCGCTCCCATCGTCACGGAGGACCCGAACCAGTCGATAACCGCTGCCGCCGGGATCGGTTCCGGCAAGCCGCAGGTAACACCACTCTGCTCTCATGTTCGCCTCTAAGGTTACGGACAGTTGCGATGGGCTAATCTGCCCCAAGATCGACGTTTGCGTCGCAAAACCGACCGGCATCACCGAGCCGTCCGAAAGATAGAGCGAATCGGGAATCGCCGCCGAATCGAGCGTACCGTTGACAAGGAAATCCGGTTTGCCGTCGTCGAACTCACGGTCGGCGTAAACGGTTTTAATCAATTCATGAATCTGGACATCCTTGATGAGCGACAGTCGCTGGTCGCCGAGCGGATTGATGTGTGTGTAGGAGGCTTCATAACTGATGAACTGCCCCAGCAGGGTCGAAACCATCCACCACTGCCCGATCGCGGTCTCGCCGGGGGCAAGGGTTCCGAAGTTGGCGGTCAGCGTCGGACGCACGCTCTGCCCGGCGATATTCGTGCCGATGATCTGGAAATCGATCAGCAAGCCTTTTTCATTCTCGATGATCTGCGGCTGGGCAGATTCAATCTTGAGATTGCGTGCGTCCCCCTGCCCTTCATTGCGAATCATGACAGCGAGTTCAAACGGGATGGACGATTCGATTTCCTCCGTCCAGGGATCGTCCGCCCAAACGTCACGCTGCCAGAAGTAATCAATATAAAGTTCCGGCTGCGGCAGCACGGTAATCTCGACACCGTACAGCGGCACCGTAACGAGCACGCCGTTCTCGCGGTATTGCAGCGTTCCCCCCACTGAATACTGCGAAACACCGAAGTTTGCCGCTTCCGTCGTCGGCACGATGATCCAATTCGCCGACCCGCTCGCATTCCCCGCCAGCGTCCCGCTACCGTCCACCGCCGTCATATTCACCAGCGTCGGCGGATAAATCCCGAACAGGTCGGTCGCATCATTACCGTAAGCGTCCGTAATCACAATGCTCAGCCCGACATGTTCAATCGGCACATTCGTCCCATTGTTGAGCGTCAGCGTCGCGTCAAAAGCATCACGCGTTTGGATGACATTTTGGCTAAGTTCCAGTTTGACAACGGCACAAACACCACCGGTTTGGGGTATTTCTCTTGGCTTAAAATCGGCAATGTCATATTCCTGAGTTGTGTAAACATTACTGACTGAAACCAACTCAGTACCATTTTCAGCATCCCGCAACTGTAACCACGAAATGGTAAATGCTCCATTCCGGGTTAAATAGTTTCCATTAAAATCGAGAGCGACCGTCTGTTCCCCTTGTTCAAGATATGGTGAAAGGGAAACATAGCCTGCGAAATTGCCGTCAGAGTCTTGCAAATAGGCGGTGATGTCATAAATTCCCGCTTGGTTGACTTGAATGCCGGTATTCACACGCAAAACATAGAAGGTGGCATCGCCGTTCATATCAACTCTGCTGTCACTGAAAACATCGGTGAATGTCGCTTGAGCACCCTCGAACTGGGTATGCAGATACGCATCGGTTGTGAACAGATTGTCTTCGGAATATCTGTGTCCTAGTGTCGTATTAACAATAACAATCGCAACAGAGTAAGGACCGTCTAATCCCGAATTAAAAATTTGTTTGCCGTCAAAGAAAAATTCCAGTTGTGTATCTCCGGCATTGAATGTATTGCTCTCATCAGTGAATACGACAAAATTCCCATCAGCGTCAACAAGTGACGCAACACAGATATAATCACCGGCTGCTGAAAAATGTACCGGCACGGTTAAGGAAATACCATCATAATAACCGTTTGCATCCGCATCAGGAACGGTTGCCGTAATGTCCCCTAGGGATACAAGCGGAGCAAACTGGTCAGTCGTATATGGTTTTGTTGTAATGGCATCAAGGACAACATCCTTGGGATACCACTCGTTATCACACAAGCAGAAACTGCCGGTAAAAGTTCCAACAACACCGTAAGAAGCAATGTTGGCAGAAGGAACATTAACCGTAATGCTGTTCAACCCGGCAGTCAACGTGACTTCTTCGATAATACAGGCCACCAAATTGTACTCGGAATCCGTCAAGTCGAATATAAGCCAATATGTTCCGGTTTGCGCAACTTCAATGTCCGCTCCGAATTGCAGGGCTTCGTAAAGTCCGTTCACCTGATTCATCGCCGATTCAGTATAGGGACCGTCAACAAAACGCGTCTCGATATAATCTCCGTCTGCATGATTGACCACCCTGATGGCATGATTCGGTTCAATGACTTGAGTTGTTGTGGATTGGTCAAACGCACTGATTCCAATGGTGGGTGACTCTAAGGCAGTAGCAGAATCATTTGGGACATATTGAGTTCTTTTGTTTACCGTCTGCTGCCCTCTGTTAGACCAGTCATTGTTCTTATTGACATGTATTCCTTCTTTGAAATTAAGCTCTGCTAACCTTGAAGCGTATTCGTTATCCCCATACCAAAAACAGTCACTGCCCATACCTGACCCCACTGACCCCACGGCAAATGTATCGGTAAGAAACTTGGAAGTTCCTAAGTCATCTTCTTTGGTATCGGACAATCCATCGTTCCATTGTATAGCGTCACGTATGAGAATATTTCGCGTTTCTTCTGCACTAACTTGGACTGGAATCCACAGAAAACCCGTATAAACCTCTGTCAGAATCCCTTGTATTCTTTTCTGCGTAGGTCTCATTGGTATATAAGTCGCAGTATCAACAACGCTATTAAGAAAACGAATTTCATCCTCACCACCTAAATCATAAAGTATACCCGGAGTATGTTTCAGAATTGCATACTGCATTGCGATATATACACGTTGTCCTATAGTGAGTCTATACTCCCCTTTCGATTCACTCCCGGGTTGAATCGCAAGGTCATTGAACTTATGTTCCAGCTCATGCAAAAGAGTTGTGGCAACCAAATTAATGCCTTTCTGCGCGGGAAAAGTTTTTTGTTGAAGGACAGGCCGGTAAGCTTTATCACTTGTGGTTGACAGATTCGTTAGACAAACTACTTGATCCGGATTTCTGTCACGATCGGGGTCAAAAAAGCCGTAGGCATCTGTACGTGAACTGTAACTAACCTCACCCCACTTATCCTTCAGTAACGGAACTGCACCATCCTCTGCCCAGTACCAATACCAATTTGGAGCAACATTCCCTTTAGAGTCTGTCTGCACACTCTTATTATCAGTTGCATCATGTTGGAAGAACAACTCGAACGTTCCTGAGAGAGGTGTCAATTTTTTGGTTTCACGTGTTGTAATATTTTTAAGTGTAACCGTACATTCCAACTGATTGACTCCGTGTGTTCCTACCGGTAGAATAAGTAATGCGGCAAGCCCATCAGAGGGATATGTCTTGGTAACACCACGCTGACCCGTCAAGGAATTATCAGAGGTAATTTTCCATTCAACTTTTTCAATAGTACATTTGGAATAATCAACATTTTCGAGTATTGCTACAAACATAATCGGAGCACGAGTGGTGGGAACAGCTCCAGTTATTGCCTGAACTATAACACTAACCAACTCCCCTTCACACTTTTCTTTCGGATCATCGGGATCATCCGGATCATCCGGTCCTCCCGGCTTCGACACACAGTACTCCGTGACCGTCGCAACCCGGCCGACGAGGATACCGCCCGGTCCACCATGACCACCTTGTGGGTTCCAAGAACCGCCGCACGGCCACGGATACTTAATGGCAACAGGAGCCGTTCCACTAAATCGCCAGATATTCCCGAGATTTGTAAGGCACTCCCATTCGTATGCTTCCCATGCCGGCGGGCATGTCAATGTGATTCCCGCCGCTGCGAGTGGTGATGCCGCGTATGCCGCCATGAATGCTTCCGACCCTTCCGGGGCGAACATCGGTTGTATCTCTTCTTCACCGGTTGGCGAGGCGATGCATCGGACAATCACAGGCAGATAAATCGACGTTTTCGCTGCCAATGTTCCGAGATTATCTATCAGCGGTTCAAAAACATACACCGGGTGATCGGTGGGGAAATGGGATGTCAGATTCTGCGCCGCAATCCAGCCGTGATTGGTGATTTTGACGATGACGGTTTTTTCCTGCCCGACTTCCGTGAGATCGGTCAGGTCAATCGTTCCCGTCGGCGTTTGCGGTTCCGCAATGACAACCGGGGCGGGGACGTTGACCTCATATTCCGTAACGAGTTTGATCGCCGTTACGTCTTCGATTTCGGTCGGTACGACCGTCCAGGTGTAGGTGACAAACTCCCCTTGCAGAAACGCTTCGACGTGCTTCGTTTGTCCCGCCGCGACGAAGACCGTGGCATTGTATGTGTGGTGTTTGACGGCAGAAACTTGGATGTTGTAATACCCTTCCGTCAGGTTGTTAATCGTCACCTGACCGTTTTCATCACTGATGAAAACAGTCGGTGCGCTGACATTCCCTTCACTCAGCACCGTCATTGCTGACAGACCATTTGCGTGACCGTCGGTATTGCTCACCACTTCGCCTGTAATCGCGTCCGTGATTCGGACTCGTGCCCCGGCAAGGTTCGGAGCCTCTTCGGTGAAGTAGGTGTATTCGTCCGTAACCGTAATCGCAAGATTCCCCAATGCTTCTGAAACTGCAAAAAAGGTAAAAGGCACGAAGAGATGACCGGCTTCGTGCCTGAGGAGGATTTGCCCAGAATAGGCACCGAAATCGATTGTCGCCGATGGGTTGAGCCGCAACGTGACTGTCATCGACTCACCCGGTGCGAGGGGTGAACTCGGAGACGGTGATGCCAAGGAGAGCCAGTCCGCCCGTGGGAGCATGACCTCAATCTCGTCCGCTGCTAAGCCGCCAATGTTCGCGACTTCAAAGGAAACCAACGATTGTTTGCCACGAACCATCCCCGCTTCCACCCGTGATGTGTCCGCCTGTAATCGCGGCACTGCTGCGTCGATCTGGAACGAAATGGAGAGATCAAAAGACTCCGTTTCCTCGCTCGCGATCCGAATCGTGAACGTCCCAGATGATACGGACGCATCCAGTGCTTCGACAAAAAACGTGAGTGCCAATGTGCCCAAACTTGCCAATGTTCCGTCAAAGTCCTCGCCGAACGAAAACGTGACATGGAGATTGTCCGGCATGTGGAGAATTTCCGCCGTTACGCCTGTCAGCGGCACATCTGCCGGGTTGCGCAGTGTCAGCGAACCGGACTGACTGGAACCTTCGGTGATTTTTAACGATGATGTCACATTTTCCGCAGGCATTCCGATCAGATCGAAGGTGCATTGGGCGGGCAGCGAGGAGATTCGCGGATGGCACGCAAAGACGGTATAGCGTCCCCCTTCGCCGGGTAACGGCGTGAAGGTTGTGGAGAAATTCCCCTCGTTATCGGTAGTCACACGGACCACCCGCACGAAGCCGCGAACCGTAATATGAATATCGACTGCCGAGTACGTCGCCGGAAGCCCGGTTCCCGTCATGATCGCAGAACCGGACAGCACGACCGGTGTCCCAATCGGTGCCTGCGCGACCGATGCCGAGACCGTGGCGGTGTAGGGTACGTCGGTTCCCTTATCCACATCGGCGACGATGATCGTGATTGAATCGGAGATATAATGGTCGGCGGTGCCAGTCACCGTCACCCTGCGGTCGAGGAGGGAAATATCGTCATGATACACGGAAATCCAGAACGTCGCGGAACTTTCCCCGGCGGGAATCGTCACGCTCTCCGGCACCGTCAACGCTGATGTGTTACTGCTTGTCAAATAAACCGTGAGTGGCTGCGAAGTGTTACCATTGCGCGTAACTGTCCCCTGCGCCGCCTGCAAACCGGCGTTTTCCGGGATCGTGGTCATCGTGGCGGTAAACGCCAAGCGGTTGCCAGTGTAATAGATAATCTGCCCGCCGTTCGTTTCGGTGTAGGTTATGCCGGGAATACCCTCGGGATTGGGCAAACCGGAAATGTCAATGACACTTCCTTCATCATTGGACGAAAACGTCACTCTACTGACCGTCGTAAGTGTTGAAAGGTCAATCTTGCCGCCGGAGTACGTCCGCACAGTCTTATTGCCTGTACCGGTCTGCATCAATGTCGTCAACGCCGAAAACTCCAACAGACTTCCGGCACCGCGAGCTTCCCAGGTGCGCCCGTTTATCACACTGTCCGTGTAACTCACCACTTGCGGAAACTTCATCACGCCGCCGTTTG
>Ga0123353_10002447_pt1 | contig 23083 bp, 23 predicted proteins | sample TergutLab28metaG_3_FD_92763 | JGI IMG/M metagenome (GOLD analysis project Ga0123353, IMG submission 92763) | Labiotermes labralis P3 segment gut microbial communities from Petit-Saut dam, French Guiana - Lab288 P3 | ecosystem: Host-associated > Arthropoda: Insects > Digestive system > Gut ... | reverse complement strand
TGAATCCCATCTTTTCGACACTCCGTTCCTTCATTCTCATGCCTATATTATACCATTTATGTCAGTTTATGTCTTTCCTTTCTCATTCCCCTCCGGCCTCATTCCCCTTTCCCGACGGTTTCCTAGAAAATGTCCGATTTTGTATATACATAATATTGTGTATAATCGAATGCAGCATTTATGAATTTTCTAAAATATATATCCATAAGGTTGATGAGTTGGCATGAGAAACGATAAACGACCGGAGCCGCTGTTAAGACGGCTTTTTATTTTGGCGGTGCCGTTGGTGTTGCAAAATCTGGTCATCGTCAGCGTGGGTTTGGCGGATAGCATGATGGTGGGCTCGCACTTGGGGGAATATGCGCTGGCGGGTATTTCGATCGCCAATCAGGTGATGATGATCCTGCATATGCTGGTGATGGGGATATCGGCGGTGTTGGTTATCCTCGCGGCGCAGTATTGGGGCAAGCGCGATATTAAAAGTATAAAAGAGATAATCGCCATCGCGGTAAAGGTGTGCTTCGCTTTGGGTGGGGTTATCAATTTGGCGGTCTTTATCACGCCTTACGGCGTGTTGCGGATATTTTCCGACAATCCCGAAGCGATCGCCCAAGGGGTCGTTTACATAAGGATTGTTTCGTTTTCGTACCTGTTCTTTTGCGCGACGCATGTGCTGATGGCGTCGATGCGGTGCGTGGAAATCGTACGTATCGGATTGTGGGTGAGTATTTCCACATTAATCATCGCCGTGGGGTTAAATTACTTGTTGATATTCGGCAACCATGGCTTTCCCGAAATGGGTATCCGTGGGGCGGCGATCGCTACGCTTGCGGCGCGTGTGGTTGAGGCCGTGATTATGGTTATATACGTACGGTTTATCGATAAGCGGTTAAGGCTGCGCTTTGGGGAATTGCTTGGTTTTAACCGTTTATTGTTTAAGGATTTCGTAAGGTACGGTTCCCCTGTGTTGGGCGGGGATTTGTTGTGGGGGCTTGCGCTGACCATGCAGGTTGCCATCATGGGGCGAATGGGTTCGGCGGCGATGGCTTCCCAGAGCGTAACGATCGTGCTATCTAACTTTACGATGGTGATCGTGTGGGGATGCTCGGCGGCGGCGGCGATCATCATTGGTAAGACAGTCGGCGAAGAAAGGTATGATTTGGTTAAGCGATATGCGCGCGCGTTGCAAGTTACGTTTGCGGTGTTGGGTTTGGCGACGGCGGGGGTATACTTCGGCTTGCGGGATTTTTTCCTGTCGTTTTACGACTTTGCGCCGGAAACGATGGCGATGGCGAGGCAATTCATGGCGATAACGGCGTTGTATATACCGTTGACTTCCTACCATGCGCCGTGTTTTACGGGTATTATCCGCGCGGGCGGCGATACGAAGTTCGTATTAAAGGTTGACGGAATATGCGCGTGGCTGATCGTGCTGCCGTCGGCGTTCCTTGCGGCGTTCGTATTCGGGGCGTCGCCGGTAGTGGTGTATTTCTTTTTGCGGATCGACCAGTTCTTTAAATGGGTGATCGCCATCATCAAGACAAACCGCTTCAAATGGATAATTAACCTGACAAGATAAGTTAGATAAGCGTACGGCATATAGTAGGGTATCCGATATTAAAAAAGGATGCGAAATGGTGCGGCTAACCCTGTATACCGTGCGGTACATAAAATTGATCGAGGAACGCTTTGCGGTAATTAAAAAGGAGAAGTGCGGGAACGACTGCGCGCTTTATTTTGCGTGGGCCGGTGAACGGGAGTTGCTGGTACAAGTGATGATGGGTTTATTGGAGGAAGCGGCACTGTATGAAAATCCCGTGTACCGCCATTCCCCAAAAATGCGCCGCCTGACGCGTGAGTTGCGTAATACGCCGTTGTTTGCGGATGAAACGGAAAAACTGCGGCGGTTTTTACGTACGAATAAACGCTTGCACATAGAGGGTTATGTGGCGTTCCGTATGGGAAAATATCGCGAGGCGTTGGATATGCTGTCGTATCGGCTGATAAAAAAACTGAACCTCCATGCGATGTGGGACTGGTAGATATTGGTAATATATGGTACGCTTTTTGCATGATAAATGTAATCAGGGAATTGCTCGCCATCGAAAAATCGGCACGGCAAACGGAAGGCGAAGAAAACCATAACGAAACGGAGATTTTCATCCAAGATGAAATCAACCGAGGCGTTATCACGATGGAACGTGATGCCGATGCGAGGATTGCGGCGTTAATACAAGAATCGTACGCGCAAACGGAGGAACGGCTGGCGCAAATAAGGGAGGCTTATCGGCGTAAAACGGATAGGTTGGAAGCGGCGTTTATCATCAACCGTGAAACGTGGTCGGCGGAAATCGTGAAGGATATTTTACAATGAATTATACGGCGTTAAATACGAAGGTATGGGCGATGGGTACGGATGATTGGGATTACGGCGATGGTCTTAGAAAGATATCGATGTGGATCCCCGTCAAATACCTCCGGGACTTGCTTGCGATGATGATGCCCGAAACGGAACGAGGCGTTTCCGATTATATATCGCTTTGGCGTAGGCTGCGTTATGGCTGTATCGCCGACCGCCGCGCGTTGCTTCCCCTCATCGGGGCGGAAATCGATTTGCGTAATATCGTGTGGATGTACCGTTTGAAGGAATATTACGGCGTGTTTGGTGGTGTGACCTACGGACGGTTGATCCCGATACGTTACCGTTTAACCGAGGAAACCATGCGGAAAATGGCGGATGCGAAAGATTGTAAGGCTTTGCTTGCCGTCGTATCGCAAGGTCCGTACGCCGAAGTTTTCCCTTCCTTTATAAAACCGGAGCGGTCCTTGTATCACGCGTTGGCGGCGTTATACGGGAAACAGGCGCGGATCCATCCCGATTCGCTCGCTCCGGTATGCGCCTGCCTCCATACCCGTTTGAGGTCAGCCATATGGTAGAAAAGATGAAGTACATAAGCATTACCGGCCATATCACCGCCATGAACCACGTGGTTAACCGTTACTTTTCGCGCTACGACATCCAACTCGAAAAAGTCGCCGAGCATCCGGATATGGAACCCTTCACCACGCTTAACCCCTATGCTCAAACCTTGCAAAAGGCGGAACGGTTTAAGGAAATGTTCGGCGATAAATCCGTTTTACACATCCCCGTAAGCGCGGCGGACGCGGTCAACCGTGTGGAGGAGGCCCATCGCGCCTACGAAGCACGCGACGAAGCCATACGGGAAAAAGAACGCCAAAAAAACGAAATCGAAGCGTATCTGCAAGGCATTGCGCCGTTTTTATCGTTGGAAGCGGATGTGTCGGAGCTGGGGGGATGCCGATACCTGCATTTTAGGGCCGGGCGTATGGCCTCGGCGCATTATAAACAATATGAAACGTTCCTTCGGGCGGATGAAAAAATTATCTTTATCACAACGAAACGCGACGCAGCTTATGTATGGGGTATTTACTTCACACCCACCGTACACGCGCAGGAAGCGGACGCGGTTTTCACGTCTTTACAATTTGAAGTGATTCCGCTTACGGCGGAATGTATGGGGGAACGGAAAAACGGCACGGTTGCCGAGCTGGATCGGGTTTGGCAAAAACGGTTGATTCGCTTACGGGTGGAAATCCGTACGCTGGCGGAGACTTTATTACCCGAAGGGAGCGTAGGGCGGCTGCGTATCGCTTGCGACAAGGTACGTACGCTGTACGACGCCTTCGATGTAAAAAAATTCGCCGCTTTAAGTAAGGGGCGGCGGGTGTTTACCTTCGTCGGGTGGATGGGTGCGTCGGACGCAGATGCATTGGAGAATGAAATCGGCAACGATCCATTGGTGATCCTTACCCGCCCCGTAAGTGAAGAGGAAACCGCTCCGACGCGTTTAAGGAATCCGCCGTTGGTCCGCCAATTCGAGTTCTTCACGCGCTTGTACGGTTTGCCCTCGTACGGGGAAACCGATCCCACGTTCGTGTTGGCTGTAACGTATACATTGCTTTTCGGGCTGATGTTCGGCGATGTGGGGCATGGGTTGTGCTTGGCATTGGTTGGCGCGGTTATCGGGGCGCGGTACAAAAAACCGTTGGGATGGATTATCACGGTCGTCGGCGCGTCGGCGATGGGCTTTGGGTTTTTATACGGTTCTGTTTTCGGGTTCGAGGATTTGCTGCCCGCGTTATGGAGGAGGCCGTCGGCGGATATCATGGGGACGTTGTTATTCGCGGTGGGCTTGGGCGCGGGGTTGATCGTGCTTTCCATGGTGCTGTATATGTACAATGCGTTGCGCCAAGGCCGTATGGGTGATTTTTTATTTACCGCCAACGGTGCAAGCGGATTGGTTTTTTATGCCGCGCTGGTGTACGGCGCGGTGCGCGTTTTTTACATGGGGCGTAATTTTCCCATATGGCTGCTTGTCATACCGCTTGTGTTACTTGCGCTTAAGCATCCGTTCACACGTTTACTGGAGGGACGGCGTGGTTTGCTTGAAGGGGGGGTCGGCGCGTTTTTATTCCAAACTATCATGGAATTGTTCGAGACGTTGCTAACCTATGCCACCAATACCGTATCGTTTGTACGTGTGGGGGCGTTCGCCGTCAGCCACGCGGGGATGATGCACGTGGTATTGCAACTTTCGCAAGGCGTAAACGTATCGGGAAGGGTACTTATATTGGTGCTCGGTAATGTTTTGGTAATGGGTATCGAGGGGTTGTTGGTGGGGATACAGGTTTTGCGGCTGGATTTTTATGAATTGTTCAGCCGTTTTTACAAGGGTGGGGGCAGGGTTTTCATTTCGCATAAGATCAACCGCATCTAAAAAAGGAGAAATGGTATGTTCAAAGGAAAAAGGGGTAAGCGCATTTTGATTGCGAATGTCGTCGTATTTACCGTCGTTTATTTGGGAGCCGCCATATTTTTATTTACCGCGCGGGCGGGGGCAACGGAAGCGGTAAGCGGGGGCAGCGAAATCGCCACCGCGGCGGCGTACATTGCGGCGGCGTTGGTGACGGGTATGGGGGCGATCGGTACGGGTATCGCGGTGAGCTCCGCCGCCGCCGCCGCTATCGCGGCTGTAAGCGAAAACGAGCAGAACTTCGGTAAGTCCATGATTTTCGTGGCGATGGCGGAGGGGATCGCGATTTATGGTTTATTGGTGGCTTTTATGATCTTGGGGAGGGTGTAGATGAACGTAGAAAATAAATTAGACTATTTCGCCGCGGTGATTATAAATGAAGCGGAAGCAACCCAAAAAAGAAAAGCCCGCGAACGGTCCGCACGTATCGAAGCGGCCGTATCGCTTGCCTTGGCGGAGGCAAAAACGCGCATCAACGAACGTATACGGGAGAAAACGCACGAAATAAAGAAAACGCGATACATGAAGATCGCTGCCGCAATCGCCGATGAGCGGATGGGGTTAAACGGGAAAAGGCAATCATTGTTGGATGTGTTAAGGGGGGAAGTAGAGGAACGGCTGCGGATGTTCGTCACTTCCGACGCGTATGCGGGGTATATGGAGGAAGCGATAGGGAATGCCGTAAAATCGGATAATACCGCGCGCGGGCGCAGTACCGCATTTACGCGGGGAGGTGCCGTCATACAGCTTATGCGGCGTGATATGGGCTTGGTTATGCCTCCCGGGTTAGCCGCGGAGGCGAGCGACGCGGATTTTATCGGGGGGTTTATCCTTTATAACGCGAAACGCACGAAACGGGTGGATTTATCTTTTAAGGCGCTCATAACCAAAGGAATCGAATCCTTCCATGAAAATATTGAATGATTCCGCCGTCGGTAAAATCCACGGCATCAACGGCCCGATCATACGTGTGGAGCACATACGGGATACGCGGGATTTCTTTATGTCGGAACGGGTGCGGGTAGGGGAGGACGGGTTGATGGGGGAGGTCGTATCCCTGCGAAACGATCCCCCGCTTAAAACCGTAACCGTACAGGTATACGAAGATACCGCGGGACTTAAACCCGGGACGGAGGTATTCGGTACGGGTCACCCGTTGTCCGTACGGCTGGCACCGGGGATTGCAGGGCATATCTTTGACGGTATCGGGCGGCAGTTGGACGCGGATGGGCAAACGAATGACAAAAAATGGCCCGTACGTATGCTCGCCAAACCCGGGGATAAAACCAATGACGGTACGTTTTGGTCCGAGGTTGCGGAAACCCCATCTGTTATATACAAAGCCATACTCCCCATCGGCGCGGAAGGAACGGTATTGTCGTGCGTTTCCGACGGCGAATACACGGTTGACCAAGTGCTGTTGGAGATAGAAACGCCAAACGGTTTGCGTTCCTTTTCCCTCGCGCAGCAACAGCCCGTACGCGTCCCCCGTCCGATACGCCGCCGCTTACCGCTCACGCGGCCGCTTATTACGGGGCAACGGGTCATTGATGGTTTATTCCCTATCGCGAAAGGGGGTGTGGCGGCCATACCGGGCGGTTTCGGTACGGGTAAGACCATGACGCAGCACCAATTGGCGAAATGGTGTGACGCTGATCTGATCGTATACATAGGCTGCGGCGAACGCGGCAACGAAATGGTTGAAGTGCTGGAGGATTTTTCACGCTTAACCGACCCGCGTACGGGGGAATCCTTAATGGCGCGTACGGTGCTTATCGCCAACACGTCCGACATGCCCGTAGCCGCCCGTGAAGCCGGTATTTATACGGGGCTCGCCATCGCGGAAGGCTACCGCGATATGGGTTACCATGTAGCGGTGATGGCGGATTCGACCTCGCGTTGGGCGGAAGCCCTGCGGGAATTATCGGGTCGCATGGACGAAATGCCCGCCGAAGAAGGATACCCCGCTTACCTTGCGAGCCGTTTATCGGCCTTCTACGAACGGGCGGGATATGTGGAGAACATAAACGGGACGGAAGGTTCCATCACGATCGTGGGTGCGGTTTCGCCGCAGGGAGCGGATTTTTCGGAACCGGTAACGCAGAATACGAAGCGGTTTGTGCGATGCTTTTGGGCATTGGACAGACGGCTGGCGTACGCGCGGCATTTTCCCGCGATTGATTGGATGGCGAGCTACAGCGGCTACGCGGCGGAGTTGATCCAAGGGGAGCAAGCGGAAAACCGCCGCAAGTTATTAGATATCTTATATGAGGAAAACCGAATATTGGAGATAATAAAACTGATGGGTTCGGAATCCCTGCCGGAAAGCCAACGGTTAACCCTACATATGGCGAAAAGGATACGGGGGGAATTTTTACGGCAGGACGCTTATAACCCTGTGGATACCTTCACCCCGCTCAGTGAGCAAGCGGCGATTGTCGCCGGGCTGTTAAACGGATGAACGTCGAATACTTGGGTGCCCGGGAAATACGGGGCGCTTTATTGATATTGGAAGGCGTGGAGGACGTCGCCTACGACGAAATCGCAACGATTACGGCAAGCGATGCCGATACGCCGCCATTGACCGGTCGTGTGATCCGTATTGACGGCGATGTTGCCGTCGTGCTTGTTTTCGAAGGGACGCGTGCGTTGTCCCTGACCAATACCGTCACGCGTTTTACGGGTCGGCCCATGACGATGCCGCTTTCGCAGGAGATTTTGGGCCGTACCTTCAACGGTATGGGACGACCCATGGACGGTATGGGAAATATATCCGCAACCGTACGCCTCGGCATTAACGGTACGCCTGTCAACCCTACACACAGGATTTACCCGCGCGGTTATGTCGAAACCGGTTTTTCCGCAATCGATGGGTTGCTGACGCTGATCCGCGGGCAAAAACTGCCGATTTTTACGGGTGACGGTTTGCCGCATGACCGGTTGGCCGCGGACATCGCCGCGAATATAAGCACCCCGTCAACAGCCATCGTATTCGCCGCCATGGGTGTGAAGCATGATATCGCCGAATATTTCCGCCGTTCATTAACGGAGAGCGGCGCGCTCGAACGTTCGGTATTGTTCCTTAACCTCGCCGGCGACCCGCCGACCGAACGGATCATAACCCCGCGCTGTGCGCTTACGGCAGCCGAATACCTCGCCTTCGACTGCGGGATGGATGTACTCGTCATCCTTACCGACATGACCGCTTACGCGGAGGCTTTACGCGAGATTTCATCGGCGCGGGGGGAAATCCCGAGCCGTAAGGGTTATCCGGGTTATCTGTATTCCGATTTGGCTTCCTTGTACGAACGCGCCGGGATCATCAAGGGTAAATGCGGTTCGCTTACGCAAATCCCCATCCTTACCATGCCGGGTGACGATATCACTCACCCCGTGGCCGATCTTACGGGTTATATCACCGAAGGGCAAATCGTATTGGACCGTGCGCTTTATCAACGCGGCATATATCCGCCCATCAATGTGCTGCCGTCACTTTCGCGCCTGATGAAGGACGGTATTGGGGAGGGGAAAACATACAAGGACCATCCCGACTTGGCGAAGCGGTTGTTTGCCTCCTATGCGAAAGTGAGTGACGCACGGGCGATGGTATCGATCGTAGGTGAGGAGGATCTGTCCGAAGCGGATAGGAAAACGCTGGCTTTCGGCCGATATTTTGAAAACGATTTTATCCGCCAACGTCAAGGCGAAAGCCGTACGCTGGAAGAAACACTGGGCTTGGGGTGGGATTTATTGTCTTCCGTGCTATAATTATGCTAAAAAGGCGTTGACACAATGGCTGTGATAAATTCCGTCAACAATTTCCGCGTTAAGCAATGGATCAAGTTGAAAAACAAACCACAGCGCGATAAGCAACGGCAGTTCATCGCCGAAGGTTATCACTTGGTATCGGAGGCGTACAAAGCCGGCCGCTTATTGGAATTTATCTCGCTTGAAAAGGACACGCGGTTTGATGTACCGTCCTATCAGGTTACTTACGAAGTAATGGAACGGTTAACGTCCATGGCTACCTCCGCCAAAGCGCTCGGTATTTGCGCGCGGCAAAAGGAAGGGGAATACGGGGACGTTATTTTATTGGCCGACCAAATCCACCACCCCGGAAATTTGGGTACGATCATACGCAGCGCGGTGGCCTTTGGCGTGGATACGATTGCGCTTGCCAACAGTGTGGACGTATATAACCCGAAGGTGATCCAAGCGTCACAGGGGATGCTTTTCCATATCAATATTATTAACAGGGATATGAAGGATTTTTTATTAACGCTTAAGGATGAAGGGTATCAAATTATCGGCACGGATGTACGCGAAGGCGTCCCTTTGCGGGACGTCAAACCGAATACGAAGCGGGCAATATTAATCGGCAATGAAGGCGACGGCTTGGGAGACGGTTTGCTTAACGAATGCGATATAAAAGTGAACATAAAAATGAACGATAAATGCGAATCCCTCAACGTGGGCGTGGCAGCGAGTATAATTCTCTACGGTTTGTCATGCATAGGGTAAACGCTTCCGCGGATACGCTTGCGCAACTGCCTGAGGCAACGGGCTGCTATTGGTTCGAAAACGCCGAAGGTACGGTGATGTACGTCGGTAAGTCGGTAAACATACGTAAGCGTGTGGCGTCGTATTTCCAACGGCTTTCCCTTACCGACCCGCGGGAGAGTAAACATAAAATACACAGCTATATACGCAAGCTCGAAACGATGGTACGCTTCATTAAAACGGTCGCTTACGAGCAAACGGAAACCGAATTGGACGCGCTTTTGTTGGAACACAGCCTGATTAAAAAACACCGCCCCATGTATAACGAAGCCATGCGCCACGACCGTAAATCATGGTTTATCACGGTCGCGCCTGATGGGGCGTTCCCGCCGTTATTATCGGAATACCGTGATATGAACGATCCGATGCCGAATAGTGAATCCGCGGAGCGTATATGTGCCTCGAGCAGCTGCGACATAGGACCTTTCTTCAACGAATATACCCTTAAGGAAGCGTTGGACGTTATCACAAACCTATGGCAAATCCCGCATTGCGGTAAAAACCACGGCAACGGCGTAAAAGCCGAACCGTGCCTTCGGTTCCATACGAAGCAATGCCTCGCCCCGTGTACGGGGGAAGCGGATCCGAACGAATACCGTACGCGGCTGGCGGAAGCGGCGGGCTTTTTCCAAGGGAACAAAGCACCCGCGCAAGAGCGAATTACGCGGGAGTTGGGACTATGTACGGAAAACATGGACTTCGAACGCGCCGCCAAAATACGCGATGCATACGCGGTATTGAATTTATGGGCGCATCGCCTTTCGAAGCACCCCATCGATTGGCGGGCGCGGTACGTCGTGTTCGCCAAAACCCACCGCGAGGACCGTTTTATGGCGGCGTACGCGGAAGACGCGGAAATAAAATGCTGGTTGTACATAGACCGAGGGAAAGCAAGTGAATTATCGGATAAAATTAAACCGTTGGTACGTTACGCCGTACAAAGTGATAATACATCGGGGCTATGCTTTCCCGTTTCGCGGGAGGAAGGCGGGCAACGATGGACGGCCTTAGCGGATATATCCGCGGTTAAGCATTATATAAAATTACCGATTGGCGAAAACGAAACGGAAGACGATCTTTTAAGCCGGGTAAACGCGCAATCGGCGGAGTTTATTAATAGGTTGTAAGCGATTGACTTTGCGATAACGCTTAACTATACTTTCGAAAATTGGGTATTATTGTCGTATCATTAAAGGGGGCTCGGTATGAAGAATTCCATGGTAACATTATTGGTAGGTTTGGTTATGTTGGTTGCGGGCTTGTATTGGTTAACAACGATGGTGCAGGTTACGACCATGTGGGGCAACGCGCTGCGGGTAGGCGGGGTAAGCGTCCCGACGGGTTTGACGTTGGTGCCGCTTATCGCGGGCATCCTTTGGATATTCTTTAACCCTAAATCCATGGGTGCCAAGATTTTATTGATCGTCGGTTTGGTCATCATCGTAGCCAGTATCCTCATGAGCATCCGCTTCCACGTACCCAGGGTCAGCCTGTTCGAATTCATTATGGTATTTATCGGGATCGCGGGGGGCTGCGGGCTTATCGCGCGCGTGTTGTTCACCGATTCGAAGAAGGGCCAACCTCCGAATAACCAAAACACGAACAATCCATTTCCTTAAATGACAAGGAGGATATTTATGTATCCAAAGATCGGCATACGCCCCACCATTGACGGGCGTTGGGGCGGCGTAAGAGAAGGTCTTGAAGAAAAGACGATGGCAATGGCACGCGCGGCGGCGGAATTAATCGGCAAGCTGCGCTACCCCGACGGTACGCGGGTGGAGTGTGTAATCAACCCCGCGACCATCGGCGGCGGCGCGGAAGCGGCCAAGTGTGAGGCGTTTTTCGCTACGCAAAACGTAGCGGCGACGCTGACCGTCACCCCCTGCTGGTGCTACGGTTCGGAAACCTTTGACATGAACCCCTCCACGATTAAAGCCGTGTGGGGCTTTAACGGCACGCAGCGCCCGGGCGCGGTGTATTTGGCGGCGGTGATGTCGGCCTACGCGCAGAAGGGCTTGCCCGCTTTTTCGATTTACGGACACGATGTGCAAGACTTGGAGGACAATTCCGTTCCCCCCGACGTAGCGGCTAAAATCACCGACTTCGCCAAGTGCGCCGTCGCCGTGGGTTGGATGCGCAATAAATCCTACGTGAACATGGGCAGCGTTTCCATGGGCATCGCGGGGAGTTATTGTAATGAGGCGTTCTTCCAAAAATACCTTGGCATCCGCGCCGAATGGGTGGACCTAACCGAAATCCTGCGCCGTATGAAGCTCGAAATCTACGACAAAGCGGAATACGAAAAAGCGTTTGCGTGGACAAAAGCGAATTGCAAGGAAGGCTTCGACGTAAACGCGGGTAAGGATTTGCCCGAAGTCATCACCCGATCGAAAACCGTCCCCCCCGACGATGATTGGGATTTTATCGCGAAGATGACGGTTATCGTACGCGACATCCTGTTCGGTAACAAAAAACTGGCCGAAATGGGTTGGCACGAGGAATCGCTTGGTAAAAACGCCGTGGCGGGGGGCTTCCAAGGGCAACGGCATTGGACGGATTGGCTGCCCAACGGTGACTTTACCGAGGCCATCCTCGCGTCCACCTTCGACTGGAACGGCGCGAAGGAACCGGTCGTATACGCTACCGAAAACGATACCCTCAACGGCGTGTCGATGCTGTTCGGCAAGCTGGCAAGCGACACCGCGCCCTGCTTCCACGACGTACGCACGTACTGGAGTGCGGAAGCGGTCGAAAGGGTCGCGGGTAAAAAACCGCAAGGCAAGGCCGAGAACGGTTTTATACATTTGATCAATTCCGGTGCAACCGCCCTCGACGGTACGGGCGCGGCGAAGAACGCCGACGGCAACGGCTGCCTTAAGCCCTTTTGGGAAATAACGGAGCATGATATTACCGCGTGCCTGGAAGCTACCGATTGGTGCCGCGCTAATTATGAGTATTTCCGCGGCGGCGGCTATTCCAGCCATTTCAAGTGCCAAGCCGAAATGCCCGTAACGCTCCTGCGCGTCAATATCGTGGACGGCGTGGGGCCCGTATTGCAAATCGCCGAAGGGCATACGGTAACCCTCGACGACGTGACCCACGCCGCGCTCGATTCCCGCACCGACCCCTCTTGGCCTACCACATGGTTCGTACCGGAACTGACCGGACAGGGTGCGTTTACCGATGTGTACGGCGTGATGGCAAACTGGGGCGCAAACCACGGCGTAACGGCGTACGGACACGTAGGCGATAAGCTGATAACGCTGGCGAGTATGCTGCGCATCCCCGTTTCCATGCACAACGTTTCGCCCGGGCGGATATTCCGCCCCCATTCCTGGGCGGCGTTCGGTACGGGGTCGCCGGAAAATGCGGATTATCGGGCGTGTAAGGCGTACGGACCGTTGTATGGGTAAATAAAGAGGAAGTTTGCCATGATTAAACTCCAAGGTAATAATATCTACCTCGCGGCGTTGGAACGCGACGATTGCAAAAAAATTTGCGAGGACAACGAATACGACTTTGCCGACCCTTTGGAACCTACGCTGTTCGGCTGGTCGGCGGAAAACGCCGACGAATGGTACGAGGAAATCCAACGCTTGCTAAAGGAAAACGCAAACATCCGTGTGGGTATATTTTTGAATGATGGCACGGTTATCGGCGATGTGGCGTTGCAAAGCATCGACGAACGGAACCGAAGCTGTACCATCGGTATCGGTATCGCAAAGATTTCGGAACGCGGAAAGGGGTACGGAACGGAAGCCATACGCCTTATGTTGGATTACGGCTTTAATAACATCGGTTTTGAACGTATCGAAGCCGACACCCTCGAAATCAACACACCCATGCGGAAGGTCTTTGAAAAGTTGGGTTTCACACTCGAGGGACGCGCACGGAAGGCCGTATACTTCCGCGGAAAGCGATACGATAAGGTGTATTATAGTTTGCTTTCTGAAGAATGGGGTAAAAACCGTGCAAAAACCTATTGAAAAAGGTTATACCGAAAAATATGTAAAAATCAACGGTATACACCAATATTTCCTGCACTACCCATCCGAACAAAAGGAAGTGATTCTACACCTGCATGGCGGACCGGGGGGATCTTCCGCCCAATTGGCGTATACCTTGCGGCAATATTGGGATTTTTGCGGCATCGTATACTATGACCAACGCGGAACGGGTAAAACGTTGATGAAAAATAAAACGCTTCCGCAGGACATTACCTTGGAAAATTTGTTGGAGGACTTGCGGCAAACAATTATTTATGTAAAAGAAAAATACCAAACCGACAGGATTATCCTACTCGGGCATTCGTGGGGGAGCGTGTTAGGGACGCAATATATATTACGATACCCTAACGACGTAATCGCTTACATCGGGTACGGGCAAGTAGTCGATATGCTGCGCGGCGAAAAGCTGGGGTATGACGAACTCCGCAAAAACCTGGAGGAAAAAGGCGCGGTTAAGGGTATAAAAAGACTTGACGCGTTGGGCGACTATCCCCATGGTGCAAAGAATTACCCCAAAACAATCCTGCGCTTTCGCAAATTGCAAATAAAATATGGTTATGGTGTGAATACAAAAAAACTAATGGACATCGTAACAAAAAGCCCGCTGTTTACAGTGAAAGACGGTTTTGCTATGTGGCGCGGGCAACGTTTAAATAAGAGACTCGTGGCCAATCTTGTAAAATATAATACATGGGATATAACCGACTACAGCGTTCCCGTTTATTATATTTTGGGAAGAAAGGATTGGCAAACGCCTTCCGTGCTTGCCGCGGAATACTTCGAACGAATCAACGCGCCGCAAAAGGGTTTATGTTGGCTGGAAGATGCCGGGCATTTCCCGGAAGTGGATAATCCCGAAGGTTTTTGTGCAGCGGTTAGAGAAATCGTTCAAACCCATCCCGGTCGCATATAAAACCAAATTCATATACTTTGGTAAATTCTTTTTAAATTATCCAGGCTGACGCGGGTGCCGTACAGGCAATCCTCCATACCTTCGAATTCGACGAGGATGTGCCCGCTGTAGCCGGATTTTTTTATGCTGTTTAATATTCTGTAGATATCCAAATCCCCCTGACCCAAAATGGAACCCCGCAAGAAGCGGCCGCCCGAAGAACGGAACCAGGAACCGGAGCAGTCGAATTGGGTTGCGTCGCCGGGGTCGCGGGTGCGGATATAAAAGTCCTTCACATGTATCGTGGTGGCGAAGGGGAGAAGCCTATCTACAGCCGATTCGGCGCGATCGTCCACACATTCGTAATTGCCGGTATCCAATTGGTGGCCAAAGTTGGGTCGGTCGATGCTTGTCATGATTTGGCGTATTCGATCCGCACCGTTGATGTGAAAGCCATGGTTTTCCAAAAGAACCGTGATGTGATAACGGCTTGCGTAGTCGCATAAGGTACGGTAGGTATCTAAAATCATAGGCAATTCCTGTTGGAAGTTTTCGATTGTGTTTGTTTCGATGGGCCTGCGGTAACCCGCGCAGTCAATGCGTATGGTGGGGAGGTTCAGCTTATTCGCGATGTCGATGTGGGTTTTGACGCGGCTAAGCTCGGCGGCGTATTCTTCGGTTGTGATTTGCAAGAAATTTGCGTTGAGCGAATAGTTGATGATGGGCACGTTCGCTTTTTTTGCGGCTTCGAGCAATGTGTCGATCAAAACCGGTTCGTTAACCATGTCGATGCCGAAGGGGACAAGCTCGATAGCCTCCGCCCCGTTGTCGGCAAGCCACTTGATGCCGTCGGCGGGGGACATTTCCCCGGAAATAATCTTGCGTGAAATACTGTAGATACTGGCTCCGAATGTGGGCATATGAAAACCCTCCTGATGTTATTTTATAGATACAAAGACCCGGCTGGCCATTGTGCGGGCTTTTTTTATCCCCATTTTTTTATTTAATTTAACCTTTTTACAGGAGCCAAGGTTGATGTAATTATTTCGTAAAAACGTTCAAACCCGTTCCGGCCGCACATTTGCGTGCCTTCAAGGGTAATGGTCGCGGCAGCGGCTGCCATCGCAAAGCGTAATAAATCCGGCGAAAAATCGCATCTGTCCAAGCATCTGTCTAAAAAATTTGCCCGTTTATCCAATAACCCGTACACCAACCCCGCCACCATCGCGTCACCCGCGCCTTGCACGGCCTTTACCTCGACGGGCAGGGCAGGGGAGTAATGCACCCCGTCCGCCGTTATCAACATCGCTCCCTCAGCGCCGAGGGAAACGCATGCAATTGTAACGCCTTTTTTTATTATATTTTGCCGGCAAAAATCAGCGATGGCTTCCCGCGTAGGCAGCTTGACGCCAAACGTACTTTCCAATTCAAATAAATTTGGTTTAATAAGGAAAGGTGCGCGTTCGCCTAAATCGACCGCCAGCCGCAGAGCATCACCTTCGGTATCAAGGACGACGATGCCCTCCCACGCAGCGCATAACCTCGCGTAAAAATCAGCGGGAACGCTCGCAGGACGACTGCCGCTAAGTATAAGAATACCCGCGGAACAGCCCGCAGGGGGATTGCTTCGCGAAACTGCGACTTTCACAGAGCAATCGCGAAGCAATCCACCGAGGGGGCGGGGTATCTCACGGGTTATTTTTTTAATTAATTCCTCCTGCGCTTCGGGCGGTACATACGCGCCGGGTTGGTTCAGCTCGGTCATCGTGCCGCTTTCGTCGTAGAGTTTAATATTCACCCGCACCGCGCCATCTACGGTCACAAAATCGTAAACGATACCGTGTTCGTCCAGTTTATCCGTAATTACCTTGCCGTTTTCATGGAAGTTAAACCCCATGCATACGGGAGACAAGCCGAGGTTTTTCAACGCCACGCATACGTTGACCCCTTTGCCGGCGGCGTCTTGGCGGGCGGATTTTATACGGTTCATACCGCCGTGGGTAAATTCATCGGTATGCCATGACCAATCAAGGCAGGGGTTCAAATTAACGACGGTAATGGGGGTATCCATTATACCAACCGTCTGATTAAATCATCCCGCCCGCCGTACAGCATATCCGCGACGGGGATATCGAGCGGCGTATGGCATCCCGGTTTTTGCCGCATGGCCGCGCGTGCGGCGGCCACCATGATTTGCGCCGTAACAGCCGGATTATTTACACGCATATCGAAATTAAAGAGTTGGTTGTCCGTTTTACCGGAAACCCCTTTGCGTTCGATATTCATCCCGTGCCCTACGTCTTGTAAAGCGGAAACGTCATTTGTTTGGATTACATGCGTTTCATCCTTCACGAAATAAGGGTCTTTTTTAATCGTATCGCTGATTGTATCAAAGTCATACCCATCCATGATTTCCACGTAAACCATGCGGCGGTGCAGGCCCGCACCCAGCGGAAGCGTTACGGAAAGCCCGTTTTTTACGCCTTCGATGGATTTGACCACCGTCGTGTGCCCCATACTCATACCCGGGCCGAAGTTGGTGTACGATATCCCCTTAGGCGCGGCCGTCTCGAATATCCCGCGTATCAGCGTATCGACCCCGGGGTCGAGCCCCATACCGATAACGGCAACGCTGTTATGCTTTTTTCCAATTGTGTCCAATGTATTGTATAAAATAAGCATCGCTTCGCCGTGTAAATCGTAGCTGTCAACGGTATGGATGCCTTTCGCTAAATATTTTACCGCCTCATTCGGCACGGATCGCGACGGTACGCATAGGATCGCGACGTCCGCCGTACCCGGTTCCGATACGTCTTCAAAAACAGGTACCCCTTCGGGTACACCTTTTTCACGTGCTTTTTCCCTGTCACGCAATACCACACCCGCGACGCTCATATCCGGCGCGGCGGAAAGCGCGTCGTACACCGCTTTGCCTATGTTGCCGTACCCAACGATAACCGTTTTAACCATGATCATCAAACCTTCCCGACATTAAATTCTTGTTGCGGATACTTCCTTCATTGTGTAATATAATGGAAACAATTGCAAGCTCATTTTTCCATTGGGGAGCGACGTCCATGAACCTCCTCCTTGCCGACGCCGACAAAGAAAACCTCAAGAATTTCCGCACCTATATCAAGGGAGCGTACCCCAATATCAAGATCGTGGGTACGTTTGAGGACGCAACGCGCGATATTTTGCCCGTGATACGTGAAACGCAGCCCAACCTCATTTTGGCGGACGTCCGCTTTTTCGGCGGGCTTTATTTCACGCGGTTTATGGAAGTGTATGAGGCTTTCCCCGATGTCCGTTTCGTGGTATACGGTACGTTCAGCGAGGCCGAATACATGAAACGGGGGCGAGAATTCGGCGTACTGGATTTTATGTACCGCCCGGTAAAACCCGCGGACTTAAACCGTTGCCTTGACCTGGCCGTCAAACACTTCAAAAAAGAAGCCGAAGCCCACCGCCGTACGTTGCTTTTGGAAAAGGATTACACGGACCGCATTTTCCAATACGAGGAAATATTTTTACGAAGCCTGCTGGATGGCCACATTACCAAGTCGCGTGAGGTCACCGAGGGTTTTATTTATTTTAACCTGCCGTTTGCAAAGGATGAAGAGACCCAAAAGGGTTATTCCGTTTTTTTGGTCAGAATTGACCATTATAAACGTATGGTCTTGGCCATGACCGAAATGGAAAAGCATATGCGCGTCTTTGAAATGCTGAACGTGACCAAAGCCGTCTTAACCGATTACAATGCCGTCGCATTCGTACGAGGCTTTAATGAAATCCCGATTATATTAAACGGATTCCATACTACGGAAGAAAAAACGCTGCTTGCCGACCGCATCAAACACGCGCTGCTTTCCGAAACCGACACCCGCGTGACCATCGGCATCGGCCGTACTTACGACGAACCGACGGACATCGCCGTTTCCACACGGGAAGCCGACGCCACGTTCGGGTACCGTTTCCGTATGGGGTACAACGCCGTCATCCCCATCGAATTTGTGGAGCCGACAAACAGAGTCACCTACCGTTATCCCGCATCGCGTGAGCGTCGGTTGGTTTATGCCGCTGTGGTGGGTGATTTCGCCTATTGTAAAGGGCTCCTGACCGAGCTTTTTGACGCGCTCGCGCAATCGGGTACATTGGCGGAAAATTTGATCGCCAAGACCGTGATGACCATCGTTTTCCGTATCAGCCGCTATATAAGCGAGCAAAACCTACCGATCGCCGGTGAAATCACGCGCTTCTTCCCCACGGGTGATATGCTCAAGCTCGTGACCGTGGAGGACGGTTATACCTTCTTGGAAAAAAGTCTGGAGGAATTTTGCACCTTCGTCGTGGATTACAACGCAAAACAATCCCTACGGCTCCATATGGTCGCTAAAAAATACGTGCAGGAAAATTACTTCGAATCCTTTTCAGTCACCCGTATTGCCGCCAAGATCGGCACGACACCCGAAAACCTGAATAAGGTATTCCTCGAACGCGAAAAGGTCATGCTCTTCGATTATGTGATGTGGGTACGGATCAACCAAGCGCAAAAGACCCTGCGTGAAACCGCTACCGATGAGGAAATCATCGCCGTACAGGTCGGCTTCGATGACGTAAAATATTTCCGCTCAATTTTCCGCAAATACATCGGCGAAACCCCCGCCGAATACCGATTACGCGAACGCAGTAAAGCAACGCCGCCGCATACGGAGTAAGGCCATTATTAAATTGATCAACCATACCCTGTTAATAATGAAACACAGACAGGGTATTTTTTATAGTATTTTACGAAAAACATTACCTATAGCGGGTTTTCAACAAAATTCAACATATCTATTATTCGCAAACGGAAGGTGACTGTCATGTACAACAGATTAAATATCGTAATCGGAAGGAGGGTTCAAGAAAAAAGGAAGGCTTTGGGACTGACGAGGGAACGTTTGGTCGATATGGCGAGCCCTCCCTTCAGCAGTAAATATTTATGGGAAATCGAGAAGGGAAAAAAAATGTTATCAGCGGATATGCTACGCAGGCTTGCCGTGGCACTTAACGTCACGGCGGATTGGTTGCTGGACTTGACCATTACAGAGAAAGGAGGCGAAGGGCAACATGATAAAGGATTTTTTCACTAGAGAGGAAATTGCTGACATACTTTGCGTCGATACGGACATGGTCGATGATTTAATCGCCGATAAAGGTGAATGGCAAACCAATGATATCGTTTTATTAATGGGTGGGCTCGCAAAAAAATTGACTACCACATAACCGCCGTAAGGAATGCTTCCAACACGGCATCATGGTGACGTTGATCGACGCGGAAGGAACCATGTACCAAACTGCCGAAGAAGTGCAAGCAAAAATGCCCGTCAACATTGTTGTTAAAGTTAGTGACGATGCTGTGCGGCATACCGTTTATCGAAGCGGCTAGCGTGCGCCCGTTTACGACAACCAAGACGGGTCGTGGGTCCCAAGTCCATCGATGGCCAAAAGCGCGGTGCATCTCTTCAGTATCCTGAGCGGTTACGGTTTCGACGTCGGCATGCAATTCACCGCCCAAGCGCGCCACCTGCCACGAAATACCTGTGCGTACGTCTATAACGGTAATGGGGGTACGCACTTCGATCAACTCATCCGCGGTGCGCCAATCGAGGATTTCCACCGGAGCCAAATTATTTAAATCCGGCGGGGAAAAAGGCGTGACGAAGAAAGGCTTTAAAAATTCAGCGGACATATAGCCGTTCATGCCGTTAAAGGTTACGGCAAACCATTCGCCGCACAGGAAATCCGTAACGGTCACGATCGCGCCTAACGGTGCAAGGGCGATACGCGGAAGGGTGGTTGAAGGTGACGGACGCAAGTTTAATGCGGCCGTCGTGATAAAGGTATTGGAAGAAACCGGAACATCATCGGTTTTGGTAACCGTACTTGAATGACAGCTCGTGTCCAAAGCAAACGCGTTTACGTAAATAGGGGCAAGTAAAAAAACCAGCGCCAGTATAACCGGCAATGCAATGTATATCCGTTTTTCCATATGTACTCCCCCCGATACGCAGACCTTAACGGTATGCTAGGGGTAATGTCGGATTTTGTCAAGAAAAAGCCCATCCGCCGGCCGAAGGCAGTTGGCCGAAGGCAGTTGACCGAAGGTCGTAAACGGATGGGCTTTATCAAATCTATATCGTATTGTGGGTCGTGTTGTGGTGCGGACGGCGCTCGGGCGTGGAATCCACGATGTCGCGCGTCCTTCCGATAAAGCTAAGGCAGTACAAGCCCGCCAGCGCAATGATGGTGTATATAATCCGGCTAAAAACGCCTTCCATGCCGCCAAATATCACCGCGACCAAATCAAATCTAAACAGGCCGATAAGCCCCCAGTTAAGCGCTCCCAATATAACCAGCGACAAAGCAACCCAGTCCCATGTTCTGTACCTCATTGACGTGCCTCCTTCCTGATTTTTTTCTCATCTAGTATTTCACCGTGATAAAAAAATATGCGCGAAGGTTAATATGTGATAGGATTGCCGTAAATTTATGGTAAAGGGAAAACGATTATGCGAATCAATCATTTAAGGTGCGAATCATTAAAAAACCCGTTGGGAATCGCAACCATGAAACCGCGCTTCAGTTGGCAAATTGAAACGGATATTTCAAACGCGATCCAACAAAAATATCATATTCAAGTCATGGAATCCGGCATCATCATATGGGACAGCGGGGAAGTAAACAGCGCGCAATCGATTTTTATCGGTTATGCGGGTAAACCCTTGGAATATAAAACAAGGTATACATGGCGGATAAGGGCGTGCGTCAATGATATATGGAGCTCGTGGAGCGATTACGCGTGGTTCGAAACCCCATTGGAAAAATGGAACGCGCCCTTCATCCAAGCGGACGATAAACCCGATGAATCCGGCGCGAAAATATTCCGAAAAGAAGTGGAAATCAAAAAGCCGGTAAAAACCGCGCGGATATACGCTACGGCGTTGGGGCTTTACGAAATATATATAAACGGCAAACCGATTACGGACACTTGCTTTAACCCCGGCTGGTCGTCATACGATTCCAGGGTTTTGTACCAAATATACGACGCGGCGGATAAGTTCGCGGCGGGTAAAAATGAATTGACTGTAAACGTGGGGGCGGGTTGGTACAAGGGTGATATGGGTTTTAGGGAGGGCCGCAGCCTGTACGGGGACAGAATGGCTTTTTCCGCCCAAATCGACTTCCTGTATGAAGATGGCAGCTATGAAACCTTGCTTACCGGAAGCGATTGGCAGTTTGCCGACTCCCCCATTGTCTATTCGGAAATCTATCATGGCGAAACATACGACGCACGGAATGAAAATCCTGCCGATTGGCAGCCATCAACGGTACGCCCTTCCGAATCGTTTACCGTCGAACCCTCTGACGGTGTTGCGGTTCTCAGACAGGAAACGATAAAACCCGCCGTGTTTATTACCACACCAAAAGGGGAAAAGGTATTGGACTTTGGCCAAAACCTAACGGGACGCGTACGTTTTCAAGTAACGGGCAAAGCGGGAGAAAAAGTCATACTGCGCCACGCCGAGGTATTGGACGCGGAAGGAAATTTCTATGTGGAAAACCTCCGTTACGCAAAATGCACCGATACTTATATCTTAAAAGGTAGTACAACCGAAACCTATGAACCTGTTTTCACTTTCCACGGCTTCCGTTATGTTTGTGTTGACGAATACCCCGGTGAAATCGACCCCAACCATTTCGTAGCGGTCGTCATTTATTCCGACATGGAAAAAATCGGCGAATTTTCCTGTTCCGAGCCGTTAATCAACCAATTGCAGAGTAACATCACATGGAGTTTAAAGGGGAACTTCTTGGACATCCCAACCGATTGCCCCCAACGGGACGAGCGCCTCGGCTGGACGGGTGATGTGCAGATTTTTATTTCCACGGCGTGCTTCCTCTACGATGTCCTTCCGTTTTTCCGCAAATGGCTGCACGACTTAAGGCTCGACCAATACCCAAGCGGCGGCGTACCATACGTCGTGCCGGATGTTTTGAAAAAAGACCCCAAGGCGAATATGTCCCATTCCTCCTGCGGTTGGGGCGACGCGGCCGTCATCGCCCCATGGACGCTGTACGAATCCTTCGGCGATATCCGCATTTTGCAAGACCAATACGACAGTATGCGGGGTTGGGTGGATTACATCACTTCCCAAGCAAATAATCATTTATGGAATACGGGCTTTCATTTCGCGGATTGGGTGGCGTTGGACGCAAAGGAAGGCGACTATATCGGCGCGACACCCCCCGATTTATGCGCGACGGCTTATTATGCGTATTCCACATCGCTCTTGGTCAAAGCGGCGGAAGCGTTGGGTAAAAATGAAGACGTAAAAAAATACGGCCAATTGTATGCCGATATCCAAAACGCCTATCAAAACGAATTCTACACCCCCACGGGAAGGCTTGCCGCACGGACGCAAACGGCGCATATCCTTTCATTGGTTTTCGGCTTAACGCCGAAGGAATTTATCCCGCGGACAATTTCCACCCTCGTAAAATTAATAGATGAAAACGGCGGGCATCTCGTTACCGGATTCCTCGGGACACCATATTTTTGCCATGCCCTGAGCCAAAACAACCGGTTGGACGAAGCCTATAAATTATTGCAACGCGAAGATTACCCGTCCTGGCTGTACCAAATTAAAAAAGGTGCCACAACCATATGGGAGCACATGGACGGCATCAAACCCGACGGCTCCATGTGGAGCGCGGACATGAACTCGTTTAACCATTACGCC
>Ga0123353_10002445_pt1 | contig 23095 bp, 19 predicted proteins | sample TergutLab28metaG_3_FD_92763 | JGI IMG/M metagenome (GOLD analysis project Ga0123353, IMG submission 92763) | Labiotermes labralis P3 segment gut microbial communities from Petit-Saut dam, French Guiana - Lab288 P3 | ecosystem: Host-associated > Arthropoda: Insects > Digestive system > Gut ... | reverse complement strand
CCAAACCAGACCATGCAGAGTCAAAACCGAGGCCTGCATCACCAATCATCATGTGATATCTCTGCTCTTCAGACAAATTACACAGTGGAACCAGTCCGTGTCAAACCAGACCATGCAGAGTCAAAACCGAGGCCTGCATCACCAATCATCATGTGATATCTCTGCTCTTCAGACAAATTACACAGCATTCAGCTATAATTATTTACCCACATTTTGGGACAAAGTATCAGTCCCATCTTCAACGATCAAGAACTCAAAAGAGAGTACAGAGCACAACTTAAGTTAACTCACACAATCTTCTTGTCTGGGACTTTGTCTGACCTCTAATTGTTTAAAGAAGCACAATGTTTCAGACGCCATTGATTCCATTTTCAGGTAATGAAGCAAGTAACTTAGTGAACCTCATAAATTGAGATATTCCCAATCACTGAGTACCACAGGCACAGTAACATGTTAAGATATGCACCTGAGAACAGATCTAGTACAAGGGTAGTAAGAGGAAAATGGCTCTGAAAAATTAAAAATTAACTACAAGGCTCAAAAATAAAACCTGGACCAACTGACAAATTAAAAACTATAAAAAGAGAAATGAAATCAGTGTATTCAGACCACAGACATGACACAAAAATCCAGAACACATGTATTTAAATTCTGAACACCACAAACACCATCTCTGGAGAAAACTGTGAATCTTCACAGGTACAAGTTTATAAACCAAGAAATATAAATGTACATTTAACAAATGTGGATCATAATGGCATGGCAGTGCATCTCACTGGAAGTGAGTGTGAAGGGTTGTAAGAAATGCTGTTTGTCCATTGCAGTGGATGGGACTGATGGTATGTTATGTAATGAAGTAAAGAGGATGGGAATGTCAGGAGTGTGACAAAGATGAACGCATTGACTGTGACAATGGAGACAGTGACACTGTTTGGTAAAGGCAGACAGAATCTGATATATTTTGTGTATTAAGTGGAAGAAATTATGAGTAAAGCATTTTTTTGCAGACTTTCATTTTTTGGGGATTGTCTTAGATTTGGATACATACACTTTCCCATGGCAGATGTATATTTGGAGGGAGTGAGGGGGGGAGGGGCAGAGGTTGTCTTAGATTAGAGTCGTCTTGCATTTGGGTAACATCATCATGCACTGTGTCTATTGTAATGAGTTCTAGAACACATTCAAGAAGTGGTTCCTGGGGAAAGGATATTACAGTTAGCTTAACTCTAAGACACCAAACGTGAGTACAAGGTACAGTATCTAGTTTAAATTAGTCTATAAAGTCAATTTCTCCAGCTTAAAACCCAAACACTCATACCTACACCGTTCATAACCTTTACCTACTTCACAATCAACTAACTGTGACTGAGTGGTTACCATTCTTGGTATACACACAAGTCCATTCTGAATCTTGGCCCAGATGGACTATCCTGATACAGATGTCTGTGGGTATCCTAACTTCATCCAGGCAAATGCAAAGACAGTGCCATAAAACAGGCTGTGGCCACCTATTTCAGGTCAATTATTCATACTTACACCTATGTACTTGAAAAAGTATAATTAAATAACAAGTGACTTGACTAACTTCTTCAGCAGATCCCACAGTTTACAGCACAGGACAATTCAGTCCACATCACAGCAATTCAGTGTCAAATCATATAACAAAACACCTTGTACTTTATCCTTTTCTAACTCATATATACCCACTGGTCACCTGTAAAAATTAATCATCACAAAGAATCTAGGTCAACAAATTTCCAAGATACTGAATCTCAGTTTTCATAATATGGTCAAAACTGTTCCAAGTACAACTCTTTTGAATGCAAAATCTCTGAAATGTTTAAGACAATGAGCATTACAAGACTTCATTTAAAAGCTGATACCATGCATTTCACACCATTATGCAAGACAGGGTAATTATGTGACATATCAGTAAAATTATGGTGATTAAATTTACTACTTTCGATTTTCATAGCCTTCCCATCCACTGACATTAGGCAAACAAATACAACACTATTCCTCGTTTTCTTCCCCCAAGAATGTCTCCTACAGCAGATGGGGATGGAGCTGAGACTATATCAGAAAAATTAAAGTTCTGTGCAATGCGTGCTACAATGCGGACATATCACAACAATTGGTGTTCTGCATTCTGAAACAACTCCACTTCATCCAGTAGTAACAGATGTATAGTTACACAGCACTTTTATGTAATATCTTATGTTGGATAAGTGCAAAACAGGATACAGTGAGCAGAAAAACAATATGCTGTGTGCTAAATCAAAAAAGCAGGAAGAAAAACAATTACAGTACAATATTACAGCTATTTCTTAACACCACATCCTTATTTCATTCAAATGTTTATCATGACTCTCTGAAACAAAGGGAAATATTTTGTTTTTAATACAGGACTGAGAGTACGTTCTGTGACAATTAAACCACCATAAGCATATAACTGAATGCATTTTCAAGCTTCTTGTTTCCTTGCATATTCATCTGCCACTGTATAAAAAATTTAATTTTTTTTGGCATGTCTTGGGGGGTATCTGGTCTTGCACAGGACAATGAATGCTGGAGACACCCCTGGCTTATCTTCAAAACCTCCCTCACCCTCAGAACTACTGTTGCTCGGGGCCCCTGCTTTGTCACTCCTGCTGTCCCAAACCAGTTCAGATATTTGGTTTGAGGAAAGGAACTTAGCTATTTTAGTTTGTGCACACATCACAGACTGCTTACTAAGGAAGAAATATTCAGTCCGGCTTATTGTTACGTAGTGAAAACAGGTAGTCTCCTAGTGAAATGCCATATACTTTGGCTGTTTATGGCTTGAGTTTTTACATACCAGTCTGTTTATTTCTATGTATCTGACTTTAGTTGAAATTACAACTCTTGAGTGGATTTTTCCACAGAGGTGTCTAAATTTCATCACACATGTTGTAAAAAGTGTGACATCAACAGTGAAGCCAGTAATATCCTTTATTTATTTGTGTGGCAATGGTACGCAGTCTCTATATACTGTCCTTTTTTCAAACCTTCCTTCTGTAACAGTATATGATCTGAAATGAACGTAAGACAGGCATGAAACAACCTGTGTACCAAAAATGGTAACTTTTTTTGACAATAAAAATAAGTCACGTGGAATACAGAAATTCTCTTAATTAAGAAATAATTGAATAATATATCAAATTTAAGAGAAATAAAATCAAAGATAATAAAAATGGAATTTTGACGTTTTATCAAATAAAAGGCGGTGTTTAGTCCCTGTTAAAAGTAACATATCCTGCAACCATGTGTGGCTTCAACCACAAACAGTTTCTGTTTTCGCTGCTATAAGAACCAGAGTGCCACATACAAGTCAACGACTTTATGTACTTATATTTCAGATGGATACACAGCAGGAAAATTCTACTAAACAACATGCTGTCACTACACGCTGCTTTGACTGCAATGCTTGACAGAGGAAATGAGGCTTCATGCCCAATGTAATGGTGATACATTGTTATTACAAACTGCTCTGAACTGCTAGATGAATCTTGTGAAGAGAATGAAAGGCAAACTGTTGCAAAGGAAAACAAGAACCATACTAGGTTTCAAAGTGTGAATACAGGCTACGAAACTAATATTCATGAGGTATGCGAGGTCTTAATTAGGTAAAGCGGCCGGAGCGCGAATCCAACCACCAACCATAATCTAATGCAGAGTTAATGAGTGGGGCTACACACAATTCTATTCCTCTGCATGAGTGCACAGCATGTATCAATGACCCCAGTGTACGAAATTTATTATTAAATCTGTTAAAAATATTCTAAGTAGCCATATGTCTTGGAACACTTATTTCACCTTTTTCCATTCATGACTCGGGTATGGTATTATAGTTTGGGGGGGGGGGGGGAAAAAGAAAGTATAAAGGCATTTTGTATTTAAAAAAAAGGTGATTGGATTAATCACAGGTATAAAAAAAATGAATCCTGTAGACAGAAATTTAAGGTAAACAGAATCATCAGTTGACATCAATGTATGTTTTATAAGTTTTGTGCTTCATAAAAAAATATAAGGGAGACCTTAAGCAAAACTGTGAGATCCATACACATAATACGAGAAGCAAATATGGTGTTAGATTGTATAAATGCTCGCCCTTGAAAATAAAAAAATTAGATAATTTCAAACAATTCAGAAAAGAGGTTAAATAGATTTTATTGAAAAACTTATTTTACACACTTGAAGGGTTTTTGCAGGCTAAACTCGTGTACAGACACTGTTGGTAGTTGACTATACCCAGAGCTGATCTGAGTTTTCACACAGCAATAATCCAGATAAGCTCTAGGTTTCAATTTGACAGGTTGGGTGTAAAGAAATAAGGTATTACATATATAATACGGTACAATCAGCGATTGGTTGTTACATAGCAGTGTTGCATTGTACTCAAATTTTTGATATGGTTTGAGTGGCACTGTATTGTCTTATTACTTTAATGACAGTGTGTTGTCTGTTGGACTGTGTTAGGTCTGATGCATCCAGAGTCATATGTATGGCTGGTTGGATTGAAATTGAAATTGTAATAAATTTATTAGTCATTTTAAACAACTTTACCACAGTAATATTAACGTATTTTACTATGTGCATTGGATTGGACTGTGCATCAAAATTATTGTTGTATTACTCTGTATGGATAACTAATTTATGATTGTAACCATTTGATACACTGTATATGTATTATAAATTTTTGTGATATACAGTTGGACAAGTCCGGTGTTACATATGTAACAATATGAATGTATTGTTGAATGAATGAATGAAATGTAGAACATTTGTTATATATCAACATTGAAATCACTGTATCAGACCCCACAACCTTCATATCCTAAGCATTAATGTAATACCCTGATTTGCAAGCAGGGACTGAACAAAAGCATGACAAAATACAGCCATTCAACCTTAGAAATAGCTGACTGCAGTAGCTGTGGTCATGATGGTGGTAATGGTCATGGTGGTGGAGGTGGCAGCAGTGGTGGTGGTAGTAGTAGTAGTAATGACTATGCATTTCACATACTTCGGGAACACAGTACCTGCTTCTGAAATACCGTGCACCTTGAGGATGACAGTGTCTTCAGACCGAGCTAAAGATGGTTGTGGGGTAACACAAGGTGTTGGAGTAGTAGCATTACCATCACTGGAGCTTAGACCAGTCTGAGAAATCATTCCTGTGGAAGAAGCCTGTACATACAGCTCCTTCTCACCAAAAGACCGCACTCGTGGTCGCACATCTCCCTAGGAAATATAAATAAAATTCTCCAAATATATATTCACTGTCCCTTAATGACAAAGTAAGCTTCATCATTACCACATACTCTAATATACAATTCAGAGTTCATTTCTAACTTCTGTATTGGCTGTTGATGAATAAGTTAATAAATTTCAGTATTTTACTTCATTTTGTACTGTCTTATAGTTACAGCCACCCCCAAATCCAATTTTACCATCGAAATATAAATTCATATTCCTAGTTGTACACAGAAGCACTCCTCAGCCCATTTTTCTTAATGGGAAATTTACTTTTTTTATGGGCAGTATAAGGTTAGGGATATCAGGCTCCATGAAAAGCTTCTGTTGTACATTCTCAGCTGCTTAGCAGGAAGAAGTGAAAAAAATATTCCCAGAAGACAGTTGCCGTGACTCGGAGGACAGGAGGTTAAATTTTGAACCATGCTGGTGGTGGTGAAATCGCCACCTTCTGCTGTCATGATATTCACTTTATCGCCATGCATTGATGGTCTTCTCTTGCACCCACAACATCATGATAGATTCTAACTTACCACCTTAAACCTCTTGTGGGGCATATGGGGAGAAATCAAAAGTGTGGGCTAACTTTGTTATAAAGTATGACAAATTTTTCAGGTACCACAGTATTACTTCATTTATTGGTGTTATATATGCACATTTGGGGACATAGTGTATATGGTCTTAGTGTACTCCAGTGTCTGATCGCTGTTTCCTTCTTGTCTGATAATCAACCAATGTGTCAAATTATGAGTCCCTTCTGTCTTTCTAACCATCTCATTTTTCCAAAGTGATGCCTTCACCACATTTCTCTAGTGAGTGGTCAAACAATGAAAGAGGGTCTACTTTTGCTGCTGGCCAACCAGTTACCATGCAATTCTCACACGTCAAACTTAATTAAATTTCTGTGGGAATGAAAGGCCCATAAAGAATAGCCAAAAGTCACAAGTGTCAGTACTGAGATTAAGCCATAAATTCATAAACACAAATAAATTCCTAACTGAACTTCCAAACATCCAGGTTTCACGATAAATTTTAAAGCTGTTATAACCGGATGGACATAGGTGAAACATGAGAAGGCTAAGGGACAGAAAGCCCTCTCCCAGTGAAGATGCAGACACAATGATGACAAAATGTTGCCCTTCCTCGCAGAGGACGTTCCGGATGGGACTCAAATGTAACCAATTTTCAGCTACAACTTACTTTCTGGGACATTCATGGTCAGCCCAATAGCGGTGATTTCAATACTGCCACTCTCCTCCCTCTTAAAAAAACTGCAGCTGCGTTTTGCCTACAGTTTTCCAGCAGTTCCCTCATTCCATCTTTAGTTGTGTTGCTACCAATCTGGTGGACACTCCTTTGTGCCTAATCCATTCATCAATTGAATATTGAGCAATTTTTGCAATTATTTATACACATGTCAGATATGACACAGGCCTTGAAACGGTAAAGTTCAAACTTCTAACAACAATTCTGGTACAATCTTCAGTAAACTTTCAAACTGCCTTGACACATACACTATGTGTGACAGAGTATTTATTCTTGGCCAATACTGCAATCATCAACAGACTTCAGCAATGGAGACCCTTGCAGCTGGAATAAACTTCAATACAACAGAATATTGTTCCAGCTGCAATAATATAAAATGCTGAAATTCATACTTGCATGAATGGGTAGCAAAGTTTATGCATTCATTGAACTGTTTCTGCTTTACTAAAGTGTATTTAAATTTACTGTTTATTTAACAAGCTGTCAGTAGCTGAAAATACCGTCATATTTGAACACATTCCCACTAGAGCTCATGCATACCAACAAACAAGAACAGTTTCAGTAAATCACCAAACAAAATACACAGCATATAAGGAAACTCCCTAACTGTCTACATTACACCACACTCTGACATGTTTCAATTCATAAGGAACCATTTTCAAGGGATCATACACATTGCAAAAATCATGAAGAGAAACATGCATGGAATATACACAAGCATACAATCACGTGGAACACAGTGCCACATTGTAACGCAAGTGTGGATACAATGAATGTCAAGTACCCATTCCATACTGGCCAGGGCTCAACATTATTTACTATTATTATTTATTATTATTAAGGTTTGAATTATAAAGACAAAGAAATATGCAATACTATACACAAACCTGAATACTACAGGATGTGGCAAAAAAAGTGAAGCATTTTAAAATTTTAGTTACATGCTGCTCCGCTAGGGTATGACTGTGTACAGGATTATGAACTAAAGCAGCGACCTTCAGAGTTAGTTGACAAGAAGTGTGGGGCGTTAGAGAATGTGTGTGTGCAGTGGAACTCTTTGTTGGGATAGGGTACACTGCAGATATTTTGCGCAGATTTTGCTGTAAACTGAATCAACAGGTTGCCCCATCTCCATATGCAAGCCACTGATTGGTAAGGCTGTGGTGTGAAGAAGGCTCTGTCATGTGTAAAAAGTCACCTGGTCAGCCGTCCACAGTTTGAACATAGCCTGAGTGTTGGTGTCCGTTGGCTGCAGTCCAAGGCGATCTGCATGTAAGCATGCTCAAGCATTAGACAGGTCTGACAGGAGTGTATGGTGCATCCTGCATAGTAACCTAAATTTTCACTCATAAAGATTGCAAATTATATATTCTTTGAGTGATCTGGACAAAGACATGCAATTTTTTTTATCAGTTTCATAGAATATTGACTGAAAACCCAGGCCTGCTAAACAACCTTCTGAAGAGTGATAAGGAACATTTTAATTTGCATTGCACAGTTTATAAGTAAAACTTTCAATACTGGTCATCTGCAAATCCTCACAAAATTCACCAACGCCCCTTCATAACACAAAAGTTACTGTTCAGTGTGTTATATGGTCCAGAGGAGTCAACGGACCCTACTTCTTCGAGGATAAAGATGGACTAACCATAACAGTCACATCACAATGTTACACACAGATGATCAATGAATTTCTAGCCCCCAAAGCTTCTACCAAAGTGTAACTTGTGGTTTCAACACGATGGTGATACAGCCCTCACGGCAGTGATCAGCATGGTTGCGCTTCACTGTTAGCTTCTGCAGCAGGTGAGTTTTTGTTTCAGTGACATGCCATGTCCTACTTGTTCGCTGGACCTAACTGCACCTGACGCTTTTCTACAGGGTTATTTGGAAAGCAAAGTGTACAGTAGTCATCCTATAGACTTAACTGCATTCAAACAAATGTTATGAGGTGAAATTGCCAACATTTCAGAAGGAACACTATGAGAAATTGTACACAGTTTCTCAAATCATGTGTGCATGTGCATATCGGAGGGTAGCCACGTAAAAGACCTTGTACACAAAAAATGAAACAATGCAAAAACAATTTAAGCACAGTAGTAAATTGTAACATGCTAAAATTGATATTAATTACTATCAACAAAATGTTATTTGTATTTATAATTAGTTCACTATATCTGCTGCATCCTGTACAATGAGAACTGAAGTAATACAAAATGTGAGGACCTTTTCAATGGCTAAAGTGATTCAATCACAGTTGAATTTGGTTAGGCCAACAATGAAACCAATACAAATGGGCTTCATGAATCTAATGTTCCATTACATGATCACAATGCAGTTATCCAAACCTGATTTACAGATTCTTCAGGAACACCTCCGCCTGATGCTGGTATTCCCACTGCACTACCTGCAGGTTTACGTGCATTAAGTGAAGCAATGGAAGAGCTTCGAGATACTGGGCCGGGCAGATTATCTTCTGTGTCAGAACGGCCAATACCTCCAGGAGGAGTGGTTTTACTATGACTACGAACACTTTCATGCAATCTGCAAAACAGGGAAGGCTGCTGTATGAACTCAGAACAGGGCAAAAAATCATACCTCAAACAATACACCAGGGGTGAGGGTGGTAACTGCCATGTCATATTTTTATGAAGGTGTGCACCACATTTTACACACACAGTACTTCATTCCAAGTTCAAAGAGCAGAATTACATCCTTTAAATTGATTTTATGCTGTTCGTTAACAATACAAATAATCCAAACTTGATAACATTTACTTTCTGTTTTATTTATTATTCTGCAGCTATGCCCTTTCATACCATCACAACTGCCCACTGCACAAGTAAATATCACTTGCCCTTCCCACCTTGACTTAGATTCACATTCACTGGGTCCCAGTAAGACTACTACCGGTTAATAAAAATATTATAACTGTTTCAATGCTGATTCAAATAACACATCATGTTATTTTATTAACTGTTCATTAATTTCTAATATCTTTATTACACTTCCAAATATAAAAACTGGTCCTTCTGTTTCTCTATATCACAGATAGTTGATGACCCAATGTTGTATAAAACCATAACCTCTCTTTGGTTTTCACCACTTTCAAGCTTCCTAATTCTTTCAAGTTTCTCAGCAATCTTTAAATTTATGTGTTTTCTTTGGTCAGCAGTACCTTGTTTACACATATTTGGGTCTTTTTAAGCCATTATATACCTCAACAGGTTCAATAAGGTCCATATAACCCACGATCAACTTATGGAATCAGTATGCACAATGGAAGTTATGGATGGCAGAACTTCCAGTCTTAGGACTACTTGAATCAAGTTCTGAACTATCAGGAGTGTTGGAATATCAGGATCAGATTATCTGCCAGATTCAATGAATTCTACAAAAGAAACTTAATTGAATTTCCAAACAACTCACCTGAGATAGAAAACATTTCCAGAATTGTCCCGATACACAAACATATTTTTACGGTTGTTAACAGAGAAACGATTCAGTACAGTACGCAAAGCCTGTATTCCCCGGGAGAAGCCAGGTATACCAGGCCCTGTCTTCAGACGTGGATGCAAGGCAAAATGAGTCTCCCACACCACACTGCATGAAAACCAACCTGGCATGAACTTGAGACTTGCCTCCAGGTTGGTTCCTTGTGTTTCATTTTCTCCATCTTGCCGCTGGCTTTCTGCAAATGTGTCGAACAAGAAAGATTACACTGCCCTGAATCCTTTGCCCATTCCATTAAACCACTAACACTTGCTGCAAGAAGCCCAATTTTCTTGATATTTAAATTTTAAATCAAAGTTTACTATGTTCTACTAAGTTACAAGTGGTCGACTATTCTGAATTTTACTACGCTATATTGTGTCTGGAAGAACAAATGGTTTCAGTCTTCAACTGCAGGGGCCCTAATATTACATACCTGTAGAAAGTACAAATATTCATAATATGTCACTCTCAGCAGTGGAATATTTATCTTGTCAATCTATGTCTAGGATAAAAATTGGAAGTCAAGGCTTAAGAACAGAATTTTCAAAATAAATACATTAGTGTACTAGCATCATCATAATACTGCAATAATTATAATGAAAACTGGAAGAGGAGTATATTTCTATGGAATCTGATAATTCAAAATCTACAAAGCACTGTTTTTAAACATTTTGCCAGTGTTACATTACAATTTAGCAGCCACATTCTCTGTCAAAAATACATTTCCACCAAGGCTTGGAAATTAACATGCAACTCTTCTATGACATACCTGGTCCAACTTTCCAAACGTCCTCACTAGCCTCCTGTTCAAGTAGCTGATCACACATCCTAGTGTCATGCAAATTCTGCAGAAGCATTGTTTGGTTTACTACTTTACAAAGGCGCTTGATGCTAGCCACTGCACTACGCTGAATATTTCTGTATGGAGCCTCTCTCTCTCCCTCAGAGCACCTACAATAATGCAATACTTCTACAGTAATACAGCAATCACAAGATGGATGGCTATGGTATAAAAAGCATAGCATTTGGCGTTTGAACCTGACCCCTTAGCAATGACACAGATTTTGGCGGTGAAAAGCAAACATCTGTATAATTCATGACACTAAAAACAATTTTTGGAATTATACAAGTTGTGGGTATGTATAAAATTGACACACTCACCACATTTAAAGGAGGGACACAATGAATATTAAATTGTCCTCTTTGAAAATTAATACCTTGTTTATGATTTCAAATACAAAATGGGATATCTATTAATATGGAATACATCACACACACACACACACATGCATACATATTTCTCAGGTTTCTGGTTTCATGAAAGATAAAGAAAATAAAACCCATGTTGTAAACAACATCTTATGTTTGCAGAGTGCTGTATGCTGGGATGTGACATAATATAGTCTGCAATTTCAGAGTACCCTGCTATCTCCACCACCAGGGTACATGAAATTTCATGTATCCTGTACACTTCCACCAGACTGCATGGTACATTCCACGAGACAGTGATCTCTACAGTCACTGCAGTGACAACTACAAATTTCACATTGTACTTCTGCCCTAAGAATTAAGGTAAAAGAACATTTATTATCACCTTCTTAGAGTAAATATAAAGCACATTTCACTTGCTTCCACACACTCTGTAGCGAATATAAGTGTGAGAACAATATGAAGTCAATTTCAACTATCTGTCAGTCCCAACACAATAAGACCATAAAGTTTAAATTCAGTCTACTTGACGACTGAAAAGGACACACTTGGTTGAAACTGAGTTACAGTCCATTACCACAGTCAACAGTTTAACAGTATCATACCTGCAGTGGAAGTATATTGTCACTGCATCACGATTAACCTTCATGATAAGCCAGAACTTCGGCAGAGATGGCCGTCGCATATCCAGGTCTTGCTGCCACTCACAGTCATCAGCTGAATCACTACTATCACCAGCATATCCTTCGTATCCTGAAAGAGGATAGTGTAATTTGTAAGCAAAGAAAAAAATGTCCTTGTTGAAGAAGTCCTATATCATCACACTAAAACCAAAACCAGACATACAGCATAAAATTTGCTCACTAATGCGTGAAAAGTTCTATTAATTGAGGCAGGGGTGGGGAGGACTGCAAGTGCCCAGATGCAGTGGCCACCACACTGGACACCACTGATGGTTCAACTCACCATTTCATCCTTGACTAAAAAATGACAAAGCTCTACTGAACCTATCTGCACTAAGTTAACTAGAAAAATGTGTAAGATTTTTATCTGACTCACTCTCATACTTCCATGTAAAATTACACTGGTACAATACATTACTCACCATCTTCAGTGTCCAAAGCACTCTCTACAATGCTTGACACCTCACTCCTGTGTCCTGGTGTTCCCTGCTGTTGCTGCTGTTGTTGCCTGCGCTGCCAGGCAGTTACTGCACACCACCTAGTTGGGGATACTTCACGTGCCACAATTTTGTCACCTTCCCTTTCCAAGCCCATGTCACCATTTCTTGAAGGTAAGTCACCAGATCCGCAGCCCTGACGAAGTTTCTGTATTCCTGCTACACTGTCCCCAGGACTAGGAACTTCCTTAGTACATGAACCTTCAGGCAGACTAGCATTATCACACAGATTAGGATCTTCATGTGGGCTATGGTCATCTGTAGGGCTAGGTGCCTCACATGAACTCTGATCCAGCCCAGGCTTTTCATCACTGCCTGATGCATTCCTGGAAAATGAAAACAAACTGATAATTGTTATCTCAAAATGTATACGGAAGGTTCAACAAATGAGGACTTACAGTTGAGTGGGACATATCAGTTCTCCCACAACAGAAAGGAGAGTGGTCTAGTAGTAAATACAGTGAAAACCCAGTACTGAATATATTCGTGCCTCACCACTAGAATGCACAACAAAATCAAAGACAGCTAACAAACCATTACAAAATGTGCCAAAGTTCATAAATACAGGCATGGCAGAATTGAATATTGCTTTTATGAAGAAACTACGAGCAGCCTGAATTTGGAAAATGTGTGCTACCATACAGTTCAGAATCTTTTGCATCCTGTGTGCTGTCCAGATATATAGGGATTCACTACACACAATTACAATGTTACCTGTGTAATGTATGGGTACACAACTTGGTGTCTCGCATCAAAGGACATACATTCAATATGCTCAAAAACAGGGATATGACAGAGACTGGACAAACTGGAGGAACTTCATTATTAGCATGATAAAAGCAAGGAAGATGGAATAAGCAGGGTATGTAGCATGCATGAGACATGAACATAGCTTTTTCCCATGAAAAGACCACTTGGAAAATCAAAACAGAGATGGAAGGTTAACAGTAAAGTGCATCTTAAAAATACAGTCAATATATGTCAACTGGAATCATCTGGCATAAAGAAAGGCTCTTACGATCACAGCAACAACCCTTCAGGATTCACTGAAGCAAGAAGATTATTGTTTTGAGTAGCTAAGTGATTATCGGCTTCCCAGAAAATATATTGCTTCATGGAGTTATTTCATTAAAAATTTCATTAAGAAACTGTAAATTAAAAACATTTTATATACTTAAAAATTTTGGTCAACTCCATTTAATAAATATTCCCTGTAAACATTATCACGTCTGATGTATGAAAGAAGTAAAATAACTACATAAATGATAAATTTTCTGGTAGAAAGTCAGAGAATGCAACACCAATCCTATTGAAATGCTCACAACTCATAATCACATAAAAACAATTAAATCTGCACACTGAATTCAATATACTTTGTCCAATCCAACCTAGCCATAGTGTTTATGCAGTCTGACACAAGAAGGCCTAATACTGCACAGTCTACAGTTTGAGTAAAATCTTACTTCAACACTTGAAGAAGAAGAATGGGGAAAAAACAAAAAATATTAATTTAATCCTATGTAGAATCATATAGTAATAACAAAACTCATAATTCCCTACAGCTATAAATAACATAAATATTACAGTACAGAGCTCCCAGAAATTAAAACTGTACGCAACTTTGACTTAATTATTGAATGGAACTCCTAAAGAAACAAAAAAGCAGTACTATTAATGTATAAACTGTACTGCAACAAAATGTTTTCAAGTATATACAGTTTAGATTTATGGGTACAAGAGAGATTAACGCTACAGTCATATGGCTGTGAGGACGGTCCTCTGAGGCTGCAACATGTTGTTTCATGATGCTGACTTCAATACTTTTGGTTTCACTTGGCATCTCCATTTACATAGAGCATTATTTGGGGTAATTCCCTTATTTACTCTTAAATATGCTTTTAACCAAAGCAATTTTCATTAGTATGATCATAACATTACATATTTTAAATGAAATCAATATAAAAACACTGTAAATGAAACATAAAAATAGAATTTTGCTTTGTTATTCAGTATGTTGGTACAAGTACAAACAAAACACAGATACAGACTGAAATGATTTACTCAGACTGAATTACCTTAGAGTATTCTTCAGCTGCAGAGCTGTGCGCTGAGCAAGCCAATCATCTTCAGTAACTTGTGATTTCACAACAGCAGCACCCAAGTGTTTACACTTGGGCCGAGGTCGCAGTTGGCCTTGTGGCCTGGATTCGTCTTCTGTGTCGCTGTCATCTAGTTTTATGTTACTGCTGGATACTGGGACATTCGATTCTACAGTCTCAACAAAGTTGTCACTCACGAGGACATTGTCCTCACCTACAAGAGCAATGTATGTATTTTATACTGTATATATAATGACAAGTCAGCCTTTACTGTATGGGAAACTTTAACCCTCCCAGTACTAAAGGGTTTAAGGCAATGTTTTAATTTTGGAGTAGCAGTTTATAATCCTAAAAACATAATTCTAATCTACTTGCTTGACAGGACTGGTGGCTATACATTACATCGGGGATAACAGTATTATTTAACCCGCTGTGAGTAAATTTTATTTTTCAAGTAAAAATTATCATCCCTTATAGCTGCCATCTGGTGTAACCAAAGTATGTTGCTGGTCAATGACATGAGGTACAGTGTTACTAAAAAGTAATTGCAAATTTGAATTATCAAGCACCCTTTGCCAGAGAGTGCTTTAAAAATATCCAAAAATCCCTCATAAGGGATAGAATGCACTTCTCATGCACACACATGCAAGCACATCAATACATACGTGTGCATACAAATGCCCACAGGATGTTCCGCTTAAAACAGGCTTGCTTGCACAGTGAAATCAAGAAAGATGGTCAGTTTTAAGTGCAACACATATGCGTGCGTGCATGTGCTTGTACCCACACCCACACATAAAGGGATCGACTAAACACTGCAACAAGCAACCAATAAGGGTTACTGGAATTTCAGTGCCCTGGTAAATGAAATATTAATGAATCATACATGCTTCCTTGGTAGACAGAAATGTACCTGGACGTTACGAACAAATGAAATAGGCCTTAGTATAAAATGTGCTAATGTTTATTTTGCACTTCAGGTATAAAAGTTTTAGGATTTTTGTACAGACTCACTTGAAGCAGCTGTTAGTTGGCGGCCAATGTGAGTCCACAATTCTGCGTGGTCTGTCACCTGCCCTAGCTGTAGCTTAATACCTGATGCCGGAAGCAAAACAGACCCAATTTTCTTGTGGGTTATCACACCTGTGACAGGGTCTGAAGCTGAAGCTGATGCAGAGGCAGAGGCAGAACGCTTGTCACGAACAAGGTAGTACAGCTGATCGTGTTCACACAAGTGGTATCCATTCAAGCTTAAGTTCCGGAAATCCTATTGCAACATAAAATTTTATGAAAATAACATGGATATTCAACGGTTATACTAGTTCAGAATTCAAGTTTAACAAACACACTGCACACTGCCTAAATTAACTATGCAAGAGAGCAAGCATACCTTAGTAGTGCTGGATTACCAAGGTATAAACCATCACCTGCCATAACTTGACATCTAGATGATTTATTTCTCATCATCAAATTATAAGATGACATGTGCTGCAGATGATTGTAATGATACCAACATGAAACACAGTTTGTGTTAAAATTTCAACATTCAAAGAATATCCACTAATTTCTGCACACCCTCCATTTATACAGTAACAAAAAAAAACAGTAGAGTTTTATAAAACATAAATAGTTGAGTATTACCTGCAAAAAGTACCTGAGACTACGGTCTGCTCCAAAAACAAACTGCAATGGAACACGTTCCATTAAGCAACTTGGTCGACCAGGTGAATTGGCAACATGATTAGCAACAAAGGCTAATGTATTCTTGTCCAATGGAAATGTGTCCAGCAGGAAGGCCGCAATCTCATCACGCATCAGCCACTCAATCTATAAAATAAATCTGGTTCCTTAATCACATTTTCTAACATGTAAACACAAAGTCTGTAAGTTTATTAATCATTATACACTTCTGAACAGTCACTTATGAAATTCTCCTAACCAGCTAATTAACTTCAATAAACAGAGTCCGTGAGAAGTCAGTCAGCTACGTGAAATTTTGTTACACTGTTTTTATGAGATGACCATCACAGCATGCTTCTGTGGTACACATTAAATTTTTCACCAGCTTCCTTTGCATGAAAAACAAGAAGGCATACATTAAGATCTGTGTTGCCAAAGATAAATTAATGCAAACTATAATAAAAAAGAATAAATATACCGCAAAATTAGAGGATAATAATAAGTCTTACTTTCTCTACAGATGCTGTAACTGCTTTATATTGATATTCAGGCAGGTGTTTGAGCTGGTGGAGTACAGAGAGGTGAGAAGGGCATCCTCGGTCACCTGGAAGTCTTTAAAAATTACACTTATAAGTCTGTTTTATCCAGAATAATGGCGAATTAACACTGCATGAATAATTGGAAACCTTAGTGTTTGTTACTGCAACAAATGTCTGACTTCTGGTAATTATTATCATAACAAAAGGTGCCTGCATATACTGGAATTTGCTGCTGCATTCAACTGGAATTACATCTGTTTGTTAACATACTATTTTCTTAGGCAGTTCTTTATCAATTACAACTGACGCACAAATCTGTGTTATTACTTACAACTGTTACATATTTCTCCAAAGTTAGGAGAGGTGCCTTTGGTTTTGTTGAACTTCTTCACCAATTTCTGTGACAAAGATGACTACATTCTTTCTTAAAATTGTTATATTTTTCTTCCATGTTTTAACAATTTACATTAAGAGCAACTGAAGGTTCAGCTTAAGTTACATGCAAGCTGCAAATGGAAGAGATAGCTTCCAACAAGGAAGGTAGCCACAAATATTTTGAATTTGCAGTCAGGAACAGGCAACAAAGAATGGCTGTTCAGCCTTTTACAGATGACCAGTACAGATCACTCATATTACAGTATGTTATGAAATAGAAAACATATGCAACATTTGGAACTAGAATGTAAGAAGTCATTATGAACAGGCTTCATCATATGCAACAAAATCATATCAACACTATGGAGCATGTTAATAATTGAATGACATATATAATGATTATCAAAATCAGATGCACTGATATCCAAAGACAGAGGAAACTAACCAAAATGAGGCAGATGAGATAATTATTATCGCACAGGGAATTGAAACACTGTTGGGGAAGAAAGGTGAACATATCCTGTTGCATTATGAAAGAAAGAAGTAACACAGCATGGTTCAGGTGGGAATCTGGAAACTACGAGGAGAGAGAGGAGGTATGGTTAGGGGCAGATACCTCCTATGCACAGAAGAGAGTATATCCCATCTATTGTTGAAATGCCCAGAAATACAGATATGGAGAAGGTAGCTCCTGAACAACAAATGGTCACATATCAACAAGGAAACAGCACTCAGGAAGACACTCACTGTCAAAACTGTCAATGAACAAAAACATTTAGGTACAGTCTCATACAAGATAAAATGTAAATGGAAAAACCAGGTGAAGAAAGTGAACTGAGGTTGGGGAAGAGGGAAAACTATAATGTAAGTAGTATCAATAGGCAATAATACCTTGGAAGAGATAAGAACCATTCAAATCCTGTCATTAGCAACACAGTGGATGTACACTGGCTAAAACCTGGTGTTAACAGCTACATCCAAAGAAATGTACTTGAAACTCACCTAATAATATTAAGAGGCTTTTGCTGTGAAACACAACTAAGGATAAAAGAGATTACCTAGGACAACTTTCATGGGAAACTTGGAGTGTGCACTCAATCACGGTCTTAAAGTGCCACACAAAAAGGCTGTTAGTACATTCTGATGCAAAACAGTAATGAAGGAAGACAGAGTCAAATTGACAATTCATAGTGACAGTTCACATTCACTATTCATAAGAGCCAAGTGTTTAGACTTCTTTTGATGGGTTCTCCTGATAGGAAGATATCATCAGGCTGATTATACTGTGACATCAAAAGATGGCATTCAAGTGTATTTGATATAGTCTGTTAGAAGAGCTGACAGTAAGTTTGACTATTGACTAGGGATGGCAGAAAGTTAGGGTCAGACTCTCAGTAACTAAATAAGCCACATAAGAGTTTGACATGGTGAGATTCCATCTTAAAAAGCTAAACAATGTGGGAGGTAAAAAAATCTACAAGTTTCAATCTTCAAACTGTTTCACAGCTTTGGAAAATCTGCTAGATAATGTGGACATTAACTGGGCTTGGAAAAGTATCAAGAGAGAATATTAGAATTCCCGGTAAAGAGAGTTTTGGTTATCGTGAATTAAAGCGGGAGTGAGATCCATCTGGCCAAATTATTTACGCCTTTTGTTAATCTATTTCTGCATAACTCTCTTTTGCAGTGGTATACAAACCTAACATACACATTCTGAACATGATTATGCATTGTCTTATTCACTTCTGATTTATGAACTTGATCTATCCAATACAGGTTTGAATCAAATTACAAAACTATAAATGTCAATCTGACAATGGAATTCACCATAGGTCATGTATTTCTTAACACAATTATGAAGGATTATTCACTTTTACTACAAATGACTCAGCACTTACTGTGGGTCTGGAGAAGCTGGACATTCTGCTGAACCAATGCTGCCACCACGACGATTTAATTCACATTCATCCATTTGCAGCCCATCACACTCCTCCCCATAAGGCACAGACTGGGACATGGGAGGAGGAACTTTGCTGAGATCTTTCAGTTTATCTTCAGCTACAACATCTGCTTCTAATTCATCTGGTAGTGTGAGGCACAGGATGTCCAGGGTAACCTGTAGTTCTTTGAGGTCTAGCTCAGTCTCATCTGAATCCCAGGACTGAACCAGTTCACCTGGTAACAATATAGTAGCAATCTACTGAGTAGTTACATAAAAAGCCATGTTATATTAGCTTTCAGTACAAAGAAAGTAAATGCATTCAGATAAGCAGTGTCATACTATTACTGCAAATTAAATTTTGGCAGAGTGAAAGACATTAACTAACTCTCCAAGATGTACTGGTAATTAACAAGAATGTAGGCTATGTCATATTTTTCAGTTACTGTAAATACTTTACAACTAATAATAACAAAATCCCTCATCTTCTTCTTCCCATTGTTCCCCAGTCTCAACATGAGTGCAGTTTCAGACACAGTGCTTTTTATAAACAATAACCATAATGCATATGGTATATAAAGTATTTCCCCAATAATTTTTATACATAATAGCAACAGAAATATCTGCATTACAACCTGTCTAATGCACATGAACTCTACAACTGCCTAAGAGCAGAAATTACTATTATAGCACTTAATGTGCAAACACTACAATACAGAAATGAAATGTTGGTTATTTTTCTTTAATCCTGATCAGAAAAAGAATTACAGATTTATACTAACCTAGGCAGGTTGGTAACACATGGACTGAACAACTACTGATTTTCTCTCTTGAACGAACTGAACATGCCAAATGTAGGAAAAGAGGTGACACTTCCTGACAGGCTTCTTCTTCTCGCAAGTCACTCACACTGTCTGAATCCATGTTAGATAGTAACGAAGTGCGAGCATCATCTGGGGTCACCAAGCCACCCTGGCCTTCCCACATGGCTCCGGCTGCCATGCCTCCAATTCCTGAATACAAGAATGACAAACTCAAAGCAATTTCTCTGTTGCAACATGGAGTATGCAGTCAGCTTATAATGTATGGCATTTACAGGTGTGACAGAGGACTAACTGTGAACCTGATTACTTAATGACCAAACAATTAAAAGAAAATATTCTAGTAAAACAAAACACACACATACAAAGAATGTTTCTTACACCAGTACATCAGTTTTAAATAAACATTACATAGAAATTATACAAGGTGGATGGATAGCTGGGCAGCCAGTTGTAGGTACTGAATGGACCCCAATCACTAGCATATGAAAAAGTGCTGTAAAGACACAATAAATAAAATACACTCAAGAATAAAACTTCCAAACAATTAACTGTACATAATAAACTTAAAAAATAAAACTCAGATGAAAGAACAATGAAAAAAATTCTGCACACATATATTCCATTTTATATGACAAACATAACAATACAAGAACTTAGCTCATCACACACGCAGTAAGAAAGTGCTATTACATGAAGTTCAGAAATTTTTCTAGAGCAAATGTGAGGCAAAATTATTTTTTAATTATAGCATAAAGTGGCTTTTGTTAGTAGATTAGCATTTCATTCTCAGTGGACACATGTACAACTTCATTGCTACAGACCAAGTGACTGCCTGATTATAAGATCAGCAACTTGTCTCTGAAGTTCAATATATCCAACCAAACTTACATGAACTGAAATGTGAACACAATAGCTACACAATCTCTTAAAACTATATTCCAATCTTGCCTGTTGGACCCCCTGACCATGGCACTCAAGAAGTGCCAAAATATGTAGGAGACTGTGTATCTATTGTGTTCACATTTCAGTGCACGCAAGGTTGGTCTGATAAACTGAATTCTTGTTTCACGCACTGTATATACAACATAAAAATCATCTCTGAAAGTTAGGTATACATGTTTCTTATGCTGACTTCACATATCTCAGAGTTCCACTGGAAGTGCTGTATGTTATCAAATATACCACCATGAATAGAAAATTAGTTTCCCCACACAATTAAACCCACATGCAAAACTGTATGAAAATAAATAAAGCATAAGTTAGCAAGGAATGACATATATCTCATGGCAAAATGCATTTCACTTAATCTGGTGAAGTTCCGCTCCATGAAAATACTAAGTAAGTGCACCAATTACAAACAATATGGTCTTGGAAGGAAGAAAATTTAGCCAAACACTCTTAATCTGTAGCAGCTATTATTACAGCAACACAAAAAGTTATATCTCTCCCACATTATTTTTTGTCTTGTGTTACAATAGTACAATTTTTAGAAACTGAGTCTGGGGTGCTCTAAATGACCAGATAACCATGTGGTTGGGTGCAAGATGTACGACTAAGTCCCAAAATTTAATGATCAGTGAATTTCATCTTTTGGATTCATAATTGCAGTTTCCAGACCTGCTGGACATTAAAAAAGAGGATTAAAGCAGCCACTGAAATCATGCTCACACATGTTAAGACCAAGACAGAGTACAGGTAGGTCTCGTTTTAGGCCAGGGTCACATGCCTTCAAATAGTCACACAAATTGAACACAAAATTCCCATTTAAATCAGTGTATTTCCTGGGGGTTAGGGGATCGACAACCTCATCCTATATGATGTATGACAATACCACTAGCCGACATATGGACCTGTATCTATATATATATATATATATATACACACACACACACACACACACACACACACACATATATATATATATATTTCTATACAATATCTTTCTTTATTTCTAATGCAATAAGAATGTTTGAGACTCACATCCCTCACATCCACAGTTTTGGGTATGATTTATTCTGATAGGACTGTGATAGTCTTGGTACACAAATACTTTAATTTCTGACCAAGCATTTCCTTCAATTCTATCAGCATTATCACAAATTTTATGTATGCTACTATGAGTGAGTTTAACATAACGGCATATATCCGCAATTAGTTCACCTTTTGCAAGTCAACTTATTATGTCTAATTTCTCTTCAATACTGATAGTCTTTCACTGATTTTTCACTTGGATTGCATTGGGTGATGTAGATTTACGTTTCTCATCCATGTTGGTAAGAAAGGCCTATGCTGCAGACGAGGAAAATATATGAGCCATTAGATTATATCACCCATGTCATCAATCCATACGCATGAATGATGAGGTGACAGTGACATCACTTTCTAATAGCCTTCTAAAGAAGATAAGTGTGGTCAAAAATCATGTACGCAAAGTCGTGTTAAACTGAAAATTATCACGTATATGCAACAAGTGGCACAAATTTTCAAGTCGCATCACAGCTAAAATGTACAAAAAGAAATGGCGTAAAACAAGACCTGCTTGTATTGTCTCAATACCTGCCACATTATAAGAAGTACACACATATAATTTCATTTACATAAACTGTACGTATATGTCATATTATAATTTGTTGCATTCAATTACCTCTGACTGTCACAAAATCATGACATTTCCAAATGTCACATGTAATTTGCACAACACACTGTTAGTGTAGTTAAGTCAAGGAGGTTTTGCTGGCTGCACATTTAGCATACAAACAACAAAAACACAGAATTTTATTTCCATTGCAGTGGGGCTGAGAACAGGTTCAAGCTTTTACATGGCTCAGAACAGGTTCAAGCAGCATGCATACATTTGTGTTTAAAATTTAGAAACTTCCAGGTCAAACACCAGAGTTAATATGTTTGTTAGTTAACTACAGCACTACCTTGTTCTGATCTGCAATCAGCAATTTCAGAATGGTAAGTCACACTGTCCATTTCATCACCCAGCTCTGTTGGTTTCTGCAAGTGGCTATCACACTCATTCAGTTCAACATTAACTCCCTGAAACACATATTTTAACACAATAAAAACAGCTGCTACTGAAAAAACATGGAAACAAAAAATCTGTCCAACTTAATACATAAACAATACGAATTGTAGGTTTAGTAGTGGTGGTGGTGGTAGCAGTAGTAGTAGGAGGAGGAGGAGGAGCAGTAACATCAGCAGTG
>Ga0123353_10002444_pt1 | contig 23098 bp, 13 predicted proteins | sample TergutLab28metaG_3_FD_92763 | JGI IMG/M metagenome (GOLD analysis project Ga0123353, IMG submission 92763) | Labiotermes labralis P3 segment gut microbial communities from Petit-Saut dam, French Guiana - Lab288 P3 | ecosystem: Host-associated > Arthropoda: Insects > Digestive system > Gut ... | reverse complement strand
TGACACAGCATACAGCCAAGGCCGAAACCTTGTTGTGCAATACAACGGTTCGACAATAACCCCTGTCAGCGGCCTTTACACCGTGAACTCGTTCACCGCCGCCGGCACTATCACCGTTACGTCGCTTGATGTTAACCAGTACACTATTACATTAACCGCAAATGCCACAACGCACACATATCAAAACGGCGGCGGTACGACAATCTCGGGTGTGCTAACGGTAAACCATGGGGACCCATTCACATTCCGTGTGGCACTTGAAACACCCTACAGCCAAGGGCTCAACCTTGTTGTTTCTGACAGTATTTTGGGTGGACTTTCCAACACTTCCGGCTTGTACACGGTTTCAAATGTCCAAGCAAACCGAACAATAAGTGTATCGGTTGACCTTAACCAATACACAATATCCGGTTCAAGCAGCACGGGCTTTACGTACACACCAATAAGCAGTACAACGGTGATACATGGCAATCCTTTCCAATTCACGATACAACTTGATACATCACATACACAAAGCAACCCTGCCGTATTCGGTGCAGTACGCAGTGGCACAGGCCCGACCTATACATTCACATTCGCAAGTGTCACGGGTGCAATAACTGTAAGCACCGCCACCGGAACAGGTGTCAATGGGTGTATTTCGGGTATTTCAATCAATACCTACACCATAACTGGTGTGGGCGAGTCTCCGTATTACTTCTTTGATGACCTTTCAAACCCGACCACGGTGAACTATGGCGGCTCATTCCGTTTCAGGATTACGCTTGGCGGTGGATATCTTAGTTCCGATGTCCAGGCGTTCCCTGCGGTAAGAGATGACGGAGCAAGCAGCAGTCCGCACTACTTCTTTGATTTAAGCAACATAACGTCCAATTTTGACATTGATGCTTTAATTACCGGCATCAACAAAGACAGGTATGCAATTACGGGGGCGAATGAGGCCGGGGTATATACTATTACCGCCACAACTAATTTGTCGGTCGCAAATCCATGGTTTGTCACAATTGACGACGATTTCGAGTTTGAATTCACGGTAACCCTTAACGGGGCATACAATCAAAGCGATGCGGCACTTATTTTGATGCTTACCAGTGCAGGGGCATCGTATGAGGGTCGCTTGGGAGACGCGCTTGATTTCAAGTTTACAGGCATAAACCAAAACATTAATATTAATAACTTGCTTGCCGGCCTTACAAAGAATACGTACAGCGTCACAAGGACAGCCGGCGGTACATATGCCGACGTGTATTCCTATACCCCAATCGACCTTACAACGGTGGTACATGGCGAGGACTTCCGATTCACAATTACTTTGGACGCGAAATACACCCAAACTGAAGGCAATTTCACTGTTTCGCATACACACTCTATAAGCGGCAGCGGTCCGACATACACGGTTACGCTTACCAACGTTACCAATGCAATTGATATCGAAGCCATCATCAGCGACTTTGTTGTGAATACCTATTCGGTTGCAAAACCAACGGGTGACGGCTTTACATTTGATTATGGTAATGGATTTGATGCCTTTGACAAGGTGGAACATGGAACCGCGTTAACATTTACAATCCAGTTACGCCCGGAATACGCCGACTGTGGTGAAACTTTCACAGTTTCGGTTGCGGGAACAAACGTAAGCGGCACACGCGATGAAGTTGACAGTAACAAGTACGAATTTACCTACACCGGCCTTACAAGAGACCTTATCGCAACAGATTTTGTATTCGGCGGCATTGTTCTTAACAAGCATACCGTTCAAGGGCCAAACTGGACGGGGTATACGTATGCTGCGGTGTCCAATTTGCCAATCGAGTACGGTCAAAAGTTCAAGTTCACAATTACACTGGGTCCGGAATACAGTCAACGTGCCGGTACCTTCACGGTTTCGGTGAACAGCGGCAACGGTTTGACGCTTGCAAGTAAAACACATATAAGCGGCCTTACATACGAGTTCGAAACCGATGTCGTTACACGTAACCTTATTGCAAGTGATTTTGTATTGGGCGGGGTATACAGACTTAACGAATACACCGTCACCGGTCCAAGTGTTGCGGGTCAAGGCTTTACATACACACAAACATCTGTCGACCCGTTGGTACACGGTCAACCGTTCAAGTTTACAATTACCCTTGACGCAAAATACAGTCAACGCGGCAATACCTTCACAGTCATCGTCGACGGTGAAACAGTAACCGGTACACGCGACCCCAAAGGCGGCAATGTTTACGAGTTCACCCTTTCAAGCCTTACAAAGCACCTTATCGGCTCTGACTTTATCATTGGCGGATTGACCCTTAACACGTATGACGTCGCCTGGACAGACGGAGAAGGATATACAATCAGTGCCGTTACCCCGATTCCGGTAACACACGGCGGAAACTTTACATTTGATGTAACTCTGGGAGCAGAATACAGCCAACGCCTTACCACCTTTACCGTTGAAGTTGACGGTCAAACCCTTACCGGAACACCAAGAGGCGGTCTTGTATACAGGTTTACGTACGAAGGTTCACCAACTGGCGGTGTTGAAAGAGCCCTTGTTGCCGCAGACTTCGAGATACTTGGTGTGACGAAAAACACATATACAGTTCCCGCTGCAGGCGGTGTAACCGGGACAGGCTTTACATATGCACCTGTATCGGGCACACCAATCACGCACGGAGACGCATTTAAATTCAGCATTACTCTTGGTGCAGATTACAGCCAACGCGGGGATACCTTTACCGTTACAGTTGACGGAACAAACATCACCGGTACCCGCGACCCACAAGGCGGCCGCGAGTATCATTTCACATACTCAAATGTCACAAAGAACCTTGTTGCGACCGACTTTGTGATTGGCGGTGTGACGATAAACAGTTTCACCGTTTCAGGTTCAAGCGAACCGGGCAAGTTTACCTATACGCCGATTGACGGAACAACGGTAAACCTTGGCGGAACGTTCCGGTTCACCATCACGTTGGGTGACGCCTGGACACAAAGCGGTGGTGCGCTTGCACTTTCCGGCGAGACAGTATTGTTTACCGACTTTGCGAAAATCGGTTCGGGCCCGACGTATACATTTACAATCAATGGTGTTTCGGACGACATCAACATCAACGCCATCCTTACCGGACTTACAGCGCAAAACACTTACACCGTCACCGGCGCACATGAATCAGGCAAGTATGAATACGAGGCAATTACCGCTAATCCCGTGACACATGGCGGGGAATTCAAGTTCACCATAACGCTTGACCCATCACACACACAAAGCAACCCAACGGTGCCCGGTGCAACACGCGAAGGTTCGGGACCGGCCTATACATTTACACTTACAAGCGTAACCGGCCCTGTTGATATTAATTCGGTTATCGAAGGCATCGTTAAAAACACCTATACAGTAGGGTACACCAACACAAGCGGCACAGGTTACAGTGTGGACAACACAATTACATCAAGTCCGGTCCAGTGGCACGAAGAATATACGTTCAGGGTGACTACATCAGGTAACTATACAATGTTCGAACCAAATGTGTCGTATACAATGGTGGGCGGAGATGGTGAAACGTTAAGTTCCAAACGCCTTCGCAGTGCAAATCCTTTTGGTGCGGGAAGCACCACATGGGAATACACAATTGCTTCCGGAAAAATCACCGGGAATATCACTATTACCGTAACGGCGAACATCAATGAATACAAGGTAACAATTGATTTGCCCGAGGGTGGTAATGTCAATGGCTATTCGGATGACGAAGTGATAGACGTAAATCATGGCAGTTTCTTTGATTTGACACTAAGTCCTGACGCTAATTATCGTGCTGCGACACTTTTGATTTACTATGAAACTTCAATGCAAACGGTGACAGTTACAAATCCTGCGTCCCCATACCGGCTTAGTAACATCACAGATGACATAACCATAACAGTGGTATTCGAAAGAATAAAGGTCACAATTACCTTTGCCCCGAATAAAATAAGCGGCGAAAGCACCGACCAAAGCGTGCAAATAAGTGCCGGCATGGCATACGATTGGGCCTATATGCTCTCCGAGGGCATAGAGGCACCATCACGAACCGAGCATGACCCTGACTTTTACAAACTTATCGGTTGGAGCCGTATTCCAAGTTCAACAATCCCGCTTTCATACATCGAGTTGGGTGCCGCTGATGCGTTTAACATAAGCGCGAACACCACATTCCATGCTGTTTGGGATACCATCAAATATAAACTTGTGATTTCCGAAACCGGAGGAGATGACGGATATGATGTAGACGGCAAACAAGAATATATCAAAGCAGGAACAAGCACCATACTGTCCATAGCCGAGACCGGCAACATCGTTTGGGAAGTTTGGGATTGGGAAAATGGCGTGTGGGTGGAACTTGGTTTCCGTGGTTCGTCTTTTGACGTAAACAGAGTATTTGCGGATTATCTTACATTTGTATCAACATACGCGGAATACGATGCCGGTGCGGATGATGAATACAAGCTGACTTTCCGTGCGGTACGCGGACCGGCAACAAGTTCGGTTATGATTAATAACGACAAAACCTTTGGAACCGTTACCTATGCAAACGGTTTCAGCACGGGAACAATGGAAAACGGCGTCCCTGAAATCGTAAGCCGATATACAAGCGGACCGGTGCAGCTTCAACACCAATTCACAATCATAATCACTCCGGCAAGTTATTACGAAATCAAATCGGTTATGCTTAACGGTGACAACGTATGGCAAACAAGAAAAGGCGAGTGGGTATTTAATCCTGCACGCGGAACGTACAGTTTCACGTTTACAACAGAACTGTCAATTTACACCATTGACATCACATATCAAGCCAAGCCATACGATTTGGAAGTTCTTGCAACACAATACAGCGACACAGAGGAAATAAAGCCTCTTACCGCGTTCCTTACCTCTAACCTTGTTGATGAAATCAAAATCACAGACGATTACCTTGTTGTAACGCTTGGAAACATCGTCGGACAAGAGCAATATGCCTTTGTGGATTTTGTTATCCAGCTTCAATACGGTTTCTATGCGTTCAATCCGGGTGTAAAGACAATCGCACTTCCGATTGACGATAACTTCTTCCGCGACTTTATGTATAACAACAAAATCGTGGTATATGCGCGCTTCAACGTCGTTCACAAAATTGTTGTTGATTCTAATGGCGGCGGCAATTACTATGTAAGCTACTCGGTGACGGATGCGGGTGGAATACGTACTGCATCTGTTAATTATCCAAAGGCGGGCGAGTATCTTAACAAGAATACACCAATCAGAATTGACATCACCCCGAACAATAACACTCTTATAAGCGGGGTCACCGGAATCCCGGGCGGATTTACCGTTAACGGGTTGCCATTCAACGTTGCCCGGGATACCTGGCCGCTTGGAACGGTGCGTGTCGAGTTTTATCTTACCGAAGATATGGACGAAATCATGGTTATTTTCACCGCGGCAAGTACCTTTGCGATTATCGTTGAAACGATTGACAACTATGACAACAGCAACCTGCTTGGAAACAAAACTTTAGAGGACCTTTATTTGGGAATGACCCCGATACTGCCTAATTTTGCACCCGGTTCTGTTGAAGGGTACGAATTTATCGACTGGTACTACAAAAAAGCCGATGGCAAGTGGGAAAAACTTTCAAACCTTGCCGGTTACGAGGCATATATCGAAATCGTTGACGGAACAATAACCCGCATAGATTTTGATGCCGTGTTCTTTGGCAGTTTGGTTCGTGACGGCCAGTTTATAATCGCCGCATTCTTTGCGGACAGAATGACGCTGTTCGTCAATGTGTTTGAAACCGAAAAGGGTCTTAATGGCTTTGAAATATACATTGACGAAACTAAGTACACTGATGAACTGCGTCCGGATGGTATGTTCAGGGGCAGCCTTGAACTTGAAATCAATCGCGGTTCAAAAGTTGAAGTAAGGCCAATGCCGGGTGACAGGTACACCTTTGACGGGTTCACGGGAAATACTGCAAATCTCACGTTCAATATGATTGGTATGCCAACTGTGAACTTGAATTTCAAGGCCAACAATTTCACGGCCGCACAAGGTGACGGAAGCAAAATAAGCAAAAACGGTACTTTCATCTTTGAAACAGACGACTTTACAATAGGCAGTGTCATCATTATCAAGTTCGAGGCAAGCGGATGGAATCAAATATCAAAGATGATGCTTGGCAGTGTAAATATCCTTACCTTGCAAGACAATGATATGAGTTTCTCTGAAGGTGTGTTGACCATAAATGTGACTTCTGCGTGGCTTGACCGTGCAGAGCAGCGCGGCTGGCTTACTGCAAACGGCGAGTTCAAACCAAATATCTTTATCGAAACGAAAACGAATCCGGGGAATCTGGCAGGCGTAATTGTGGCGGCGGTGCTTGCCATAGCAATAGGACTTGGTATCGGCTGGTATGTCATGTCCATCAAGCGAAAGAAAGCCGATTATGCGGTTGCCCTTGAAAAGAGCAAGAAAGGTGCCGCACGATTCAGTATGGGAAGCCAAATCAGCGACCTGGTGAAGGATTAAGGAGGGAATGGATATGAAGAAAAATAAAAGTTTAATTTTCACCGCTTGTTTGACCTTACTGATGTTTTCCGTTGGAATGATATTCTGGACCGGCGGACCGCGGGGGGGCGGGAACTTGCGTGCCGACAGCGGAAGCGGCCTTGACTATGACTTCAATATGGTTGTGATGTCCGAGATTGATTCTGCCAACACTTTCGATTTCCTTTACGGGGGAACGGTGGAAGTACGTGATTCTCAAGGAGCCGTGCACCGATTTTCCTTGATTGACGATGAGAATGGTGAAGAAACTGTCATTGAAACGGATGACGAGTCGGTAACAATAAGAATTATTCCCCGGGAATACTTTTATGTAAAAAGTTACGCGATATCCGTGGGTGAAATTGGGGATTCCTTTACACCACATTACGAGCACAACAATGTACTGGAAACAGAGGGTGCTCTTGAATATATTTTTGATGATTTCGACGCAATGTCCCCGGGCTCTGAATACCCCGACGTCAAAGTGGTTGTTGTGTTTGCGCCGATTAAGTATAACCTGATGATTGGTACCTCTGGTTACGGCGCAGGTGACCACGGCATCCCGGCGAACAGCCTTACACGTAATACGCCAACGATTTCGCTTGGTGATACCGGGGTAACAATCACGAACAATTTTGCCCAAACGACTGCGCTGCGGTTTGCGTTTCTTGAAATCGAAAAGAAAACCGGGGGAGAGCCCTATCGTATAGGCCTTTCAAGTGATGCGGCGTACGGAATTACATATTCTTCCAATGTTTATACGATTGCCGCCGTAAACGAAAAGTTTCTTGCCGCGTTTGCAGAGGGTGGCAATGTCACAGTTACAGGCAAGTATGTAAGACGGTATTCCGTAACCGTCGCACCGGTTGTTGTTAACGATTCGGCGGTACACAGTCTTGGCATTTTGCTTACGACGTTTAACATGATTGATGTCTTTACGGGGGTAACTTATTCAACGGGACAATCGGTTCAGGCGCACCCCTCGTCAATTCAGGGCCTTTACGACGAAGGAACGATAATAAGCGTCAAGGCAACAACGAACTATGGCTATACGTTTGTCAATTTCACTCGAAACGGGGCAATAGTTCCAAGCACAAATCAATTAGACCATACTCTTACATCCGCCGGTTTGATTTTGGCAGTGAATTATAATGTCAACCAGTATACACTTGTCATCTCAAAGCGCGATAATGCGAATAATGACATTGCCGCAGGGAATGCGTATGCCTCGGTCAAGGTTAATGGTGTTGATACCACACGTGTCTCCGGTGAGGGATTAAAGCTTAATAATGTTATAAAAAACATTGTCTATGACAGCATAATCGAGCACGAAGGTACAAAGTACGGGTATGTAAATACAACAATAAGGCAACAGCACAAGTTTACCGAATTCGAAAATGACACGGAAATTGACGAAGATTTTATAAACGGCTTTGTCAACGAAGGGACAATCGAAATCGCGGTAAATTACAGCAAGCAATTTGCACTGCAAGTGACGAACCTTGCACCATTGATGGGCAACGTCAAGATTGATGAAATTGATGCCGAGGGCAACGTAGTTCGGGAAAATATCACACTTGACGAGGAAGAAGATGAAAACTATTTCAACAGCGGCACAAAGTTCCGCATAACGGCGACCGCCGCGGATTACCACAGTTTCCTTGGATTCTCGGGTGTGTCCAGCACAAGTATATTGGAAAACACTCCTTTTGTGGCAGAGATTACAATTAACTATCCGCGCGAGGTGTTCGCGGCGTTTGCTGCGCGGTCGTATTTGGTGGTAGATAATATCAGCGACACCGAAAGTACATACAGCACCAACAGCATAATAAGGGTAACCTACGGTAAGGTTCCTTCAAATCACTCTATAAAGCAATGGAAAATCAACGGTGTTCGACATACTGAACTGCCAAACCAAGGTACAGATGTTCAATTGGTGGGGAATACACTGATAGTAAAACTTTCGGCGGATGTCCTTGCGTATGCAAGTCACCCCGACAGGCAATGGATTGTCAATGGAGTGTTTGCCTTCGAAAGCACAGTTGAAACCGGTCTTAATACCGGTGTTATCCTTGCGTTTACCATTCCCGGTGCGGTTGTGCTTGTGTTGCTTGTTGCGTTGCTGGCATTCATGTACATTGATACCAAGCGCAAAAAACTTATAAGGGAACAACTTGTCGAAAAGCGTAAAGACAAGCAAAAACGTGACTTTGCCGGATATCTCAGTGACATCAAGGAAGGAAAAGTAAGCGGTCAAATTACCAAAGCCGATGTTAAAGCGGAAATGAAGGCGCAAAAAACCCAAAACAAGGCGGAAAAGGCGGACAACAAGGCAAAACCCCCTCCGCCGCCGGAAAAGACGGCGCCTGCTCCGGCGAAACCTGCGGCGGTAAAGGAACCTGAAAAAGCGGCTCCGGCACCTGCTCCGGCGAAAACGGCTGCTCCAGCCCCCAAACCTGCGCCCTTGCCGGGAATTTCAACCCAGCAAATTGTTGCCCTGTTGGATGGGGCGGCGATACAAGGTGACATGACCCTTGTAAAAGCAGGTAAAGTCGTTGGAACAATGCAAAAAGACGGTGCAGTCTTTGATGCCGGCGGAAAAGCATTCGCATGGGTCAAACTTGAAAGCGGTAATATCGTGGATAAAGATGGAACTGTCGTCGGTGTAGTTGGTGGAAATGGCTCGATTTCAAGGCCGTAAGCTAATTCCTTTGACAGAAAAGTTGAAAAATGCTAATACTAGTAATATGAAAACAAGACATTTTTTAAAAATGCTTTGCATGGGACTGGTGTTCGTGATGTGCACGGTAATGTTTGTTGCGTGTGCCGGGCCGCAGGGCAGGCAGGGTGTTGCCGGCAAAGACGGCGAGATTGTAAACTATATGGACGTTCTGGAGTTTCTTTGGAAAGATATGACAGTGCAAGAAAGAAATGACAAGTACGGCGGTGATTTCGCGATTTTTGTGGCCGAGTGGACCCGCGAACATATCAAGGGTGACCAAGGCCCTCCGGGTGAATCGGGCAATCCAAGCATCCAATACGCGGCCAACTTGGCGGTGCTTTCTGCCGTCGAAATAACCGCAAGGCGCGACAGTCCGTCAAGCCAGGCATTCAGTTACGCTGGGTCAGGTGTAATTTATCAGCTTGCAGCCGGTACCGGCGGCGCGAAATACAGCGGCGACGGATATATCATCACTAATTATCACGTTGTTGCCGGTGCGTTCAACGGTACACTTGTGCCTGCCACTGATATAAGGGTGTTCCTTTATGGAATGACCGTCGGTATACCGGTCACCTTTATGGGCGGGTCAGAGGACCATGACATCGCGGTATTGTCAATAAAGGGTATAACCATGGTTAAAATTGATGGCGAGAATCGTACTGCCCAGTGGATTCTTAATAACTTGGTGTCGGTGCGCCCTGCCGATGTTGTCCCGCATTGGGAACAGGCACTTGGTACACAGGTTATCGCGGTGGGTGACCCGCTTGGCATGGGAATGAATGTTTCCGAAGGGATAATAAGCGTTGCTTCGGAAGATTTGGAAATGGCGCGGCTTAACGGTGCAAAAGTCGGCAACCAAGTGCGAACACAAATCTTTCGTGTTATGCGGATAACAGCAGCAATTAACCCGGGCAACAGCGGAGGAGGGTTGTTTAATGCAAGAGGCGAGCTTGTAGGAATTATCCAAGCCCGCATGTTTTGGGCGGACACAACCACGGATTATCCCGTTGACAATATGGCATATGCGATACCGCTTGATGTGTCGTTGCGCATAACCGAACAAATCATCTCGCGCGCCGTTGCCGGAGAGACACTACCTATCATCTATGAGAAAAAGGCCTATTCGTTTGAGGTGAAGGCCCGAGAACAAGTAAAGGTGGAATATGACACGGCTACAAAGCTGACGACAATCACCGAAACTGTTTATGTTTCCAAGGCCGGGAACGGGTTGCCCACCGGCACCGAAATCAGTACAATAACAATCGGTACAAAGGTTTATAAAATAACAAGGGCATACCAGGTCGACGAACTTATGATTGAAGGATATGGTCAAACGGTAAAAGTAAACAGTATTACTATCTAACGCACCCTCTTGACAGGGGGTGAATATACTTTGTGTATATGAAAAAGAACGGTGTTGTCGTCTTTGGCGGGGACAGTGCAGAGCATGATATCTCTGTCCTTACAGGGTTGCATTGTGCGAAAAATTTCCCGGACAAAATGATGCCCATTTTAGTGTATCTGACGCGTGGCGGCCAAATGGTGACGTCACAGAGGCATGGTTATTTATCAAGCACGGATGTTTACACCAAGGACACGGCGAAAAGTACAAGGAAGTGCTGGTTCGGCGGAGGCGATTTATACTGCCAACGCGGTCTATTCGGTTTTAAATTTGGTGCAAAAAAAGTACCCATACAGGCAGTTGTCAATTGTTGCCATGGCGGGGCGGGGGAGGACGGCAGACTTGCCAGCATGTTAGAGGTCCTGGGTGTCCCGGTGACAAGTTGAGGCCCGGTGGCGGCAGCAAATCTGCAAAGCAAAACCCGCACGCGGGAAATACTTGCCGGGAAAAAAGACTTTTTGCAACCATCGTACCAAAAAGCGGAAAAAGGCCAGGCAATCCCCGAAAATGTCAAGTACCCGGTGATAATAAAGCCGGACACCCTGGGCAGCAGCATCGGGATAACGGTTGCCCGGAATGAAAAGGAACTTGAAACAGGGCTGGAGTTGGCCTTTGCCTTTGACAATGCCGCAATCATAGAAGAATTTCTGGACAAAGCCACCGAGATTAATTGCTCGGCATTTCGATATGGTGACAAAATCTTGGTATCACGCTGCGAGGTCATAGACAAAACCGGTCCGGTGTTTGATTATGATTCCAAATATCTTGATACCGCAAGCGGATTTATAAAGAAAGGAAGCACCAGCGGAAAAGTCCACGAAAAAGAGGAAGAAATCCAGGCACTTACCCGACAGGCGTATGAATTGTTTGGTGCGCGCGGGGTGGTGCGGGCGGACTTTTTGGTGGTGGGGGCGGCGGTTTATCTGAACGAAATTAACACTGTGCCCGGCTTTATGGCGTATCATCTTTGGCTTAAAAGCGGACTTGGATATGCGGCACTTATTGAAATGATGGTGGATGGGGCCCGAAAAAGTGCCTCCAAAGGGCAAATAATGGCCTTCGAGAGTGAAATTTTGCAAAAAAATCGCCTTTTGGTAGAGTAATTGTGTAAAAATTATTTACATTTCTTTTATTTCTGTTATAATCTTGTGAATGGCGAAACTTAATGACACAACAATAATGTACAACGCGCGGCCCGCAGAAATGGGCCTGTATGATGCAAGCGTAACGGGCAACGGGCGCGTCACTGCAATGGTGCGGGGGGCGTGCTGTAACGAACAAATCGTTCTTGGGCGAAGTGACCTCAAGCACGGCGGCTATACCGGCGTGTTGCAGGATGTAAGCGACAAGTTTCCGCTTGTGCGCAAACTTTACAACGACGGAAAGATTTTGGACGCCGAAAAACTTCTTTCATCAGAGTTCGCAAGGAAAGGTTACCACCCGGCTCCGGAAAGGGGATTGCCGCTGGCAATTCTGGCGCTTGATTTTAATGTGGATGGCCTTGTGACGGGCTATCGTCGCACTTCAGACATGCGGAGCGGGGAAGTCGAAGTCACATTCAAACACGGGGCGACGACCGTTACCCGCAGTTTGTTTGTCGGCCGGAACAATGACATCATTGCATACAGTGTCGCGAAAAGCGGTACCGACCGCATAAGTGCCGTGTTTTCATTGAAAACACCCGAAGGCATTACCCTGCAAAATGCGGTAACACGGTACGAGGGCGGTTTCGCGTACTTCGCCGCACGTTCCGGCGGTGGCCAAGACTATGGCCTTGTCGCGCGCATTATGACTTCAACCGGTACGGCAGAGCATTCGGAAAGTGCACTGTCGCTTAAAAACAGTGAAGGTTTCACGCTTTATGTTAAAACCTTTGTTAACAGCAACAGGGATACCGAGTTCAAGAATCTGAAAAACGAACTTGCCGCCCTGAAGACCTATGACAAAATATTCGCATCGCATGAAACTGCACATAAAAAATTGTTTGACGGCTGCACGCTGGAACTTGCCGGAGCAGAGGATGTAAAGGAAGATTTCGCGGGGGTACTTTCGCGTGTGCATTCGGCAGAACTTGACACGCCTGTAATATCCCGGCTTTGGAATTTTGCCAAATACCTTGCAATTTGCGGTGTGCCTGCTGATGGGGTTTCGTTTAATAACTCGGCGCAACTGCTATATAGTGGTATTATGACAAGTATACTACCAGACAATGTGCTTTCACTGTTTGATTTGTACGAGCAATATGAAGATGATTTAAAGAAAAATGCTGCCCGGGTATTCGGGATGAAGGGCTATTTCGTGCCAAGTGTTATAAGTCCCAAAAGCGCGCTGTTCGGGGCAGTGGATGCCGGTACGATACACTTTATTGCGTCAAGTGCGTTGGCGGCCAATTTGTTTTACCGGTATTACCAGGTAACCGGTGACGTGAAAACTTTGAAAAGCCGGATTTTCCCGTTTATGAGAGAAGTTTGCGCCTTTTATTCCGACTTTTTGAAATTGGATTCAAACGGATACTATTCAACAATACCAAGTTACAGTCCTCTTTCGACCCCGGGCAATGCCATTGCGGGTCGGCCGCTTAAAAACTTTGCTTTTGCGACAAACAGTACCATCGACTTTTTGGCACTTGGGTGCCTGCTTGACAATCTTTGCGAGGCCGCCGAAGTTTGCGGTGGTTCCACCGATGCTGTTATGTGGGTAGACATGAAAACCAAAATACCGCCGCTTGCAGTAAATGATGCGGGTGCGGTGCGTGAATATACCGGCTCGGCGTTTATTGACGGGCTGGTGAACTGCGGCACGATGCACGCGTATGGGCTGTGGCCGCTTAAAAATGTATCATTCAGGGAGGTGTTGGCACCGTACAGGCCTCCTGTTGTCCAAGGGGCCGCCGTTCAAAACCTTACAATGGGTATTCGTAAAGCAAGTTACAACGCCGTAATTTCACGCCTTGCGCGTTCCGGGACGCTGCAGGATGCAAGAAGCCTTGCAATCTGCGCGGCGCAGGCGGCGCATGCGGGTCTTGGAGAGGTTTCGTCTGCCGAAGTTCGGGGGATATTGCTTAAACTGCTTACTTCCTGTTTCACCGGGGGCGGATTGTGCCTTAGTACCGATTGGCGCGGTGGCGGCTTTACGCGTGCGGCAAAGCCGGAAATTGACGTTTGTGGTAACATGGGATTTGCGACCGCGGTTACCGAGTGTATTGTGCAAAGTGACCGACGTACCCTTCGTGTGTGTCCAAGTCTTTTCGGAGGGATTCTTGCGGGTAAGATTGTTGATATTGCGACGGATTTTGCCGCACGGGTTTCCGTTGATTGGGACGCCCGCAAAGGCCGCTGTGTCGTCAGGATTATGCCAAAAAAGAATTGTAAAATTGATATCGAAGTGAGCGAGCACTTTCGCAGATTCAAGGGAAAAGAAAAATTTGACAAGGTCACCGGCAGCATCAAAGATTTCGCACTTGTCGCCGCCAGGGTGTCTGTTATTGAATTTTCATAATTTGCATATATTAACCATGTGTTAAAGGTTAAAAATGCCGACGAGGGTCTTGTACCGCGTACCGTTGTTTTGACCGGCGGAGGGACCGCGGGGCATGTTTTGCCTAATGTTGCGCTTTTGCCGCATTTGCGTGAAAAATTCGACCGCATCTGTTATATCGGAAGCACAAGTGGGTTAGAGCGAAAACTTGTCGAGCCGGAAGAATTGGAATATTTCGGTGTCCCAAGTGCCCGCCTCCGGCGGGGTTTCGGCGTAAAAAACATGGCAAGGAACGCCGTGATACCGTTCAGGTTGTTGTGCGGCGTACAGCAAGCCCGGCGGATTTTGGTTAAACTGCGTCCTGCGGTTGTCTTTTCAAAGGGCGGCTTTGTGGCATATCCGGTGGTTCGTGCGGCCGCGAAACTTGGTATTCCCGTTATCGCGCACGAAAGTGATAAAACAATGGGGCTTGCCAATCGTATGTCCGTAAGGCATTGCGTCAGGGTTTGTACAACCTTCAAAGGCGTAGGCAACGGAGACAAGTTCATACATACGGGTGCGCCAATTCGGGCGAAAATCTATGAGGGGAACGGTGATATTGTCGCAAGGCGTCACAATTTGGCGGCGGTGCGGAATTTGCTTGTCCTGGGCGGCAGTTTGGGGGCATCAAGCGTCAATAAAACAATTCGGGATGCGCTGCCCGCGTTGGTGCGTGACTATAACGTCATTCACATATGCGGAAAAGGCAAAACAGTAACGATAGAGCAACTGCCAAAACTTGAGGGGGTAAAATCTTCAAGATATGTCCAGCTAGAGTACGTGAATGACATCCAAAACTATCTTGCCTGGGCGGATATCGTTGTTTCGCGGGCGGGAAGCAACGCGCTTTGTGAACTTATGGTACTTGGCAAGCCTGTGCTTTTTATTCCGCTTGCCACGGGCCGCGGCGACCAACTTGACAATGTTAAAGAAGTACTGCGGCACAAGGCAGCAGTCGTATTGTACGAACAGAACCTTGATAAAGAGTCATTGAAACGCGGTATCGAGAAATTGTGGCGCAAAAGGGAGGATTTTTCGCGTAATGCACGCCTTGCGGTGTCTGACGGTACAAAGACTATCTCTGACACTATATATGGTGTAGTATGCGATACATACAAGCAACAGCTCATGTCTCGGCACGGGAAATTGTGTTGACGGATATCTCATATGCTGTACGTGTTTCCACAGTATCGTCGTCAAGTCTTTTTTGGTATTCACGTGATTGTACGCGCCCGCGTAAACAGACTTTTTCGCCGATAAGCAAGTTCTTTGCAAAGCGTGCGTTGCGTCCCCATGCGATTGCGGGTATATAGTCGCTTTTGTTCGCGGAACGATTAACAGCGATAAGCAAATCCGCAATTTCACGGTTGAACGGTGTTGTGCGGTATATCGGGGCTTTGCAAACAAACCCGACAAGTTCGATAGAGTTGGGATTTTCCGCAAACGTTACAACGTTGCCGTTGGGCTGGGCGTCCAGAAAGGCTTCGGTTGCATGGACTGCAAGCATCAGTTTGCTTCGGTCGCCTATGATTTTGTTATGACTGCGGAATTGACCCCGGACGGACAGCGTTATGCCCTCTTTAATTGCCTGGGTGATTGAAGCATTTGTACAAAGTTCCTCGGACAGCGTAACCGGGATGTTGTCTGCCATACCGGACAGGCGGCTTACGCTTAAATGGAAATCTGTCGGTCCGTTAATTGCGGTAACTATTCCCGTAAGCGTTACCATGTTATTAGTAATTTCTTCGGGTGTGTATTCTGTACAGTTTGCGTTGTGTTGCATTTGTTCCCCCTTCTTTTCGTGCAATCGCATTTTTTGCAATGGCACAGGATACTTGGTGGTTTTACGTATGTACATGTAAAGTATTGTTGACTGGTGACAAGGTTTGTCGAAATTATGACATGCAAATTACGCATTTGGACGAAAAAGTGACATTTTTGGCGAAATTTATTTTTTCGTTTAATTTCGGTAATTTGTCAAAAAGTTTAAAAAGGTGTTGCCAAGACTTTTTTTAGGGCGTATATTAAATGCCAGGGTTAAAAAGGAGAATACCAACAAAATGAAAATTCAAAAAGTCAAGGCGATGGAAGTGCTGGACAGTCGCGGTAATCCGACAGTTATGTGCGAGGTCTGGACCGAAGATGGGTATGGACGCGCAATCGTTCCAAGCGGGGCAAGTACCGGCGAGTACGAGGCAATTGAACTTCGTGACGGTGACAAAGGCCGTTACCTTGGAAAAGGCGTCATAAAGGCGGTATCAAACATCAACAATGTTATCGGACCAAAGCTTAAAAACAAGTTCGACGTGTCCGAACAGGAAAAAATCGACCGCTTTATGCTTAAAATGGACGGCACGGAAAACAAAGCGCTTCTTGGTGCCAATGCCATTTTGGCGGTGTCGCTTGCGGTCGCACATTGTGCCGCGAATGAAAAGAAAGTTCCGCTTTATAATTATCTGTGCGAACTTTACAAAGGCGGCTGCTGTGATTCAAAAAGTTGTTGCTCTAAATTGTTACCGCTTCCAATGATGAACATAATAAACGGCGGAGCGCACGGTGACAATAACCTTGACTGTCAGGAATTTATGATTATGCCCGTAGGTGCAACCACCTGTGCCGAGGCCATCCGTATGGGCGCGGAAGTATTCCATAACCTTAAAAAAGTTTTAAAAGACAAAGGCCTTAATACCAATGTGGGTGACGAAGGCGGTTTTGCGCCAAACCTTGGTTCCAACAAGGAAGGTCTTGAAATGGTTATGACCGCCATCAAAAAAGCGGGTTACACCCCCGGCAAAGACATAGCAATTGCACTGGACGTCGCTGCATCAGAGTTTTATGACGCCGCAAAGAAAAAATATGTGCTGCATGGTGAAGGGCGGGAACTTACTTCGGCGCAAATGATTGATATGTATGCAAATTGGTGCAACGAATACCCGATTGTTTCAATCGAGGACGGGTTGGACCAAAACGACTGGGACGGTTATGCCGAAATGACCCGCAGGTTGGGTGCGAAAATCCAAATCGTGGGCGACGATTTCTTTTGTACCAATGTAACGCGGCTTAAAAAAGGTATTGAAAGCAAGGCTTGCAACAGTATTTTGGTTAAACTTAATCAAATCGGGTCGCTTACCGAAACAATCGAATGTATCAAGATGGCACACGATGCGGGCTTTACAACTGTTATAAGCCACCGCAGCGGCGAAACGGAAGATACCACCATTGCCGACCTTGCTGTCGGTGTATGTGCAGGTCAAATCAAGACGGGGTCGCTTTCGCGTACTGACCGTACCGCAAAGTACAATCGACTTATTTACATCGAAGACGAACTTGGCAAGAAAAACGCGACATTCAAAAACCCGTTTAAGAAATAAACTTGTTAAAGATAAAAGCAAATGTTAGACTTGTTTCGTGATTCAAAAGATTAAATCTTTCGGCCTTGACGGCATTGACGGATACGTCGTGGATGTCGAGGTTGACGTCGGGCGCAGTTTGCCGTCGTTTACCCTTGTCGGATTGCCGGACGCAAGCGTCAAAGAAAGCCGTGAACGCGTACACAGCGCAATAAAAAACAGCGGATACCGTTTCCCCGTGGGCAAGGTTGTAATAAACCTTGCTCCTGCGGATATGCGGAAAGAAGGTTCGCTTTACGATTTGGCAATGGCGGTAGGCATTTTGGCGGCAAGTAACGACGAGGATTTATCGCCCGCCCGTGTTTGCAATGCGGACAAGATTGCCTTTGTCGGCGAACTTGGGCTTGACGGCAAAGTTCGTCGGGTTAATGGTGTGCTGCCGATACTGTTAAGTGCGGTGCAACTTGGTTTCCAAAAAGTCGTCGTGCCATACGAAAACGCGGCAGAGGCAAGTTTTGTCGAAGGGATTGATGTTTATTTGGCAAAGACACTGGCGGATGTCGTCGATTATTTGCGCGGGACGTGCGCCATGATAATGGCCGAGGCGAAAACCCTTGACCAAATTCGTGCGGATGCAACGTACAGCGAGAATTTAAAATACGTCAAAGGACAGTATATCGCAAAGCGTGCCCTTGAAATCGCGGCTGCGGGTGGGCACAATTTGTTACTTATCGGGCCGCCGGGAAGCGGCAAGACGATGCTTGCCAAGTGTTTGCCCACAATAATGCCGGATTTAACCGTGGCGGAAAGTTTCGAAGCAACCAAAATACACAGCATCGCGGGGACACTGTACTCAAGTGACGACAAGGACATTGGACTTGTCGTAAAAAGGCCGTTCCGTGCGCCGCACCATACCGCAAGCATGATTGCCCTTGTGGGTGGTGGGTCGCGGTCACGTCCCGGCGAGATAAGTCTTGCGCACAACGGGGTGCTGTTTTTGGACGAGTTGCCCGAGTATCCGCGGTCAAGTTTGGAGGTACTGCGCCAACCGCTGGAGGACAACCGTATCACCGTGGCACGTGCGCACGTGACAATCGAGTATCCGGCATCATTCACGTTGATTGCCTCGATGAACCCGTGTCCGTGCGGGAATTTTGGGTCGCGGACACAAAAATGTGTGTGCACCCCGACCGCGCGCAGCCGATATTTGCGTAAACTAAGCGGCCCGCTTATGGACAGGATTGACCTGCATATCGAGGCAGACAGTGTGACATACAGCGATTTAAGTTCTGTAACCAATGAAGAGCCAAGTTCCACGGTAAAAACGCGTGTAGAAGCCGCCAGGGCATTACAGCGCACAAGGTTTACAAGCGCAAATATACACTGTAACGCCAAAATGACCCAGTCGATGGTGAAAAAGTTTTGTGTGCTTGACACAAAAAGCGAGGCAATCTTGCGCAACGCATTCGAAAAGTTGCAGTTGTCCGCGCGGGCGTACTCGCGCATTTTAAAGGTGGCGCGCACAATTGCGGACCTTGAAGGTTCGGCGGACATCCTGCCCGAACACGTCACCGAGGCGGTGGGATACCGAAGTCTTGACAGAAAATACAGTGTCTAGGGTCATATTGGTTAATTATTCTGTTTGGAGGTTTTAACAAAGTATAGTACCATTGATTTATGGTAAAGGGGATAGTTGCCGTTTTGGTCTTTGTTGTGTTTGCAACTGCGGGTGTCGAATTAACAGATACTCCGCAACAAGTACAATTACAGGTACAAACACAATCACCCACACAACAGTTTACGGGTAAGGTGGCGGCACCAAACTTTGTATACTGGAACAACGCGCAAGATGATATTGACTGGCCGGATTGGGATTGGGACAAGGCGTTTGGTAATCTTGCGAAAACAAATTCGAACACATTTTTCATGTCTGTGCACGGGGCCCCAACAACTGTGCAAGGGTTCGGTGGCGATATGCAGGCATTATGGAACGACGCTAAACTTGCCCCCGGTGTGCAAACTGCTTTGGACAATGGCCAGTTTAACCAAATTGGTCTTGTTTCGTGCTATGCGGGCAAGCTTGATGTCGCTAATGCAACTCCGCAGAAATTGGCAAATGTGTCGGGTCTTCCTGTGTATACTCATCCTGGTGACTATGCGCAAGGTGTGGGTGAGAATGGTTTGTGGGACCGCAAGATTGAGAATGCCGACGGCACCAATACATTTGTCTATATGTCGCCCAATCTTGCCCAAGCCATCAAAGACGGCGACGCAAAAGTTTATTTGCCCGACCCGGACAGCATGAATTCCGATGGTACACTTAAAGACATCCGCAAGCCGGCAAAACTGTACGACCCCAAAAATCCCGAAAACAACGATGGTTGGGTTTTTGATGAAAAAACCAAGAAGTTTTCCAAAACCGATGGCACGAACACAGGTGGTTCAAACAGTATTAATTCCATGTTTAATGGTGGACACGACCCAACCGATGGTTACAAGAGTATTGCCTGACAAAAGTGCGCGAAAACCTGTTGACACGCACATGGTTTTGATATATCTCTGGGAATATGGCGAAACTTGATTTAACAAAATTCAAAGGAGTGCTGTTCGATTTGGACGGCACATTGGTAGAGACATGTAATATCTGGGACAATGCATTCGAGACTATGCTTTTAAAGTACGGCGCGAAAAAACGCGGCAGAGTTGTGCCGGATATTTGGCTGGACTTTATTAACAAGGTCAAAGACACCGCGGTACAAGGCACACTGGCGGAAGCATTTGCCCAACACCTTATGGATTTGCACGACATAAAAGGCGTAAGTTCGACGGATTTCCACATTGAAACCGAGGAAGAAGTTGTCCGCCGTATCGCAGATGTGCCGTACAAAAAAGGCGCGCCCGAATTGCTGTTATGGTTAAAGGCAAATGGGTTCAAGATTGGACTTGTGACCATGTCGCCGGCCATGGCGGTTCGGTCTTATCAAAATAATCCCAACATTAACAAATTGGCACCATTCAAAAGCATTTTTGATATCACCATCACAGGTGACTCGGTTCGCCGCCGCAAACCCGACCCCGAACCATATCTTATTGCCATGGAAAAATTGGGACTTGAACCTCACGAGTGCCTTGTATTCGAAGATTCAATCGAAGGGACACTTTCCGCCACGCGCGCGGGCGTTACCGTATGTGTGGTGCATGATGCGGGCTCTGATGCTGTGCGCGATGAACTGCGAAAACTGACGCCGTATCATATCAATTGTTACAGCGAGGTATTGTGATTCACAATGACAACGAAATCAAAGCCTTCCGCGAACAAGGCATAACGGTAATCCGGCGCGGGGATACGGAATACCCAAAGAGATTGGAAAACCTTGGCAATCCGCCCGAGGTTTTGTACTGCAAAGGCAATATCCGGTTACTGCTGCGCCCAAGTATCTCCATTGTCGGAACGCGGGATTGCACCCGTTACGGTGTTGACGTCGCGAAAAGGTTCGCCCGCTCATTCGCGGACAGCGGTTTAACGGTCGTAAGCGGCCTTGCGGACGGTATCGATGCCGCGGCGCACGTTGGGGCTGAACCCAAAAACACTATTGCGGTGCTTGGCAACGGGGTAAATTGTTACTATCCGCCCGGCAACCGCAAGTTACAGGAGCAAATCGCCGCAGAGGGACTGCTTATAAGCGAGTATCTGCCCAACGACAAAGGGCAAAAATACTATTTCCCGCAACGCAATCGTATTGTGGCCGCGCTTTCCGGGGCATTATTGATTGTCGAGGCCGATTTAAAAAGCGGTACAATGATTACAAAGGACTGGGCGCTTGATTTGGGGATTGATGTGTATTCTGTGCCAGGGCCGGTAACAAGTTTCGCAAGCCGCGGAACGAATAACCTGATAAAAACCGCGGCATGTGCGATTGCAACGGAACCCGCGGATGTGTTGCAGGCATTTGGCACCACCGTTAAAACCCCCGCCGCCGATAACGACGGCACCCCCTTTACAAAAGGGGGAATACTGCAAATTTCGTTTGAAGAAAAGCAAATCCTTGATATACTTGGCCGTGACGAGGTTCACATTGACGAAATCGTGGAAAAGACCGCAATGCCCGTGCGCCGGTTGGCGGTATTGCTGACCCAGATGGAGATGAGTGGACTTGTACAAAAATTGCCGGGGAATACTTTCGCGGTAAAATAAAATAAGGAGGGAAAAATGAACAATTGGTATGAACAATTCGAAAAAGACATGGAGGAAGTGCACCGAAGTATCGATGACCTTGAAGACAGCGGTATTATTAATCCGCGTGCCATGTCCCGGCACACGTATCGTGTTGCCGACGCGGTCGCAAAAGATGTCGACGGAGGCAGTTTACAGCCGCTTGTTGATAACTGTGTGAAAAAAATAAGGCAGCGTGCCGTAGCGCAAGGGCAAACTCCGGGCAAAACGCCAAAAAGGGAAATAACAAATAACAGTTGACAAATTGCGCAATTTGCATTTAGTATCGTAAACATATCATGAAACTTGTTATTATCGAGGGTATCGGGAAAAAGGATACCATAAAAAAGTATTTGGGCGCGGGGTTCGAGGTCATGGCCACCGGGGGGCATTTCCGCGATTTGCAGGAACGTGCCTTGGCGGTGGATATCGAGGACAATTACAAGCCAAAGTACACCATTCCCACCAAGAAAAAAGACCTTGTCAAAAAGATGAAAGAGCGCGCCGAGAACGCGGAAATCGTCTTTATCGCAACCGACCCGGACCGCGAGGGCGAAGCAATTGGTTGGCACCTTTCGTATGTGTTGGGAATAAAGCCCGACCGCGCGCAACGCATAGTATTTAACGAAATCACCAAATCCGCGGTATCAAAAGCAGTGGGCGAGCCGCGCGCGATTGATATGCACCTTGTCAATGCCCAACAGGCGCGTCGTATTTTGGACCGGTTGGTGGGTTATAAACTGTCACCCATCGTATCCAAAAAAATCAAGCCCAAACTTTCCGCGGGGCGTGTGCAAAGCGTCACCCTGAAACTTGTGGTACTGCGCGAGCGCGAGATTATGAACTTTAAACCCGAGGAATACTGGGATTTCGGCGCATGGTTGCACAAGTCCAAGGTGGATTTTTTGGCTAACCTTGTCACTGGGCTTGACGGAAAGAAAATAAAACTTACATGCAAGGACGAGGTTGACACCGTGCTGGCAGGTATTGACGGCGCAAGTTACACCGTCAAAGAAGTTCGCCGAAGTGTCACGCGCAAACACGCACCCGCACCATACACGACAAGCAGTATGCAGCAAGACGCGCTTAATAAAGCGGGCTTAAGCCTTAAACGCTGCGGTATGGCGGCACAGGAACTTTATCAAGGCATAAAAATGGGCGAGGACGGCATGGTCGCCCTTGTAACATATATCCGTACCGACAGCGTACGCGTGGCACCAGAGGCCCAACACGCCGCCAAGGCATACATCGTGGAACGGTTTGGCGCGGAATACGCACCGGAGAACTTTAACTTTTACAAATCCAAAAAAAGCGCGCAAGACGCCCACGAAGCAATACGTCCGAC
>Ga0123353_10002443_pt1 | contig 23101 bp, 15 predicted proteins | sample TergutLab28metaG_3_FD_92763 | JGI IMG/M metagenome (GOLD analysis project Ga0123353, IMG submission 92763) | Labiotermes labralis P3 segment gut microbial communities from Petit-Saut dam, French Guiana - Lab288 P3 | ecosystem: Host-associated > Arthropoda: Insects > Digestive system > Gut ... | reverse complement strand
TACTTATCCCATATAGCAGTCAGTACTGGAAGGTGTGTTAATACGTAAGGTGAAAACATGGAAAAGTAAAGGGTAAAGATAAAGCTGTCCCTGTGCATGTCATGAATGTGTGCATGCCGTGTTATAGCTTAGCTCCTCCTCCTCCTCAGCCACACCACTAGGTGCAGATTGTTACGCGGGCCGGCCGATTTACGCCCCTGAAAAGTGCCCCCAGTACCCACTAAATGGGAGGCTGGGTGGACCCCGAGCTGGTATGGTCAATCCAGAGAAGAACATAATAAAGTCACTAAAAGGAATTGAACCACGATTCCTCGGTTGCCTAATCCCTTCCCTAGTCGCTACACCATCTATGCTATGCCAGCCCTAACGCCAGTCAAAGAACTTAATGACGTATGCATTGGATATCACGTCCAAATGAATTTTAACTTACGTGCATTTATTTAAGCACTCTACATCTCGGCCGTGAGCACGAACAGTACATCCAACCACCATCGACGTGACGTAGTACTGAATCCGCTACGACACATTCCCGGTGAGACCCGTGTAAAACAACGCGGTCCATTCTTTACTAATATCGGGGGCCGGCATAACGTAGTCAGTACAGTGATTACGCTGGGGTTGGAAAATTCGAGGTTCGATTCCCGGCAAAGGCAAGATATTCTCCTAACGTCAGACCGGCTGCCCCGAATAGGAGGAGCTTTCCGCGGGAATAAAGCGACCAGGCCGTGAGGATGACTACTGTCCTCTACCTAGCGTCGACGTTAAGAATGAGTGGAGCTATATCTTCACACCTCCTATACGCCCTCACTTCGTAGCCAAGGGCAACTGTACTTTACCTTTACTTGACTATACTGATTTCGCCCATAATTCTTCTACTATTTATATCACTGCACTGTGACGGGTTCTCTTCTAGTTACGTTACAGTACACATGAAGTAATTATTTGGTTACCAAATCAAGGTGGGGCGAGGACTCATTCACCGTGTAACACTCATGTTTTAAAAACAAACGCGAAGTTAAATTTTCGTGGGAGAATCGGGCAAAAACAAAAGAGCTGATTGCGATTTGAACACAACCGTCTGCGGAATGTCTAATGTTCCTCCGTCTGATGGTCACTCGGGTACGTGAAGAGCAAGTGTCGCGCGCACGGGACCCGCACAGGGTAGTCCATATTACGGAGTTACGGAGTCTTTCTTGACGACCGAATTGACGCGCTATCCCACTCCACCTTTCATCGGGCGTTTTTTGTATTCATGATGACTGATGGAAGTCACGATAATACACGCTATCACAGTATAATTTTCTTGCAAACAGGTGAAACGGGCATTTTTGACGGCGCGCAAGTGACACGCACTTAAAATACAAAATATCGCAATTACCTTTGGTTCTTCATTGCAATTTTTTTTTGTAAATGCCCACATCTGACACGGCGTTTCTTTGACAATGATGATCGTGAATGCATACCTAACATTTTCACGATTCCTTCAATCGCGTAAATTATACAGCTGACTCACAAACAGCTGCGAAAAAGAATTCCAAAACACAGGATTGAAAAGTTTTGTCAGTCATAATCATCGTCGTCGTCGTCAAAACCAGCAACAGCACCAGGGTACCCCCAGGTTTGGGTTTCCTTTCTTCTGTGACATGACGCCACGTCAGCGGGCAAGAGGTTCCCGATCTTTCGATACAACTACATAGTGACACAGCGTCATATGCCAGCAAAACTAAAACCTCCGGCACACCGTTACGAAACCCTAATAATTCAAATTCCAGACTTGCTCCGTCTTCATGGGCATTCGTCTCTCCATCTTTTCTGTGGTCGACCTACCGGGTACACTGTTTTCATCCACCAACTTCGCAATACGTGTATCGAACCTTCCTAATCAACATCGTATCCAACTGCAATTATAACCCGCAATAATACCATTTAAATATACAAATCTAGTTCTCTAATATCTTCACTTGTATTATACAACGCGCAGTATTTCATCTCCGCTGTCTCAAGTCTTCTTTCATGCTCTCTTGGTAAAGATCAATTCTCACAGTTGTATAGTAACGTCTGCACCGCCATTCTTATTAAAGTGTTGCGGAAAACACGTTTATCATAACTAGCCATATTTAATTTACAGCATTATCGAAGTGAATTAGCAACTATGCGGAATAAAATTTAAAATACGATAAAGGTCACCCCATGACTTGTCTACGCTGGCACCAAGGGGAGGCGGAGGTATACAGGTCCAACCCATTCGTAACACAATAGAAGGAAGTAGGTAGCACCACGCTCCGGCCGCTTTACCCCGGGAGGCTCGGTGGACCTCGGGGTCGGTCCGGACGGCACGAAGTCCCTCGCCCCCACCGGTACTCGAACCCCCCGGACCGTCCTACCCATAGCGAGTCGTTATACCAACTCTGCTACAAAATTAGAAAAAGTACGACAAAATTTGGAATAGGCGATAACAATACCTCATGAAATGAAACATATTTCACTTCAGCTGTTCGATAACTCTCTCATTACAACATTTTTCGTTAATGTTCAATCACTTAAAATGTAGCCTTTATTTTGAGGTTCGCTACGGGTAAACGGTGATTATCGTCTCTTCGCAGTCACTTAAAATAATGTGTCTTTCAAATTTTTACACAACACACACACTAATGAAAATCTATCGTGATCACGGAAACAAAGTACGCGTTGCGAGTTTTTAGGCGCGTTCGCAAAATTGCAAAAAGCATCTATTAGCTTCGTCATGTATGTCCATGTCTATCTATCCGTCCGCATGAACAACTCGGCTCCCACTAAACGGATTTTCATTAAATTTGACATTTGAGTACTTTTCGAAAATATGTCTACAAAATTCAAGTTTCATCAATATTTAACATGAATAGCGGGTACTTAACATTAAGTACTATGTGCGTTTATGATAATATCTCGCTAAATTCTTAAGAGGAATGTTTCAGACAAAAGTTGTTGAGAAAATAAAAACACACATCTTATGTTTAAAAAATTTTGTTTTCCGAAAATCGTGCCGTTTATAAAATAAAGTGGAAATGTGTGCTAAAACCGGACAGGGCACAGATGACGATACAAAACGGCGCAAGCGCTTTGCGTGTTGGGACTGCAGACACACGCTCAGAATAGGTATGTATGGCAACAATGGTTTAACGAAAGCGCCTCAATCTTACGTTTACACGTACTTTTCCTGTCTTGTTTGGTTATTGCAGCGCTGTGGTTGTGGTATCCGTTCTTCTGAAATAGAATGCCGCGTCACTGGGTAATTAATTCTCGACGTTTCGACAGGCCACATGTTTATGGGTCGACTGACGCCATCTCTTGAAAACCCAGTAATCAAAGCAACGAAAAAGGTGAAGTTACTTCACTCACACCACGAACCAAATGCATTTTATAAGGCAGACCTGTCGTGTTTTTTACATCTGAGGACAGTCACACTAATACGTGTAGAAGAGACCCGTGTTCAGCCGTTCGTCACACACGGACCCTCACTGATCTTGTTCCGACTGTAGAAGGTGGCCCGGCCCAAAGACGAGATTTGTTTAAAATTAAAAATGTTTTCTGTCACGGGCCAGAATGGCAGACGGTATGTACAACATACCTCAATACGTGGATAACAGTGTAATAAAGAATTAAATTCAATAACTGTAACGTAGATCTTTTTTCTTACTAAAAGTATGAAACATTTTAGCGGAGTATTTAATTCTAATCAAAATAATTAACCTACTTATTGCATAAAATGGCGAATATGGCCTGCCTTAAAGTTCAAAATTATTCCTTTTATAAGCGTGCGGTGTAAAACAAGGCTGATAACAGGGTAAAGCCCTCCCTGTACTGGCCCCCACAGGCCCTTAGGGCTCCAGGAGGTTTCGCAGCCGCTCCTACCCCGCAGGAGATATCGTTAGTACGCATTTATATTACCGCATTAGTCGACCCCAGGGCAATAGTTCGGCCGGAAGAATTAAATCAATGAAAAATTCAAATGACCCATCGGGAAACGAACCTGCGACCTTCCAGCTTCTAGCGCAGTACCCCAACCAACCGCGCCACTGAGTACAGAACAATGCTGGTACGCTGGTGTTTTTATCCTCTCTCCTGTACACTGCGACCTTCGTAAACCCTTTCTCCTCTCCTTTAAAAAGCCTTTGTCGTCTCTTTTCTCCCTCAAGGTTACTTTGGTCCTAGCTAGACTTCAGCACAAAAAAGGCGTTTAATTTCCGGTGACTTCCCTTTCGATGGGTCGCTTTCTTTTGCGTGCCGTATGCCCATGTCGCTCTCTGGACATTTCGCAATACGGAGTGTAACGCGAGTTTCAGAGTGCATTCGTAATTATAAGAAACTTTCATTCAATTCGCATCCCCCATTCTGTCGCGCGCAAGTATATGGATGTCTGTGAACCTTTCGCATTTCAGAAATCACACAACTGGACCTACGGCAATGTGCCGAGCGATTTTCGGTAGATAATGCTGGGCTAGGCAGGTCATTCACTTATCATCGCACAATACTGCAGGTCTACAGTATGCACTTCATCAGTCACAACCTATACTTAATACTCTCTTGTGTGAGCAACAAATACTGAGTTCAATAAACCGTCAATACACGCAACTCTCCATTTTACGAGCACTGCAGTCCTTTCATGGTCGGCGACATGTTTCAACTTCAAGGTCATCCACACCTCACGAATAAATGAGAAAACTGGTAAACATTTGTTCATAAACTTAAAACCAAACCATACATACAAGTGTGTCGCTGTTAAATTATTTCCTTCTGGCAATGAATCTACGTTACTTACATTTCGAGATTCGTATTCTTCAAAGGTCACATAACGTGAATTAAAGAAAATGAATTATATGGTGTCTTAAATGATTTTATGTTCAGCGGTATCACGAATGTGTTCCGAAATAAGTTTCAGAATGCCGCCACGTTTACCAAAATTTGTGTGTGGGAGACAGGTTACCGCCGGTTTTCTTAGGGAAGTTTCGCAGTGTGCCGGTTTCTCCGAGAAATTAGTGATGCAAAGTGAAATTAGCCACACTACTAAAGGGATGGATACAAATATAACTGCATGGTTCGATTATAACACAAACACAAACCCACAGCCATAAATTCGACCAACTTAGATTATCTCCAATTTCGTTTTATCTACTGCCTCTCTCTACAGTAAGCTATTGCGCAACAGCCCGATTTGTAATAGGCCCTCCTCTATTTTACAGTTTCCCTAAATCCCTGCGATAAGAGATAGGCCATCTCGGATACAAAACATTTACCGCCACGACGCGTCTACCAAGACACAACCAGACGAATACAAAAACAACCAACCAGAGAGTACTCACACTTCAGCTCTGTAGGACAATTCCTATCTAATCAAAATGTAGCAAGAATAAACCGAACGCACAAATTTTCACTTTTCAAAGCCTCCGGACTGAAACCGTGGCACCTGAACGATTAATACGACACAGTTACACACCTTGAAGTCACACGAAGGTGTAAAGCTCGGTTTCTACGGTTCGTGTCATGTTTAAAATTTTAGTGTCGGCAACTTTGTCTCACAGATTCCCCACTGCTCTTTAACTTCTAAATGCGCAGAAGTAAAATTTAATGCAAGGAACTTTTCAACTGCCCGTTGAACTTGGCCCGCTTGAAGTTAAGAGCTGCGAGTATAAAACGGATATTCATATTTGGCACCATGCCTATAAAAAAATACATTACCATTAATGTTTCTTGTAAACTTCCGAACCCGAACTGAAACCACATGTGAGATCATTTTTTTTATATTATGAGGAATGCAATGTTACCAAATGTTCATATAAGCTAATTAGACAGTAAGATACCAAGAGAACACACGCATTACGAAAAAAAAAACAGATTACACCAAGACACGAAGAACACTACAACGATGGACTTTATTACACACGCGAGATGTTGGGCTCGTTAGTCCCCTCAAATTTACAGCGTTTCTAATGCTTTATGTGACACAGCGGGCGCGCCAATGTTGGTCTAGAGTTGCACGCTTCTTTGAAAACGCAAATCTTGCATCAAACAATAAATACGACACGGTACACAATCGTGTATCGTAAATATCTTTAAATCTCCTGAATTTTTCATCCTTCTCGGCCATCTTCATGGATACCCTTTTACACTATAAGGTCCTCAAGAGTACTGCATAGTTATATTACAATAAAACTCAACCATAAATATACAAACAGCATCCTGATGCAGCTAAACACAGTGAAATAATATAAAGACAATAAAACAGTTCAACACCTTCACATGTAAATTGCCTATTGCTCACTTAAACTTATAGAGATGAATAAGTACCCACTTGTGAGTTCTAGTAGACCGTAAATATGGGCTTTCAAAGCTCTCTACCCCTATGTCTTGAGTTCCACAGGCACCGTGCGTTGCTACATCCATGCTGCTAATTCACAACACTCAACCAACAAAATGCACAATGTTTTTCCTTAGATATTTACAGTATAATTTCACACTGAGTATTCCTACATGTTTCAAACCACAAGGAATCCTCATCGGAGAACTAATATCAAAAAATACCACATCAAATTCGGTTATTTTCACCCATAATTAACATCTTATGCGTGGTGTAAATGAGTCCAGTAGCAAAACGTCGGTAGTTCTTTGGAGAATAGTAGTGTTAAGTGAGCTGGAATCCTAATATACAGTATCTCCGAGGCCGCTTACGTATTTAACGAAACTTGAAACAGTATTATGCTGCTGCCGAATTGAGTGATTGTCTGCGAATATCAGTCCTAAGCCTGTTGAGCTAGAAAAGCTCTCAGTATACCGCAGATGTTAAACGAAGACGCATCCTTGTTCCGTAACATTCAAGATCGCCAACTGCAGCTATCCTTTTCAAACACAGCGGCAGGCACATAACCTACAAACCATAATCGCACTATCCTACTACGTTTAAAAAGAAGAACGAACTCATGACTTTAATACACATTTTAACACAGATTTTCTAAGATATATTTCTTGCACTACAAATCAAAATTTATTATCATTTTACCAGGTTTTGGGTTGATACTTACGGACGATCACTCCACTTTACAACTAGTACGGTTGCAGCGATACATGCTGTTCACGGAACCCAAGACATACGCACATACAGTATTACAAATCTTCCATATCTTACAGTGCGTCCCTCTTTCGCTCCTTTCTGGATTTCCTTCGCCCCTGACCCTTACTGCTGTCTTCAACCGTCCATCATACGGATATCAGCGAAAACCACACACCCACAACTCGATAATAAACACGATCAGTAGCCGTAATAACGAACAAAAACATCTACGCGATATCCACCCCGGGTAACAAATTGTTCGTACTACAAAAACATGGATGGCACTGTAATGCCAGCAAGAGACAGGGCTGTACAGCCTTGGGGTTTTCAAGTACGCCGCTATGAACAAGCTTATTTAAGCCAGCCGGTACAGCGCTTATGCCTGGCTTATGCGGGGTATTACAACGATACACTGTTTAACAGAATGGGGCATGCTGTGTATTCTGGGCTTCCACCAGTTACCATCCACACAAAATAAAAGATCTACTACAATGAACAACTGGTCTCATATCCACGCACCGATAAAAATGAAAGACGAAAACGAAGGAAAGGAAAGAGCTACAGAAAGAAATTTGACATGTATAGTCTAAATATCCAATGTTCTATTTTAATTAAACACCATACATTTGCAAATCATGCTGTAGTTTATACAGTTCAATCTCTACTAAACAGTCACTTTAGTGCCGTGTACGAATATGCTGATATATTAGACAGCAAGTACAGGTAACTTCCCTTACAGAACACAATTTCGAGCTCTTTACAACACTCTCCAACAATAAACGTGGACGTATTCTTACACATAATCCATAATATAGCCGTATGACCATGTGACTTAAATCACACGTTTTTATGGGAGGGGGTGGGGGGGAAGGCATTCACGCTGTGGTGTTGTAAAACCCACAACGCACAGTGACTACATGATGTTAAATGCTGCTAATACAGTTCTCGCAAATTGTTAAAGGAAGATACCTCAATCCAGCGAAGAACATCGACCGCTTAGTATTCCAAATTCCGGTGGATCGATTACACCACAATGGTGTTAGTTGGTGCCAGTGACACCTCGTATGGAGACAAGAGTGGTGGTGGTGGTGGTTGTGATGAAAGCAAGGGATAACAGGAAAACATAAAGAACCAATACTCGGTGAAATAGCTCGGTTTCCTTTTCGCTACAGCAATGCGAAGCACGCAACTCTCTCGCCGCTGTCTCACTTTACAGCCCCAGAACTGCAACCGGATACGAATTTACCGTTATCAGTAATGTTTCAAAAGGAGGATCTATTCATCTTTCGTTTCTATATAGTTAGTGACGTAAACACATCAACGATGATACGTGACGGCGTTTCCATGTATTTTCGACTGTAAACAACTCGTACACGCTATCCCCGCGAGAAACAGGCGGTGCAGTAAGGCAACAGAACAAACACAAGCATTAGGTTTCAGAATAACATACTCATTTAATACCGGTGCTTCAGCTGTTTTTACAGGAAGAACATTGTAGTAAAACACACGGTTCAAAGTTCAAATAGTAAATTCGCGACATAATATTTAAAATGCACAAAAATATACGGCATTTACAATTAGAATGGCTTTTGGAGTGTTCGAGTATACCAATTCTTCATCCCATTACTGGCGTTTAACATATTAAACACAGTATTTTCGACAAGTCGTAATGTTATTCTCACGGCACACCTCCTGAGAAGTCATGTACACGTTCAATCGGAATTCGACTCGGCACAGAACAGGCTTTTTGATGCTTACCTCCTACCAGAGCCGGATTTGCTTCAATGTGTCTATAATTAATGTCTGCATTTAATACAATTCACAATAATTAGCACACTTTGCAATCGCCCCCGCAAACATTCGAAGTCCTAGGTCCACTGAGATTAATCAATACGTACAGCCCGGGGTGTGACGTCACTATCACGTGAGCCCACTAGATACATACATACGAACACACGTACTAGCATGTATACAGTGGCGGAAAATTACACGGTACATTGCATCATTCACCGTGCTACAACAAAACTTGAGTTACGATTATATAGCAAGCATATCTGATCATTTTTACATAACCAAATCCTGTCTAAACACCTGCTATTAAGCAAAAGTCTGAGAACCGAAGAGTTTATTCATGTGTTTGGAAACAATGACCTGTTGTGCGGGCACTGGAAAAGGTGAGAAGACAAAGAATGTTGACTTGGTTCAAACATACACTCGTTTTAAATGAAAGGTATATAACTGTCAGTTCGTGTTTGTCTGGTTTTCTGCATATTGAAGGGTTCGAACACAGTAGGCCATTAACGGTCAACCTGGCAAAACCGAATGAAATTTAAATAAAGCCTTCCATATAAATATGTACTCAATTCCCGCATACCTGTTACAAACCTCACGTACCGCTAATGGGAACGCGAAACTTTTAATTCCGCCAACGACCCATGACCTTGAAGACTTGATGAACTGCGCTGTACACTATTCATAACACAATCGTAAAAACACTGAAAAATGTGACTGTACGACAGAACGTAATCACATTCAATTAACGCTCAGAGCCTGTGAGTATATCGTTCACTGGTGCTATCAACACGTTTTACACCACTAACGCATTAATAAAAGAAATAATACTATGTACTGCAATCAGTCTTTACCAAAATATCTTCTTTACCTTGTGGTTGACGGGAGACAGACACATGGTCTCATTTAAATATGATCGAACAGCATTACTTATGGGTGACTTGTTCTCTTCATTTACAAATACCCGACATGCGTAGTGCAAACGCTTTAATATTGTATTTAACTAATGCTACAACAATTGCGTACGAAATATACGACAAACTTGCACAGCACCTTTTTCAAAAAGTATGGAAACGGACCTGAACCAGAATTAGCACAACGTGTAAACACGTCGCCCTTGCGTATAAAAATAATGACATAAATACACGTGTTATTTTAAAGCATGTGCTAAACAAAAATTCTGTATACGTAATACCTACAAATCATTACACACGACGTGATTTCACTTTCATTGATTAAGCTCTATGAAGGCGGTCTTTCCATATTCTTGCTGCCAATCACATCCATGAACGTTTGTTAATGGTTCAAATCTTCAGCGGGTCGCGACTTCGCGATTATGTACATGGGAATTAACACCCCAATCACACACTTTTAAATGCAAATACAGATTATTACAGTAAATAGAGGAGTCATTTAAAATGTGGAAGTACGATAGCAAGTACATACCTTGACAATGTTATTCACGAAGTGTTAGAAGGTACAGTACTTTACGCGTTTACACTTCTCAGCAAATTGCGGAATATACCTCCCTATTCACCAACCAACAAACATGGCGACCCAAGCTCGAGAAACCGCGAAAACCAGCAAACACAACTAAATCGACCACTTGGAGATTTCTATCAATGACACACAGTACTTGGATTCGACGGACAATATCTATAAACCTCCAGTACACAACACAAGGAAAAGATAAAAACAGCACTGCAAGAAATTTGAGCTACATCACAATAAACATTCTCGTGCATAATGCCCGCACCATCTACCGGTGGTACTGTGAAGCTCCCATTGTAATTCAAATGTACCACTCAAACGTAACTTTTACTTAACCACGTCAATTACAATTTTGATAAATACACATTTTATTTAACTATATTGTGCATGTTACACTTTACTTTATTTTAATAAACAGGATTCAAGGTTAAATTTTTTTCCACTACCAGATGTCCCCCCTTGTCATTGGTACGAAATCGATTTCGCCAGAACATCGACCATTGAACTCCAAGTTGTCTCCTACGTTAAACACACTAGTTATCCGTGGTCATTGGTACATAAAGAGGGCTTCTTGACTAATGTTAACAGAACATTGCTGCTTTCACGTTCAGCAACTTACATACACAATAATACGTGATTATTAGTCACATTGCAACAAACAGTTACAATGCATATGGGAATACGTATCTTAATGTAGCAGCACTTCTTCAGGGATGTCCAAAAACACTAATCCCTCATTTTATTAGTAATATAATGGAAAACAACACTGCAGTCATACCCCAGAAGAATGTAATAATATTTGCATGTACCTTATTATCGTCAAAGGAAAATAATGCATAATCTTTCTGCATTATCTGTACATCACATAGTCTAAAACTTAATACAAGTACTTGCATCATAACATATATTCAAATTTGTTGAGTAAAATTAGGGTAGAAATAGAATTTATCAATATGGTGAGGATTTACATTATTTATTCCTGTTCTGCCAGGGATGAACACCAGTGTCTGAATCATGCCATGGTTAAGTGTTCATGCTTGGGTACCTGTAATTTACAGAAAATAGTGCCACATATACAAAGCTCTAGTACAGAATGGCTTCAAGATTGTATGAAAGATGAATCTACCTGTCACTCAGCTACTACACAGTTGCATTCGAAGTTTCTTTTTGAAATTTCTCACATAATTTGATGCATTAATATCCTGAAAGGATATGTTTCTAGCTAATATGTCTAATTAATCATGCATTATTCTATAATTAATCACACTAACTGACTTGTGTGTATGCAGCTTGTGTGACCTCGTGTAGGTATCGTACTTACTGGAATACAAGGCAAGGTCTGGCTATGGTGTGCGTCGTGTGTTACGCACACCATAGCCAGACACATTCCTAGCAACGCACTCTTACACAAAACGATATCCTGCCACAACACCCTGTTAATATAATGGAAATATTTTGTGAATGTTTTTAAAATGACTTTAGCAGGAACAACGTAGCTCTCTGAGGATGATCTTATGATCGAAACATGTCAAGAGTATTTTATGTGTTTTAATGTGAAGTTTTATATAGTGCATTTGTTGGTTAATAATTAAAGTGATTGGTGCTTAAGTACGTGAGGTCATGTCAAATTCATATATGAAAAGGACTGCGCCAAACTGGATCACTTTGAACCAGACCATATAGTGCAAAACAGAGCCCTGCATCACCAAATTGTCATCTGTAGACCAGAACGAACACAGCTCACACAGTTAAACAACAATCTACTTTCTTTGCACTGTGTCCATCATTCTAGTTTTTTAAAGAAGCACAACATTTTGGAACGGCTCGATTTCCGTCTTCAGGTAAAGAAGTACCCGAACTGATAGATCCCTTAGGTCCAGCTATTCTCGGTCATGGAGCACCATGGAAACAGTAAACTTCTTAAGATATGCACCTAAGAACAGATCTCATCCAAGGAAAGCACCAGGAAAATGGCTACAAGAAATTAAAAATTAACTATAGAACGCACATAAAAAACCTGGACCAATCCATAAATTAAAACTTTAAAAAGGGGCATTAACTCAGATTGATTACACCACAGACAAAACAAAGATACCCACAACACACATTTTAAAATTCTTTCCACCACTAAACCCATCTGTGGAGAAAACTGCGAACCTTATTCTTGGGTTCACGTAAGTTTACATACAAAGAAATATAAATGTATTATTTAGTCAATCTGAATCACAAGAGCATGGCAGTGCATCTCACCAGAAGTGCTTGTGAAGAGTTTTAAGAAGGGGTGAATATCCACTGCAATGGATGAGACTGATATGTTGTGGTAAGGCAGTGAAGAACATGGGAATTTTATGAATGAATGTGAGGAAGATGAAGGAACTGACTGAATATGGAGACACTGACAATGACTGGTATAGATTGATAGAATCTGACATGAACTGTGAATTGCGTTTTAGAGTAAAATATTTATTCCTAACAGACGTTTTAGTTTTGAGAGGGTCGTCTTGGTTTAGTGCCTTTTGCATTTGTGAAAATAAGGTAAATTTTAAATGATGCATACTATTAGGTCAGTCCACATTTAAAACACAGGCAAAGACACAATCTGCACATACTCAAGTAAGTTAACAAAATTAACCCCTTAAACGCCAAGTTAAATCCCATCTGCCATCTGCTGGCATTATTAGGAGCTCACCATAATCTCCACATTAGCAGGATAAGGGTTAAGAAGATAATAAACAATACATTACACCTAATGTTTGGTAAAAACAATATCCTTTCCTAGGGCTATGGTCATTTTACAGTTACCTAAACTCTTCAAAATGAAACTCTTCACATGAAACACAATGATCATAACTGAAACAGGTAGGTGACAAACGCTTTTATCATATAATCTAACATCATTCCACAATAAGCCTTTAGGGTGAGTGCACAACGGGGAAACTGGGAATTGCAAAATCCAATGCCAAAATTCTGCCGAACCAAGGTGAACATATGGAACTGGACTATGCTAGGGAAACCTGAGGAAAATGCAAAACAATTCACAGAACAATAAACTCAATTCCCATGTAACTGAACAAGCCAGTCTTCTCAGAGATGCGTTATACAGTTCTTGTCTAGTTCCCTGTATTTCCATGCATGTGTGATTTGTTTACAATACTGAGAAGACATGAAAGGCTAACAAAGCCAGTAACTATGTTCTTAATCAATCTGAGCAGATGCCAGGTCTGTATGCTACAAGCCACCCATTCTATGTGCAGAAAGACAAAATGGATTTAGTGTGAGAAATAATTTCCCATGAGATGAGTCACTTGTGTATACATTTTCTAATCAAAACAGAGAATAGGCCCATTATCATCCATAAATTTCAGGTATCTAGTTCATGCCCATATACTTAACTACAGCATGATTCAGACATTACACACTCCCACACACACATGCACATATTCATCCCTAGTGACAGAGGCAGGCACAAGGAATTCCTCACCATATTTATAAATTATATTTCTACCCCAATTTTATAAGACAAATTTCAATGTCTGCGATGATATATATATTTGAACATGTTTTATATACAATGATACATATCAATAATGAAGAGGGTTATGAGATCCCAACATCCTCATATACTAATCAATGTCTACGTATTTCAACTTGTCTAGCTACGTTCATGTGTATAGACTTCAGAATGACTTCATACATATAGTCAAAAAATGTCATCTTCATTGTTTTATGAAATATACTAAAGTTGTGCTGACTGCAAGAAATATGGGTTTCCTCATTTGCAGTACTTCAGTGCAATGAGATGACATACTTGAAGGTTATTACTGCTACAATTTTCAGTGAAATCTCTGGTTGTTCAGGCTCATAGCTAGCACTACAGAGAATGCTACTGTCTCCCAGTATCAGAGGTTGATGCAATGAATGACATACCTGCATGCTGCATTTACATCCCATGCATGCTCTTGCAGGTCAGTGTTCTGTCCCAGCATGGACCATGGGGGGGTCTCATAATAGTGTACTACAGCAAACTCCGCTGAGTGAAAGAAACAACTGAAACCTTGCTCAAACCTGACTTTAACCAAGATGTCGGATTCATTCTTAAATATTCATGATACAAAGTCACAATGACCCCACAATCATATTTCTTCTTTAAAATAGGGTAGTAGGCTACAGTCTGGAATATGTAAAGCCAGGAGATATAAAACTATCACCCATAAAACAAACAAGAACACATTTAATACCAAGAGTACATTATCGACGATCTGCTTTGCCAATACCACGTTTTCCAGCAAACAAATGCTTGGGCATCTTGGTGCCAATAAACCTGTCAGCCTCCCCCTTGAGACCCTTCTTGCCGACCTTCTTTGATATTGCTTTGTGGGCAACCTTCTTCAACTTTTTCTTCATCTGTGGGCAAAAGCAAGTAAATCAGTTGACCACATCTAATGGCAAACATTAGTCAGCATGCTAAAAGTTAACGCAGTATATCAGGAAATATTAAGGTCACAAAGACTGTACACCAAGATGACATCTGAAGATATCTAGTCCTCCGGAATATGATGTTGTGTAATTTGGTATATTGGTACCACAGTTTGCTGCCTCCACTTTCAGTGTAGCTCAAGTCAACTCTTCTTGGGCTACCCTGAGAATGGAGGCAGCAATCTCCTCCATATTATTACTACCTATACACTCATCTACATGATGTCATGTACCAGAAGACTCTGTGAGAACTTCAAACTTTACAAAATGAAGTTAGTATAAACAGAAACTCTCATTTACAAAAAGGGCTCATTACAGTTCTTTCAAGATAATTTTTCTAAATTTATTGTGGCGTGTAAAATTGCTCTTCCTACAAGTATTTTTATAATGCCTGATGATGACTTTCAGTTAAAACTTTGACATGTCACACAATGTACTGAAAAGGTGTGGTTGTGATTGACTGCCACTCTACCCCTCTTTTTAAAGGTCTTTACATATGCAGAGGCTGATGAAACATTAAACAGTCCAAAAAAGGAGAGACAATGATGCAGATACATGCCACTTAAGACCTTATCCTCCATAATCAGCACTCACAACCGGGCACTCATAAGGTGAACAAATGTCACCATGAAGAACAACAAAAGGAAAAAGGTGCTTCTCACTGTTTCTTGGCATGCCATGACAAGTAAAATGGTTCCTACTAAACATGTAGATCATGATGGGAATGTTGCTTCCATCAGTTAAGAAAGAAGAGGTGTGGGTATGCCATTTGCGTGCATATTGCCACAAAAAAAAGCAGGAGTAAACCCTAAGTAACAATTCTTCATTGGCTCCCATTTTCAGGTATGACTGTTTTGTAAAATATCAGGAGGAAACTAGTCAAAAACACTTTATGGCAATAATTTGCAATTTTCTGAAAAGAAGTGGGAAATAGGGAAGGAACTTTGCAGTACTTGGATATACTTACATTACTGTCCTTGATTCCCATCTCATCTCTAGGTGGCCGTGACATACTCCTGGACTGACCTTCTGAATCAACCCGCATACGCTTCATTGGGGGACGAGACAACGAGCGGACTTTGCACCGAGTCTTGGTGAAATGGGCCTGGTAAACACAAAATAACACAGCTTGTGTTGGGTTGACTAACTGAAATATTTGTCACTACAACACAAATAACTAATGGGATTCAACAAATGTTTGTTTAATTTACTAGTCAGATAAAATACGCTTGTCAGCAACCCCAACTTTCACTAAAAATAAAATTTACTTGTAGCACATATAATAATTTTGTGCATATCCAGACACAGTTCTTCTGTCATCTCAGACGAGCAGACAATTGTATCATTTTCTGTAGCAGCATTAACTTTTTTCTCAGAATTAGACAATCCTGGCCTGTTTGTTGCACTATGGTACAATTTTTTAAATCCATTTTAAATGCTCTCCTAAGAAAAATGCTAATAAGTATGCATGGATCGCAAAGACAGGAAAGAGGTGGGCAATGAACCACATAAGGTACTGACACCATACATATTAGTAGTATAATTCAGCAGAAAGAATACTGACATGGTAAGAAAATATACAAATGAACATAAAGAAAATGATACAATATTCTGACATGAAAAATTCACAGTAAAAGTTCTTTTATGTTGAAATGATATGATATGCACCCAAAGTAAAAGAACAAAGGAACTGGACAACTGACATGAAAATCTTTTCTTGTATTCCCATGTGTTTGTCTAAAAGCAATGTGATCAAGAACTGCATTGCTTGGCTCATTTTTAACAAGGTTGTCAACAGCGCAGGGTTCATTCTCTGAGGCTGGCAGTGATGTATAGTTTGTGATTTGGCTAGTAAGAATGCTAAGTATAATCACAAACAGGTTGACAATGGTGCACAGCCCAGTTGTTACTAAACTGGCAACATTACTCATTCCAACTGCCATTTGAATTACACAATTTCCCTTCCTTTTGTGTGCCCATGGGTAGCTCCAGTGCACGGTGAAAGTGTTCTGCTAAGCATCAGTGCTATAGATATGTCCACAAATAAAAAACTGAAAATCATTCAAGAGTCATAACAAACTGTTCCTGATGGAAAACAAACTGGTTATTGAAATAGAAGAAATGCTCTGTGAAGATGTGAGAAGTGGCAGAGTGTGTGGTATCAATCAGTGGTGCATGGTGATTTCCTTCTTTGCAAGAATTTATGACAGTGTTATTTATAGAAAACAAAGTCTCCCAACGACAGAACCTCAGATCTTGGGAAGTACAGGGCTGCAATGGAAATAAATGATGGCCAAGTGCAATTCCAAATTCTGACATATTAAATACTCTGACACTGAACACATACACCTTAAAACCCAAATAATATCACACAGATGTTTTGTATTTCTTACTTCTTAAAAAGTGGACTGCATGATTTATTCAGGGGTATAGGTTTAAAAAAATCTGGCAGACAATTTTCAACAGCTGTCACCCTCCCAGCTGCAGACACCCAGCACCGATTTCTTCTGTGCCATGTTAAGAGAAATACTCAAATGTGAATTGTGACTAATGGAGGTCTGACGTGTACCATCTGCTACCCATGTGCCATGTAAACACTGAAGCCCGAATGAATTTCTCAGCATCCGTGTCTTTTGAAAAGAGAAAAATCTGTTGCCACTGATGGCAACAAAACAACAATTCCTTGCTCATCCAGGCCATGCCTAATCACTATACTGTCCACACTACAGTGGCTATTAGTGACTACTTCATACACCTGTGAAATCAAATCATGCTACTGAACATTAAAGCAAGAGGAGCCAATACTTACATCACTAGTATCAGACATATCCACTCCAAGCTCCTCCATCTCAGAACGCAGACGTGACACACTACGGTCACGAACCTTGGCAGGAGCCGTACGGGGTACAACAGGCTTGGTAGAGTTCTTCAGGATGGCCCGCTCCTGCCTCATGATGATCTTCTTGTCCCGGATCTGATGAGCAAGCTTACGAATCTCTATCATGGTCTCATCCATCTCTATCTTTGGCACTGCATAGTAGCCTGCTTCTTCACGTACAGCTTCTTCTGCTTCCAGCTGTCGCAGTTTCTGTCAGCAGAACATAATAAGAGCATTTCAAAATAGTGACTTGCTTTCATATCCATAAGACTGCACCAATTTTTAGCTAAATTTCATTGTCTCATACTGCTAAGTTAAAAAAAAAAAAAAAACAACAACAACAACAACGGCGGTGGCGACAACAACAACAACAACACACATATGAAGTTTCAAGCCCTCTTGTATGTTACACTGTGCTGTTGGGTAAATAATTTGTTACATTTCAAATGATCATAGTGCCTTCATCTTCATGGCCAAGCAAGCCAAGGAGACAGAATATCATATCCCAGAAGACTTGAATCTTCAGCAATGCCACTGCACATACTTCAGATCTCACACACATATATCTTAACCTTCTGTAGTTCCTTGTACATAAAATTATTTATACCTTGCAAAGTACACTACCTAGCTCATACATGGTTATGAATAAACATTACATGCAATTCTTACTCTTCATATGCTTTTAACCACATACACCCAATGTTTTATTGCAATATACTTTAAAATTAACTTTCCTATTAGAAAGGCAGAAAGGGCACAGGTGTAACTTTGTCATCCATATGGTGTGATAGGATGGCTTAGTGGGATATAACAGAGAAATTGCTGTGTGCAGAAAAAATTGTGGGTGAAGGTGTGACATTTGGTGCACAAAATTTCTGTGTAAGGACAACATATAACGATGCTATGTAACTTATGGAAATAGTATTAAATGTCACGGTTAACAGCAGACAGAACTGGGTTAAGACAACACGACAGAAATGTTGGAGTACAGCAAAATGCATAACATTCAGATGCTCCCATATTCAAATGATATGATATAGTTATGTTCTTAGGTAAGGCAGGTGGAATATAAAACTTGGAAGCAATTAAATGTAAAACTAAAACCTAAGTCAAAAAGCAGAGCATAATACCACACATTCGCAGGGAAACATAGCAAGAAATATATGTAACCGAACAGTAAAGATGTAAGAGAAAACCAGCATATAAGAAGACAATCAACAGAACAAACAGCAGAATAGAAATGAAACGTAAACAAATTACAAGCAACATGTAGTCACTCCCTATAGGGCATGTCAGGTGTGTGCTAGAACACTGTGGTTAGGGCAAAAGTGCATGTAAGTACGTGAAAAAACGTGAAGCAGGGGTAGGCATTAAAAAAATACGGCACAACCACAAAGCGTGTAGAACACAATATCAAATGTAAACAGCTAAACACATAAACCAAAAGAGAGCTACAGGTCATTGAAGATGACGGAAGCATACAATGTCAGAACACACATGACCACAAAGAGTTATGAAATGTGGAAAGGTGGTTCAGTAAACACAATTAAACATGTGGTTAAAAGCCACATGATATGCATATGATAAAATGAGATAAGAGTTAGAAATATGTTGTACTTGTGCCTATTACTGCAAACAGTAACTAGGATTTCCTGTTACAATACAGTAATCACATTTATAAAATATGCTTTTGCCTCACCATACATCTGACCTCAACATAAAAATAATCTACCTTCAACTTAAAACTAGACAACTAGTCTGATATATGGACAGTTTATAACTGCGTTCTGACAATACAAATCCCACTACGTGTGTGAGATCTGAAATTCGTGCCCACATTACAGCAGATTCCAGTGTGTAGGACCCTCACTAGTTGTACGGAAAATGCAAAGACCAAAAAATGAGGCTTTCTTTCAATTGGGTCCAACTGGTTAATTTTCATGTTAATCAAATTTTAAAAATATCTGATACCTCAAAGATGTCGGGATCTATGTAGTCAGCAATATTGTGTCCTTCCCAGATCTCAGGAATAATGTCATGCTTGTAAGCCTCTGGCATATCATAATTCTTTTTCAGATCTAGAATGTAGTCATCTCCCATTTCTTCCTCTATATCTCTCTCCAACTTACGCTTCACTCCACGTGTAGCAGCCTCCTGGCGGCGTTTCAACACACTTTCTATAAACAGTTGCAATATACCTAAATGTTATAATTATAAACATAAGAACATATTGGGAGTTATCTTATCATAAAAGGATTCTGTATTTTCACAACAGCTTCTCCTCAACATGACACAGCTTTACTGTTCTGCATATATGATATAGCAAATGTACTTTCTTTTTTGTAAGTTTACCGCCTTTCTTGGTAGAGCTTTCACACCCTACCAAGATGGAGGGGTATACACAGTTCAAAATGATCAGAATGTCCATTACATTCTAACTATTTAAAGTACTGAATATATTTATGGCCTTTGTACGATTCTCAGAAGAAATATCGGTTGTTTCCTTACACAGCACCTAGCACCTGGTCTGGCAACAAAGACATGTTTAGAGTGAGGGGGGAACATAGTTTTTATATATTACTTAATTGAACTTTAAGCTTCAAATTCTTATTGAGGCAGAACACTAAACATTCTATCAATGCCACACAGAAGCAATGTGTTGACCCTTCCCAACTGGTGAGAATGGACTGAAAAAAAAGCTATTTAATATACCAAGGAGAACATACAAATTCAGATAGTGGCACTTTGCAATAATGGTACAGTGAAACCAGCTCTGTTGGAATGAATGGGCATTATCCTGAATCATGCAGAAAAATTTTATAATTCCCTAAACTTAGAAGGCCACATTTTGCACTTTAAGGACTGATATCCCACTATGTTCTACTACAATCTTTCAAACTTTTTAAACAAAATGGAAGATTCAGGATCCTCTGCTCTATTATCGCCAATCAGATAAACAAGTTTCACTAACATTAGTAGTAACTTCTTCTGAAAGCCTAGCTGTGCTTTAGCCTCGAACCTTCTCACACAGATGGTCATTATTCAGCAGATCAAGAAAGTTTCTGAAGGTCACTGCTAAGTTCACAAGTGTGTGCCACTACATCCTGTTCTATAACAGCTAAATCTAGTATGATATTGTGTTCGTACCTACGTCTCTGCCTCACATTCTCAGTACTTTTCACAGTGCTACTTCCCACTAGTAGTAATGCAATGATGTAACCAGGACCTGTGAAGACCTGCTAGCAAGACTGCTGCTCACCTGGTATACAAGGTGGTCGAGTCTTCTCATCTCTTGGTGCTGGAATGGCAACATGCAGGCGGTTCAAGATGCCATCTACTTTCTTTGTTTTCACTTTCATCTCAACTCTATATGCAAGAAGTCTCTCACATGCCTGTCAACATATCAATAATGTACAAATGTGTGTGAGTGAGTGTGTGTGTGTGTGTGTGTGCATGTGCACAGGTATGATGGATACAGCTCTTGGAAAACATACACATATTTGTACCAAGGTAACAGTTTTCCACAAAATTTTATTATTAGCAATCCAATTCATCACATTAAATACAGCAACAATTCAACTCTTTTGTTTATCTGGGTGATCACAATAATATAAAACCTCTTTCTACACTTCTGAAACAGCAGCTTACATGCAGGAGGACATAACATAATATATCAGATGAATGAAGGTTCTAGTTCATTGTAATTCCAATTAGACACTTGGACCAAATAAAACATGATATGAAAGCAAGTTACTCTTCATAAACCCATAGAAAAAATGCACAGGAAAAATGCCATCATGTAGCAAGATGGACATATACAAAGATAATGTCAGTAACAGTCTTAGGGCTGTACTCACACATTTAAATGTGGTGCTTTAAAGTTTTTGTTTAATGCATCCCGGTTATCAACAGGTTTTTACTCACCATATTTAAAGACAGTGCCAGACATTGTGTCCACTGGCTGGCAGACACATGCCAGAACTAATAAACACTCTGGTCACTGCGTGTCATAGTTTTTCTACAAGCACCACAACAGCAGATGTCTGATATCACAGGGAGAACAAAATTAAGTCTAGCCATTACTGAAGTTTCCGCTGACATCAGAAGAGAACAAGAAAGGCAGTGCGCATAAAGACAGTCATAAATCTAGAATCCTATACATTGTAATTCCAATGATCTGATACATATTTACACATTTATTCTAAGAACGCTTGGCACAATAATGGAATTTGTACAGCATTAAAATGACAGTAATGACTGTGATGGACAAGGATAAGGAGAAGTCTCATAGTTCTGATAACTGCTTATTGGATTATGTTATCCTAACAAGCATTCTATACACTTCAACATATTAACCAAACAGTCTCATCACACATGAAGCATTTCACAGACAACATGAATTTAAATTTCAAGTTTACTGAAATTTTTGAACACTGGGTGATGCAGTCAGTCTATATTTCCCCCAAAAAATACATCTCAAAGAGTTACATCCTGAGATCCACTGTCTGAAATGAAACTGCCTGTTGTTCTGACGTAAGCAGAATCACAAACTAAAGTCAGTGGAACCAGTTCTCTATACTATACAAATTTCATTATTACACATAGCTTATTTTCCTTAGAATAACATTTCTAAAGCATAAGAATCATTACAATCAAACTAAATATGTGAAGAATCTCACCTCCTGCTTGACTTCCATTATACCATTCTCAGTCACTGTGCTCATCTCCATTATGGGGATATTCTCTGACTCAATGCGTGCCAACAAAGCTCGCTTCTCAGGACTTAGCTCTTCAAGCTTCAATATATCTGCTTTGTTCAGTACCACCAACAGAGGCTAAAAAAAAGAACACTAAATATAACAAATTCCTCCTAATTCAGTGCATGTGTAGACTAAGTGGCCAGAAGTGGACATTTTATTCATGTGGTGAATAAATCATTACTGCACAAAAATCCCAAGGAAAAGTTACTTAAAACTAATGCAGCAATATGGTTAAAAAAAATGTGCAGTCAGCCATTTAATGCTCAAATATATCCATATTAAAGTTAATGAAACAATGCACAAAGCACATGTACGAAGAATGCAGTAGTCAGATACAGAATCAACCAACTATTTCACCCATGTCACATTATATTTATGTACATAATTTTAACCAAATCCTGTAAAATTCTGCACTAGTGATACCACAATATACAGGGTGCTTCACGACTTTGGGGCATAACTGCAGGAGGTGATTTCCTAGGTCTTTGTGATCAAAAAAGTTCATATAAACATGTGTCCGATTTTGGATGGTTACAGAGTTATGACCGTTTGAAACTCAGAATAGAAGGTAACGATTACTGACAATAAACAGAACAAAATAATAAACCAGCATAATACATG